>FWPU01006502.1_pt1 | contig 23232 bp, 22 predicted proteins | sample 2228361 | NCBI WGS metagenome assembly FWPU01 (sample SAMEA103939777, study PRJEB20133) | metagenome
ACGCTCTTCGCCTTTCAGGGCTACGGGGTGTCCCCCGACATCGTCACGCTGGCCAAGGGGCTGGGCGGGGGCGTGCCCATCGGCGCCCTGCTGGCCCGCGAGGAGGTGGCGGAGGCCTTTCAGCCGGGAACTCATGGCTCCACCTTTGGCGGCAACCCGCTGGCCTGCGCGGCGGCGCTGGCTGTGGCCCGGACGGTGGAGGAGGAGGGTCTGGCGGGGCACGCGGCGGCTGTGGGGGAGTTGCTGCAGGAGGGGCTGCGCCTGCTCGGACGGCGCAGCGGGGCCATCACCGACGTGCGTGGCCGCGGGCTGCTGGTGGGGGCGGACCTGGACCGGGAGGCGGCCCCGGTGGTGGACGCCTGCCGCGACCGGGGGCTGCTGGTCAACGGGGTGCAGCCGCGGACGCTGCGCTTTGCTCCGCCGCTTGTGGTAAGTGCGGCCGAGGTGCAGGAGGCCCTGGCGATCCTTGAGGGGGCGCTGCAGGCCACATCGGAGGCTCAGGGAGGAGAGGGACGATGACCGGGGAGGGAGCGGTGCGCAAGGCGGTGCTGGCCTACTCGGGCGGGCTGGACACATCCGTGATCATACCCTGGCTGCGGGAGACCTACGGCTGCCAGGTGGTGGCGGTGATCGCCGACGTGGGCCAGGGCGAGGACCTGGAGGCGGTGCGGCAGAAGGCGCTGCAGTCCGGCGCCGCCGCCGCGCACGTGGTGGATATCAAGGAGGAGTTCATCCGGGAGTTCGCCTTCGCGGCGCTGCGCGCCGGGGCGACGTACGAGGGCCGTTACCTGCTGGGCACCGCCCTGGCCAGGCCGGCCATCGCCCGCGCCCAGGTGGCGGTGGCCCTGGAGGTGGGAGCCGACGCGCTGGTGCACGGCTGCACCGGGAAGGGCAACGACCAGGTGCGCTTCGAGCTCGCCTACGCCGCGCTGGCCCCCCATCTGAAGGTGGTGGCGCCGTGGCGGGAGTGGCACCTGCATTCCCGCCAGGAGGAGATCGCCTATGCGGCGGCGCACGGCATCCCGGTGCCGGTCACCCGGGAGCGGCCCTACAGCGTCGACCGCAACCTCTGGCACTGCAGCAGCGAGGGCGGCATCCTGGAGGACCCGGGGACGGCGCCGCCGGCGGACCTCTACCAGTACACCACCGATCCCAGGCTGGCTCCCGAGGATCCGGAGGAGGTGGAGGTGGAATTCGAGGAAGGGGTGCCGACGGCGGTGAACGGGCGGCGGCTGGGGCCGGTGGCGCTGGTGGAGACGCTGAACCGCCTGGGCGGGCGGCACGGGGTGGGCCGCGTGGACATGGTGGAGAACCGCCTGGTGGGCATCAAGAGCCGCGGGGTCTACGAGACCCCAGGAGGGACCATCCTCCAGGTGGCGCACCACGACCTGGAGTCCATCACCCTGGACCGCGACACCCTGCACTTCAAGCTGGGGGTGGCGCAACGCTATGCAGAGCTGGTCTACTACGGGCTCTGGTACACGCCGCTGCGTCAGGCGCTGGATGCCTTCGTCGCCTCCACGCAGCGTACCGTCAGCGGGACGGTGCGGCTGCGGCTGTTCAAGGGGACGTGCGCGCCGGTGGCGCGGTGGTCGCCCCACTCGCTCTACCGCGGGGATCTGGCCACGTTTGAGGCGGGCGGCGACTACCGGCACGCTGACGCGGGGGCGTTCATCCGCCTCTTCGGCCTGCCCGCGGCGGTCTTCGCCCAGACCAACCCCCATCTGGTGCGGCAGGTGCGGCAGCCGGCCGGACGCCAGTAGCGGGCCAGGGAGCTCTCGCCCGGTGCGGCCCGGCACGGGCTAGGGTGGTGTCGGAGCGGTGAACGAGCACGGCGGCCACCGGATGTGGGGAGGGCGCTTTGCGGGGCGGCTGCACCCCCACCTGGCCCGCTTCACCGCCTCCCTCCCGGTGGACATCCGCCTGCTGCCCTACGACCTGCGGGCCAGCCTGGCCCACGCGCGGATGCTGGTGCGGCAGGGCATCGTGCCGCCGCAACCGGGCGCGGAGGTGGTCGGGGCGCTGCGGGAGATGCTGCTTCAGGCCGAGGCCGGGAGCTTTCCCGTGGACACGGAGGCGGAGGATGTCCACACCCTGATCGAGGGGGAGCTTTTCCGGCGGGTGGGTGATGCCGCGGGCTGGCTGCACACCGCGCGCAGCCGGAACGACCAGGTGGCTACCGCCTTCCGCCTGTGGGCCAAGGAGGCCGCCACCTCGGCTGTGGGCGCGGTGGTGCGGGCCCAGGAGGCGCTGCTTCGCCTTGTGGAGCGGGAGGGGCACTTCCTCATGCCCGCCTACACGCACATGCAGCGGGCCCAGCCGGTGCTGCTGGGGCACCACCTGCTGGCATACGTCTGGATGCTTGTCCGCGACGGCCACCGCCTGCGTCGCGCCTACGAGGCGGCGGACGTGCTGCCCCTGGGCTCGGGGGCGGCCGTTGGAGTGTCCTTCCCCGTGGACCGCGAGGCGGTGGCGCGGATGCTGGGGTTTTCCCGCATCAGCGAGAACAGCCTGGACGCCACGGGCGACCGGGACTTCGCGGTGGAGCTGCTGGACGCGCTGGCCCTGCTGATGACCCACCTCTCCCGCTGGGCTGCGGAGGCGGTGCTGTGGAGCACGGAGGAGTTCGGGTTCCTCCTCTTAACCGACGCCGTGGCCACCGGCAGCAGCATCATGCCCCAGAAGCGCAACCCCGATGCCGCCGAGCTCATCCGCGGCAGGTGGGGGCGTGTGGCCGGCAACCGGTCGGCGCTGCTTGGGGTGCTCAAAGGGCTGCCTCTGGGCTACCAGCGGGACCTGCAGGAGGATAAGGTCCTGGTCTTCGAGGCGACGGACGCCACCATGGAAGCCCTGGAGGCCCTGGTCGTGCTGCTGGCCGAGGCGCGCTTCCGCCCGGAGCGGATGCGCGCCGCGCTGGCCGCGGGGTTCGTCACCGCCACCGAGGTCAGCGACTTCCTGGTGGGGCGGGGAGTCCCATTCCGCCGGGCGCACCACCTCGCCGGGCAGGTGGTCCGCCACGCCGAGGCGCAGGGCAAGACGCTGGCCGAGCTTTCGCCGGAGGAGTGGTCCGCGCTGCTCCCGGAACTGGACGGCGCGGCCCTGGAGCAGCTGCGACGCGCCGTCACCCCGGAGGCGGCCGTCGAGGCCAAGGACGTTCCGGGAGGCACGGCCCCGGGGCAGGTGCGCGCGGCCGCCGCTCGCGCCTCGGCCGAGGTGGGACGGCTGCGGGAGTGGGCCGTGTGGGCGGAGACGGCGGAGCGTCGGGTGCGGGAGGCGCTGCGTGCGCCCGCGTGAGCGCCGGATCCTGCAGGTCGTCACCGCCCGGCCCATCCACACGCAGGCGGAGCTGGTGCGGGCGCTTCGGGCGGCCGGGGTGCGCGTAAGCCAGGCCACCGTCTCCCGCGACATCAAGCGCCTGGGGCTGGTGAAGGTTCCCACCCCCGACGGGCGGGCGCGCTACCTGCCGCCGGCGGAGGCCCTGCACGTCGCCCCGGACGCGGAGCGCCGCCTGGTCAGGGCTTTCCAGGAGTACGCGGTGGGCGTCGACGAAGGCAGCGGGCTTATCCTGGTGAAGACCACCACCGGGACGGCCAACGCCGTCGCTGAAGCCATAGACGAGGTCCGCTGGCCGGAGGTCGCCGGCACGGTGGCCGGCGACAACACCATCCTGGTGGTGCCGCGTACGCCGCGGGCGCGGCTCGCCCTGCGCCGCCGCCTGCAGAGCCTGCTACCTTAGGCGGAAGTCCCCCCACCTCACTCGCTTCCCGACTCAGCGCGACGGGTTTCCCCGGGCCGGGCGGAACGGCCAGTTGGCGGTGATGTCCCGCCGCACCCGCACCAGGATCACCAGCGGCAGCAGGACGGCCGCCGCGCGGAAGATCAAGTCCGTCTCCCTAAGCCACGTCAGGGCAATGATGATGGGGAAGCCGACCACTCCGCTGGCCGGCACCCACCCGGTGCGCCGCCAGGCAAGCAGCGCCGGAAGCAGGGCTATGGAGAAATACAGGGGGACCAGGAAGAGGAAGACCCCGGAGGCGGTGGCCAGCCCCTTCCCGCCCCAGAACCGGTAGTACACCGACCAGTTGTGCCCGGCGACGACAGCCGCCGCCGTCAGGAGCAGCGACCACCCGGGGACTCGCAGCAGCTTCGCCGCCACCAGGGGCAGCAGTGCCTTGGCCACATCCAGCAGGTAGACGACCAGCGCCAGCCGGAGGCCGAAGGTGCGGAAGGTCTCAGCGGTGCCGGGGTTCTTGCCCAGCGCGCGGAAGTCCACCCCCCGCCGTCGCGCCAGAATGTGGGCCGGGAGTATAGATCCCGAGAGATAGCCCGCTGCGGGCAGGAGCACTGCAGCTATCGACGTGGACACAGTCTGCAACCCCCGTTGCCGTATTCAGGAGGAGAGAATTCGCCGCTCGAGCATCCCCGCCTCCCGCAGCCATGCCGCCGTCTCAGCCATGGCTTCCTCCAGGGGCACGCGGGGCCTCCAGCCCAGCTCCTCCCGCACGCGTTCCGTGCTGTAGTGGCTGTGGCGCAGGAGATACCCGAGCTCCGCACGGTGGCCGCGGGGGGGACGGCGAGTCAGCGCACCGGCCACCTCTGTCCCCAGGGCGAGAACCCACACCGCCCGGGCGGGCAGGGAGCGCAGGCGCCTCCCCGCCATGCAGGCGTAGTGACCGAGGAACTCCCGCCAGGGAACGTCCCCGTCGGCCACGTTGAACACGCCCTGGGGAGCCTGCGGCGCGGCAGCCGCCACCACGGCGTCCAGCAGGTTCTCGATGTAGAGAGGATGGCATCGGCCCCCTCCGCCGTCCACAAGCAACGGGCGTCCCCGGCTCAGCCAGCGCAGGATCAGGCCGGCCAGCCGGCGGTCGCCGGGGCCGAAGACTTGGCCGGGCCGGAGGATGGCTGAGGGCAGGCCGCGCCGCGCCGCGGCAGCGACCTCTGCCTCCCCAGCGATCTTCGTCGCCCGGTAGGGACCGAGCGGCCAGAGTGGGGTCTGCTCGTCGATCACCGCTGCGGTGGTCGGGCCGTACACGGAAATGCTGCTGAGGTGGACGAATCGGGAGACCCCGGCGCGCAGGGCCGCCTCCGCGAGCTCACGGGTCCCCTCCACGTTGGTCGCATGGGCCGCCTCCCACGACCACGGCTGTCCCATCCACGCCGCGCAGTGAACGACCACCCGGCACCCCGCCACCGCCGCCCGCAGGTCCTGCGGGCGGGTCAGGTCTCCCCAGACAGGCTCCACGCCATGGACCGCCAGCTCCGCGGCCTGCTCCGTCCGACGGACCAGCCCGCGCACGGGCACGCCGGCACCCGCCAGCCGCGTGCAGAGCCGTCCCCCGATGAAGCCGCCGGCGCCGGTCACCAGTACGGGGCCTGCGGGGAGGAGGGTCCCGCCCCGCGTCATCAGCGGACGAGGATTCGGGCCTCGTGCAGCCAGCGCTCCGTCTCCGCCATCGTCGCTTCCATGGGGTGGCGAGGGGTCCACCCGAGCACGCTGCGGGCCTTGAACGTGCTGAGCCGTGTCCGCCGGGTCATGTAGTGGGTCAGGCTGCGGTGTGTGAGCGGCGGCCGGCGGGTCAGCGCGCCGCGTACCTCCATGGCCAGCCCGAATAGCCAGACCGCCGCCGCCGGGGCGGAGCGCAGCGGCCTCCCGCACATGCGGGCGTAGTGGCCGAGGAACTCGCGCCAGGTGACGTCCCCGTCGGACACGTTGAAGGCCAGGCCGGCGACTCCCTTTCGTGTGGCCGCGGCGACCAGGGCGTCCAGGAGGTGCTCGATGTAGATAGGGTTGGCGATCCCGCGCCCGCCGTCGGCCAGCACGGGGAGGCCCCGCATGATGCGGCGCACCGGGTTGACCGTGCCTCCGAGGGCCCCCGGCCCGTAGACCAGGCCGGGCCGCAGGATGACCGCCTGGAGACCCCGGCGCGCCGCGCGGGCCACCGAGGGCTCGGCGTCGACCTTGCTCTGCCCGTAGGGGTCGGCGGGCCAAAGGGGTGTCTCCTCGGTGATGACGGCGCGACGGGTCGGGCCGTAGACGGCGACGCTGCTGATGTGCACCACCCGCTCCACCCCGGCACGGAGGCACGCCTCCAGCAATCCCGCCGTTCCGGCCACGTCCACAGCGCGGGCCGCCGCCCATGTGGGTGGGTGCCCGGCCCAGCGGGCGCAGTGGAAAACCGTGCGCGCGCCGCGCACGGCAGGCAGGAGGCTCTCCGGCCTGGCCAGATCGCCGCGGAAGAACTCCAGGCGCGGCTCCGATGCGGGCACGACATCCAGGCCTCGGACGTGCACCCCGGCCCGCAGGAGGCGGCGGGCCAGATGCGTGCCGATAAACCCGCTGGCGCCGGTGATCAGTACCGGTTGGAGAAGAGGTCCTGCCGCGCCCGCGCCGCCCGCGCCCTCCATGGAGGTTGCTGGAGGATTACGCTGGCCGTGCGCCTCCTCCCTTCCTCACCGGGCGACATCGTGGAACCACGGGCATGCGCAGGACGGGCCCGAGGATCCGGGGGAGGCGCTCCGCCGGCTGGACACACCCGACCCGCAGCCCTAGACTTGTACCAGCAGATGAGTCTCCTCTCCTGGGTCCAGGGTCGCCTGGCCCCACTCTTCGCTCTCCCGTGGGTCCCGAAGAGCCTCATCGGGCTGGTCACCTTCCTGACCCTGCTGCTCATTGCCTCGCTGCCCTCGGTGCCCGGACGGCAGGTGCTGCGCCTTGGGGATGTTGCCAAGAAGGACATCGAGGCGCCCCGCACCGTCGACTACATCGATCAGGAGCAGACGGCCATCCGCCGCCGCATCGCCGCCAGCCGCGTCGAGCCCGTCTACAGGGAGAACCCCGAGGCGACGGCGGCGGCGCGCACGGCGGTGGTGGCGGCCTTCGACGCCATCGCCCGCGCCGGCGCCAGCAGCGGGCTGAGCCAGGCGGAGCAGGTGACGCGGCTGCGCCAGCAGGTCAAGGTGCTGACCCCACAGCTGGCCGCGGCGGCGCTTTCCCTGGAGCCGGAGGCCCTGGCGCAGGCCCGTGCGGTCACCCTGGACGTGGTGGAGCGGGTGATGGGGGTCGGAGTGCGCGGCGAGCAGCTGGAGGAAGCGAGGGAGCAACTGCGCCAGATGCTGCGTGCCTCGCCCCTGACCGGCCGGGCTCTGGCCGTGGCCAGCGCCGTAGGGCAGGACGCCCTGCGGGCCAACTTCGTCCTCGACAGGGTGTTCACCCAGACGCTGCGCCGCGAGGCGGAGGAGGCGGTGGAGCCGGTGCGGGTCCGGGTGCTGCGCGGCGAGATCATCGTGCGCCGGGGCGACCGCATAACCGAGACGCACCTTCGCAAGCTGGAGGCCCTGGGCCTGCTGGGCGCACCCGTGGGCTGGGACGTGGTCCTGGGAACCGCCGTGGTCATCGCCGTGCTCCTTGGCCTGAGCGGCCTCTACCTCAGGCAGTACCAGCCCGAGATCTGGGAGAGCAACCGCTACCTCTTGCTCTGGAGCCTGGTGGTGGTCTTCACCGTCTCCCTGGGCCGGGTGATTGTCTCCTACCGGGTGAACCTCAACCTGATCCCCGCCGCCGTGGGCCCCATCCTCATCTCGGTGCTGCTGCGGCCGCGCCTGGCCCTCTTCACGGCGGCGGTGCTGAGCATTCTGGTGGGCCTGATTGCCACCGGTGACCTGCGCACCGCCTTTATCGCCTTCACCGGCGGCGTGGTCGGCGTGCACGCCATCCGCCACATCAGCCACCGCACCGACCTGATCGTGGCCGGGATAAAGGTGGGTCTGGCCACCGCCGTGGCAGTGATGGCCATGGGCCTGCTGGACCGCAAGGAGTTCTACCCCACCATCCTCTCCGACGCCGCTTTCGGGGCGGGCAACGGGTTGCTCGTCGGCTTCATCTCCATCGGCATCCTCCCGTACCTGGAGAACCTCTTCGGGCTTGTCACGCCCATCAAGCTGCTGGAGCTGTCCAACCCCGCCCACCCGCTGCTGCGCCGCCTGCAGCTGGAGGCGCCGGGGACGTACCATCACAGCGTCATCGTGGGCAACCTGGCCGAGGCGGCGGCGGAGGCCATCGGCGCCGACGCGCTGCTGGTGCGCGTGGGCACCTACTACCACGACATCGGGAAGATCCGCCGCCCGGTCTTCTTCGTGGAGAACCAGGTGGGCGTGGACAACCCCCACGAGCGCATGTCGCCCAGCCTGTCGGCACTGACGGTGGCGGCGCATGTGCGCGACGGGTTGGAGCTGGCCCGGGAGTACGGCCTGCCCAGAGTCATCGCCGACTTCATCCCGGAACACCACGGGACGACGCTGATGGCCTACTTCTACCACCAGGCGCTGGAGCGGGGCGACCAGCCGGAGCCGGCCGCCTACCGCTACGAGGGGCCCAAGCCGCAGACGCGGGAGACGGCCATCGTCATGCTGGCCGACGCCGTGGAGGCGGCGGTCCGTACCCTGACCCGGCCCACTCCCGACCGCATCTATGAGGCGGTGCGCCGCATCATCCACGAGCGGCTGCAGGACGGGCAACTGGACGAGTGCGACCTCATGTTCCGCGACCTGGAGAAGATCGCCCAGGCCTTCACCCGGATCCTCACCGGGATCTTTCACCCCCGGGTGGAGTATCCCGACCTGGAGCGGGACCTGCGGCCGCGGCGGCGCGAACGCGTCGGCCGGTTCCGCTGAGCGGGGGCGCGGGTGAGGGCCCTGGTGGCAAACCGCCAGCGGGCCGTGCCGGTGGAGGCCGCGGCCCTGCGTCGCGCAGCCCTGTGGGCGATGCGGCATGAGGGTTGTGCTCCCGGCAGCGAGGTGAGCATTGCCGTTGTGGACGATGCGGCCATGGCGGAACTGAACCGCCGCTACCGCCGCCGCACCGGCACCACGGACGTTCTGGCCTTCCCCCAGGATGGAGGCGGCCTGCTGGGCGACGTGGTGGTCTCCGCGGAGCGCGCCGCCGCCCAGGCACGGCGCTACCGGCACGCCCTGGAGCGGGAGCTGCGTCTGCTGGTTATCCACGGCGTGCTGCACCTGCTGGGGTACGAGGATACCTCGCCGCAGGGGGCGCGGCGGATGCGCCGGCGGCAGCGGGCGCTGCTGCGCTCGCTGGAGGCGGCGGAGGGGAGGAGAGGATGAACCGCACCCTGCGAGAAAGCTTTCGCCAGGCGTTTGCCGGTCTGGCATTCGCCTGGCGGACCCAGCGCAACCTGCGCATCCACGGAGCGGCCACGGCGCTGGTCCTGGTGCTGATCGCCGTCTTGCGGCTCCGCCCCCTGGAGGCAGCCGTGCTCCTGCTGGCCATTGCCGCCGTCGTGGGCGCGGAGCTGGTCAACACCGCCGTGGAGGTCCTCGTCGACCGGGTGGTGGGGTTGGAGAACGATCCCGCCGCCAAGACGGCCAAGGATGTCGCCGCCGCCGGAGTGCTGGTGGTGGCGGCGGGCGCCGCCCTGGCCGGCGCCGCCGTCGTGCTCCCAAGGATGCGCTGAGTGCGGGGCCGGCGCCGCGTCGGGAGGCTGGGGTCTCGCCTGCTGGCGGCCCGCGGTCTGCTCGGGGGTGTGCTATACTAAAATGCCGGGCGGAGGATACTCCGCCCCGCGCGCATTCCGGGAGCTGCCGCGGGATGTGCGCCGCACGGCCAGGCAGAAGGGATGATCGGCCTCGTTGGACGCTTCAAGTAGTACGCTCGCCTACGTCCTGCTCGGGCTGCTGTTGCTTCTCTCCGCTGTCTTCTCCGCCGCCGAGACCGCATTCTTTGCGGCCAACCGCCTGCGGCTGCGGCAACGGGCGGAAGCAGGAGAGGGGGCGGCGCGGGCGGCCCTCGGCCTGCTGGACGAGCCTGCGCGGGTCCTCAGCACCCTGCTGGTGGCGGACAACGTCGCCAACGTGGGTGCCGCGGTGCTGGCGGCCGTGCTCTTCGTGCAGCGCTTCGGCCCCCACCGCGCCGCCTTCTACGCTTTCCTGGTGATGAGCGCCCTGCTCCTGTTGGTGGGGGAGATCATCCCCAAGACCATCGCCGCGCGCCACGCCGATGCACTGGCCGTGGCTCTGGCCCGCCCGACGCTCCTGCTCTCCCGTCTCCTCTCGCCGTTGATCCGGCTGCTCTCGCTGGCCAGCAGCGTGATGGTGCGCCCCCTGGGCGGCCGGGTGAACGTGAACGCCCCCATGGTCACCGAAGAGGAGATTCGCATGCTGGTGAAGATGGGCGAGGAGGAAGGGGTCATCGAGCAGAAGGAGCGGGAGATGATCCACTCCATCTTCGAGTTTGGCGACACGGTGGCCCGCGAGGTGATGGTGCCGCGGATCGACATGGTCGCCCTGGAGGACGGGGCCACGGTGGGCGAGGCGGCGCAGCTGATCCTACAGACCGGGCACTCCCGCCTCCCCGTCTTCCACGGCTCGGTGGACAACATCGTCGGGGTGGTCAACGTGAAGGATCTGCTCCGCCCTCTGACCGCGGGGCAGCTCTCTGCGCCGCTTACCGATGTTATGCGTCCCGCCTACTACATCCCCGAGAGCAAGCGGCTGGACGAGCTCTTCCGGGAGATGCAGCGGCGCAAGGTCCCCCTGGCCATCGTGGTGGACGAATACGGAGGCACCTCGGGGCTGGTCACCGTGGAGGATCTGCTGGAGGAGATCGTCGGGCCCATCATGGACGAGCACGACGTGGAGGAACGGCTGGTGGAGGTGATCAACGACCAGGTGGCCCTGGTGTCCGGGCGCGCCTCCATCGAGGAGGTGAACGACCAGCTGCACCTGGCGCTGCCGGCGGGAGAGGTGGACACCGTGGGAGGCTTTGTCTACAGCCTCCTGGGGCACGTCCCTGCACCGGGCGAGCGCCTCTCCTACGACGGCCTGGAGATCGTCGTCGAGCAGGTGGAGGGGCAGCGCATCGGCAAGGTGAAGATCACCCGTCCCGCCCGCGCCGTCTCCTGAGGCCGCCTCCATGCGCGCCCGCCTGCAGAGGTACCTGCTCACCGGGCTGCTGGTGGTCATGCCGCTGGCGGTCACCTATCTGGTCCTGCGCTGGCTCTTCACCACCCTGGACAACATCCTCCAGCCGCTGCTCTCGCCGTTCTTCGGGCACATCCCCGGGCTGGGGGTGGCCACCGGCGTGGCGGTTATCCTGGTGGCGGGGGCGGTGGCCAGCCGGGCCATCGGCCAGCGTTTCATCGGATTCCTGGAGGGGTTGCTGCTGCGCGTGCCGGTGGCGCGGAAGATCTACGGGACCGCCAAGCAGCTCAGCGACCGCATCCTCCGCGCCGACGAGAACGGCGCCCGCGGCGCCTTCAAGCGGGTGGTGCTGGTGGAGTGGCCGCGGCGCGGGCTCTACTCCCTTGGCTTCGTCACCGGGGGATCGGCGGAGGGCGGTCCGGCGGAGCTGCTGCACGTCTTCATCCCCGGCTCCCCCAACCCCACCGCCGGCTTTACGGTGATCACCACGGCCCGGGAGGTGCACCCGCTGAACCTCACGGTGGAGGAGGCGCTGCAGTTCGTAATCGCCTACGGCATCGCCTTGACGCCCCCGGCGGCGTCCCGCCTTCTGGCGGCCTCACCGGCGCGGCCGCCTGTGGAGCGGGTTCCCTGATGCCCCGACCCGCCCCCCGGTCATGACGGATCCGGCCCGCAGGACGGATGCGGCCGGCCGGCAGGCGGCGGCGCTGGTGGCGGCGGCCCGCCGGGCGCGGCGCCGCGCCTACGCACCTTACTCCCATTACCCCGTGGGCGCCGCGGTGCTGGCGGCGGACGGGACGGTCTTCACCGGGGCCAACATCGAGAACGCCTCCTACGGCCTGTCCGTCTGCGCGGAGCGCGTGGCCATCTTCGCCGCCGCCGCGTCAGGGCGCCGCCGCTTGCGGGCGGTGGCCGTGGTCACCGGGAGCCCTCGACCCGCCGCCCCATGCGGGGCCTGCCGCCAGGTGATGGCAGAGTTCGGGGTGCAGACCGTCTACCTGGCCGGGCCGCGCGGACCCTATCGCGAGTGGCGCTTTCTCGACCTGCTGCCTGAAGCCTTCAGCGCAACCGCCCTCCTGCCCAGGCCGCCGTCCCGGTGACGGGGTCGGCCGCCCACCGCTCAGGATTCGTGGCCCTGGCGGGGCGTCCTAATGTGGGGAAGTCCACGCTGCTGAACCGTCTGGTCGGGGCCAGGGTGGCGCCCACATCTCCGGTCCCGCAGACGACGCGCACCGTCGTCCGCGGAATCCTCACCCGGCCCGATGCCCAGGTCGTCTTCCTGGACACCCCTGGAATCCATGCGCCGCGCCACCGCCTGGGGGAGTTCATGGTGGAGGGCGCACGGCGGGCCCTGCGCCAGGTGGATGCGGTCGGGTGGATGGTGGACGCCGCCGCGGGGGTCGACCGGGAAGACCGTCTCGTGGCCGCGGCGCTGCAGCCGCTGCGCACCCCCGTGGTGCTCATCGTGAACAAGGTGGATGCGGCTTCGCCCGCACAGGTGGAGGCCGCCGCGGCGGAGGCGACCGCAGCGCTGCCCCCGGTGGCAACCTACAGGATCTCCGCGGAGACCGGCGCCGGGGTCGCGGAACTCGTCGACGGCCTGGTGGCCCGGCTGCCCGAGGGACCGCGCTACTACCCCGAGGAGATGCTCACGGATCAGCCGGAGCAGTTCCTGGTCCGGGAGCTGATCCGCGAGCAGGTGATCCGGCACACGCGGCAGGAGGTGCCGCACGCGGTGGCGGTGGAGGTGGAGGAGTACGCGGAGCGGCCCGACGGCACCCTCTACGTCCGCGCCACCATCCACGTGGAGAAGCCCTCCCAGAAGAAGATCCTCGTGGGCGCCGCCGGGGGGAGGGTGAAGGCGCTGGGCACCGCGGCGCGGGTGGAGGCTGAGGCGCTGCTGGGCCGCAAGGTCTACCTGGACCTGTGGGTGAAGGTGACCCCCGACTGGCGTGAGAAACCCGCCCTGATCCGCAGTTTCTACCCGGAGTGATGCCACGTGGGGGAGGAAGGCCCGGGACGCCGCGGATGAGCACGGCTCCAGGGTGTGGGGGATTCGCGTAAACCCCTTGACCAGCAGCGCCAGCGCCTGGGACATCCAGCGGTGGGTCGGCAGGCGGTGGGTTAACAAGGGCGGTATGGTCACGGCCGGCATCGGCGGCGTCATCACCGGAAGAGGGTTAACCTGACGCGCCTGGAACCGGACGGCGTGACGGTGCTGATGATGACCCGGTGGCACCAGAACGACTTGGCTGGATTCTGGCCGAGGCCGGTGAGAGTGACCAGGAGTGGACCGTGGTGCGCCTACCGGCACTGGCGGAGGAGCCGGAGGAGCTGCGGGGGTGGCGCTGGCAGCCGGGGGAGGCGCTGTGGCCGGAGCGGTACCCGGCGGAGCGCCTGCACCGTATCCGGCAGCGCAACCGCCCCTACTGGTCGGCGGCCCCGTAGCAGCGGCCCGCGCCCCTGGAGGGCAACCTGTTCAAGCGGCAGTGGTTCCTGTACTTCACCGAGAAGTCCCACGGGGCCGACACCCCGTACGTGCTGCACGGCCGGGATGGCGCCACCAAGCGCGTGCTAGCCAGCCAGTGCTGGCGGTTCCAGACTTGCGACCCGAACGCCTTCGCGAGCGAGCAGTCAGACCGGTTCGCGCTGGCCACCTGCGCGGTGACCCCGGAGGGGGACCTGCTGCTGCTGGACGTGATCCGGACCCACGCGGCCACGACGAGCCATGAGCAGATCATGCGCCAGCAGTACCAGCGCTGGCAGCCGGCGTTCCAGGGCGTGGAGCGCGCGGCGTTCGGGCTGAACATCGTTCAGGCCGCCGGCAAGGCCGGCCTGCCTATCAAGCCCCTGCCCGCGGAGGGGGACAAGGTGGCACGCGCCCGCACCATGGCGGCGCGCTACGAACTCGGCACCGTCTACCACCGCCAGGGGGCGCCGTGGCTGGGGGAGTGGGAAGAGGAATTGGCCGCGTTCCCCAACGCCGAGCACGATGACCAGGTGGACGTGGCGTCCTACGCGGGGATTGAACTGGTGCGCAGCCGGGGGCTCGAAGACGCCGTGGAGGTGAGCGTGATATGATTATCAGCGAGTGCGGTGCGCAAACTCCCGCGCCACTTACAATCGGACCGGCGAAGATAGACTCGGGAGCACGGCGCTGTACAATAGCGGGTAGTGATGAGTCTTGGCTCTCAGCGACGAGGGTCGAGGAGGAACTTTTCACCGCATAGAGAAAAGGAAAAGTTGGTTACTTTTTCGGGTGTTCCGATGATTCGCCTGCGCTGATGAGGGCTGGAGAGATGGTTAGAGTCCAACAGTCGTTCCGGAGTGTTGCTACACGTGTCCTGATTGTCGTCATAGTCCTCCTCGCGGCGTCACTTCTTATCCCGCTGGGACTGAAACGTTTGCCTTGACCGGAACTCCTGGCACTTTACCAGGCTATTGTTCTATTTTACGCGGCGGTAGCAGCATTCATATATGCGTTCCTCACGTGGAAGTTGTGGCGAACGTAACTCGATGCGCTGCAGGTGTCGAACTATTTGAGGGTGTCAGAGCTGTGGAACCAGACGTTTGAGCGAATACAAAGGGATCGTGAGGCACTTGAGTTGTTGCGACTCAGGATTGTAGAGCAAGACCCCGTCGGAGGAATAACTCCTGAACAGCGGAAGTGCGCCATACCTATAGTTCAGGAGTTACTGACGACGTTTGACTCTTGGTTGGTCCAGAACAAGCTTGGCGCATTCCCGAAGATTGGCGAGATTGACACCTGGGCCTGGTGGTGGGAGACGATAGTGGGCTATTTCAAGACCTATCCGCTCCTCGTCGATTGGCTGGAAGAAACCGCAAGAGAAGGAAGGAAAGAATACTCTCCCTGGCTATACGAAGCGAAGGAAGAAGCCAAGAAGCGCAATTAGAACTTAAGTTTCACGCGAGGCTGGACTGTCGTCGGTGAAACCTGGCGTGCAATGCAGTGGGGCAAGTCCGTAGGAGTCGGCGGTCCAGGCGGCCGTCGCACCGACGTCGAGCTTTCCCCGCGCGCATGAGCGCTGTCGCACAAATCGCCGACCTCCATCGCTTTCGATCCCCTAACGGCGCAGTCCTGGTCTCTTTGATGCTCCTCATTGGTTTGGGGGGATTCAACTTTCTCATCATGCTCATTGGGGAAGTCCTGAATTACGCATTTGCAGGAGTTGTGGCGCTCTTGCATTCCTGTGAACCTCCTGTACAAGAGTGCTTCTGCTCGCGCCGGCCGAGTCGTCGGAGTGCTGGCGTTTCTTGCCGGCGGCGTTCTTTTGGTGTTCGCAGTACTGTCCTCCTGAGTGGATTCTGCTCGACCGCTCTTCTGACAAACCGAAGGCGTATCTCGCAATGCAAGGGTTAGGCTTCTTCAACCCCGCATGGCTCGGAAAGTTCTTCAAGAGAGTCCGGGCGCAGAAAGGAAGGGGGCCTCTAGCTGCATTTAGCAGTCGGTTTGAATTGTGACGCGTAGCGTCCGATGGCATCACCCGGACCATTCCCCTGCATGATATTCCCGCAAACCTTGCCTTGAGGAATGACCCTGAAGTTTATTCCTCCACCTGCGTTGTTCCGAATGATGTTCTCATAAACGTCATTGTGCCTACCGTACTCAACACCTTGCCAGGGGTTGCCAAGGTGAATGCCATGCGTCGCGTTTGAGTAGATTTCGTTCCACCGGATGACGTTGGCGTCACCCATCACATTGACCGCGGGGGAGCCCGGGTCCTTTGCCCCGGTGCACTTGTTGTGTTCGACCAGGTTGCCTGAGGAGCTGGCTTTGATGTCGACGCATTCGGCGCCCTGCGTGTTGAAGGTATTATGGTGAATCCAGTTATTGTCCGATCGGTCTGGATCGCTGGTTGGCGCACCGTACATCCCGAACTGACCCGGGTGCGTGCCGATGTAGATCGCCTCTGCGTTCCAGTGGTCTAGATTTGGATTCGTTCGATCCCGAACGCCACAATTCTGGAAGGTGGATTCGGCGATCTCGTTTCTCTGGGCGAAGTACCGCAGGCGCAGGCACTCTCCCTGCGCGTTTCTGAAGGTCATTCCCAGTATCTTGAGGCCAGTTACGCCCTTAAGTGGTCGCTCGCTCATCGCATAAAGCAGTTTGCCGCGGTAGCCAGATGGGCTTTCCGGGGAACCATAAAGGCCGTCAACTGTAAAGCCGCGAAGCACTATGTAGTCATGCTTGATCGCGAGGATTCTCCAACTACCGTTGCCTTTGACGATTGCTGTGGGGGGCCCGGCGATGGTGATCGGTGCATTTTGGGTGCCGTCCCGCCGGGAGACGACGTCGTCGAAGTACACGCCTGACGCAAGTTCGATCACGTCGCCGGGCTGAGCGACATCCACAGCCTTCTGGATGCTGCGGAATGGGGTATTCGGAGATCTGCCATCGTTGGAGTCAGCTCCGGAGGGGTTTACGTAGTAATGCTGCCCGGGCGCGTCTTGAGGGGCAGTCGCATGCTGTGGGAGTGCGACTGCTGCAGACACCAAGGTAGTAAGCAGCGCGAATACCGAAGCCGCGCTCAAGATCCTCATGGCGTTCACCCCCACGCGGCGCGGTGCGAGGCTAAGTACGCTGGATGCTAGGGTAGCCGGATCGCTACGTCAGTTTGATGCACCTTCGACCAAGCCGCGAATTCGGTCGCAACTCTATGGAATTCTACGGTCTTGTCGTCGAACCGATACGCCCAGGCCAAGGCGCCCGCGTAACCATTCCGGTACATGATGTCGAGGTACTCGGTGAGTCGGCGTCTAGTGAAGTCCTGGCGATCCGGCGCATGGCGATTGATCGGGAACTCGCCGAGGACGGTCGGTTTGTCCAACCCGACTCTTGCAAATGAGGTGTCGAGGGGCGCGTCCGCTTCGTTGTAGTCATAGTAATGGAATTGGTAGAAATCGAGTTTTGTCGACCGCCAATATTGGAGCATCTTGCGCGACAATGCACCGACCGTCACATGCTGGCTGGCATTCGCCTTTACGACCTCAGCGGTCTCGTTAATGAAGCTGATCATTGTAGCCGCGTCGAGCGGCCGCTCTACGCGTGAACATCGACCACCGGGAACGTCCATCGCACATTCTGGCTCGTTCATGATCTCCCAGGCCAGGATTCCGCGGTGCTGGCCGTACCGCCGTAGCATAGGCTTGAGGGCGTTGTCGTAGAACGCCCGCCGCTTCCCGCCATCGGTGATAACTTGTCGGCGTCCGAAGACCTGGACTCCGTTCACGATGCGTGGATTCGACACTATATAGAAATTTAGCAGCGAGAAAATGATGAAGATGTTATGTTTCTCGGCGATGGCAAGGGCCGCATCCATGTCGCGATAGAAGAACTCGTCAAATCCCGTAGGCGTTCCCTCCGCGTCGAACTCGGGAGAGGCACGCCCGTCCGAGAATAACCACCATCGGACAACGTGGACGCCGTTTGCCTCCATGTTCGAGAAATCCGCGTCGACCTGGCGAAAGCTCTTCTCATCGGAGACACCACTGTGCCCCCAGCCCGTGGCGCCGAAATCGTGGCCGTTTTTGTAGCCAGGGTAGTTGACGCCGAGAAGGAACCACGGCCCGGTCCCCCCGACGTGGATTCGGTCCAGCCTCGCCGCAGGCGCGGAAGCGACCGCACTCGTCCGTTGATCGGGACTGCCACCCCCCAGCCCCAGACCTGCAAGGGGCACTAGGAGAGGCAGAAACCACCGTCTTGTGACTCGCACCTGCCACCACCCCTCATCGCTTTCCCCTTGCAAGCAGTTCTGCCTCCGGGATACCTTCGCTGCCTCGCCAAGTTGGTCCTGCACCCTCTTCTGTCAGCTTGCTCATCGTAGTAGGGCTCGCTCACCATGCCGTGGATTCGCAGGCCCGAGGGCTTCTTCGGATTCACGGGGCCAGCGTCGTCCTTAGCTGGGCGGCCTCCTGCCTGGGGGTGAAGGATGCAGCCACAGTCCTCCTGAAGCCACCGCCACAGCATGGCCAGGGCCACCTTCATCCACAACGGAGAAGCCGTCGAAGACGCCGGGACCGTTGAGGCGGTCATCTTGGGCGATGGCCGGGTCGTTAGCGTTGAGAGCCTGAAGCAGCAGGCCATCGGCGGCGCTTGGCCCCCCAGCAGCAGGCAACTGGAGGAACTGGAGAAGGTCGGCTTCGGCGCGCAGATCGTCGAGCCGCCCTTTGATATCTCCAAACTGTACGACTGGATCTACCTGAACCCGCTGCACGGCGCCTGCGTGCAGCAGAAGGCCATTGACGTTGTGGAGCGCGGCTTCCAGATCGTCCGCGCCCCAGGGCTGCCGGAGGAGGAGAAGCCGGACGAGGCCCAGCGAGAGCGCCTGCAGGCGTTTCTGGACGCCCCTAACCCGGATGAGGCCTTCACGGAGATCATGTCCCGGTGGGTGACGGACTGGGAGGCCGTGGGCAACGGCTACCTGGAGGTCATCCGCGGCCCCAACCAGCAACTGGCCATCTACCACATGCCCGCCCCCACCGTGCGCGTGCGCCGGCATCGGGAAGGCTACGTCCAGGTGCGCGGCGGCCGGCGGCGGTACTTCAAGCGGTACGGGGACGAGCGCGCCATCGACAACCGCACGGGCCGGGAGGCCGAGGCCGGGTTGGCGCTGGAGTACGCGGCCAGCGAGATTCTGCACCTGCAGCTCTACACGCACCTGAGCGAGTTCTACGGCGTGCCCCAGTGGCTGGGTGCCTTGAGCGCCATGCTGGGGAGCCAGAAGGCGCGCGAGTTTAACATCGAGTGCTTCGATAACCGCGCCGTGCCGGCCTATGCCGTGGCGGTGAAGGGAGGCGGACTGAGCGCGGACAGCCGCAACTACATCGAGACGTTCTTCAAGGAGCAACTGAAGGGGCAGCACCACCGCACGGTGGTACTGGAGGCCCTGCCGGGGGCGGCCGGGACCACGGTGGATGTGACGTTGGAGCCGCTGGCGGCGGAAGTGCGGGACTCCAGTTTCCGCCTTTTCAAGATGGACAACGCCACGGAGATCCTGGTGGCACACAAGGTGCCGCCCTACCGCGTGGGCTGGGCCGTCATGGGCAGTCTGGGCGGGACCACGGCCGCGGAGATGACGCAAGTCTACAAGGAGTCCGTGGTCAAGCCCCGCCAGACCCGTCTGGAGGCCGTGCTGAACCGACTGTTTCGGGACGTGCTGGGGGGTGAAGGTCTGGGAACTGCGGTTCCAGGAAATCGACGTGCGCGACGAGGTGCGCGACATGGAACTGGCGGAGCGTCGCGTGAAGTTGGGAGCCTGGAGCCCCAACGACGTTGCCGTGCACCTGGGCAAGGAGCCGGCGCCGGGAGGGGACGAGCGGATCATCTGGTTCAACCCAGCGGCCCCGGTGCGCGTGGCGGACCTGCCGGAGGTGGCCGCGGCCAAAGGCAAAGGCACCGAGGACCTCGCCACCCTCCGCCTTAAGCGGTTCCTGCCCGCTACCCTGCAGGAGCGCCCTGTTTCTTGACACTCCTCCGTGGCCTAAGTATGGTCGACTGGAGAGTTGACGTGAGATGGTCGCGATCGCCGACGACAGCGGGTGGGTAGACCATGCTGGCTGGGGTGCTGCCGTTCAGCCGGCTTCTGGGGCGGCGGGTGCAGGACGCCGGCGGCTTCGTGCTGGGGCGTCTGGCCGACCTGGCGGTGGAGGTGCACCCCACCTGGCCGCGCGTCGTCGGCATCCTGCTTGACGTCGACCGGCCCCGCGTCGCCCTGATCCCCTGGAGCGCCGTACGCCAGGTCGACCCCGTCCTCGTCCTGAACGTCCCCCGGACCGCCCTTACCCCCCGGCCGCTGCAGCCCGACGAGGTCCTGCTGCGGGAGGCCCTGCTGGACAAGCAGGTGGTGGACACCCAGGGGGTGCGTCTGGTCAAGGTCAACGACCTGCTGCTCTCCCAGAGCAACGGCGACCTGGTGCTCTCCGGCGTCGATGTGGGCGCCGCCGGGCTGCTGCGCAGGCTGGGAGTAGAAGCCGCGGTGCGCTGGCTCCTGGCTCGCCTGGGACGGACCCTGCCGGAGCACGCCCTCCCCTGGACCGTCGTCGCCGCCCTGGGCGGGCCGGTGAGCCCGCTCAAGCTCCGCCTCTCCCGGGAGCGGCTAGAGGCCATCCACCCCGCCGACCTGGCGGAGCTGCTGGAGGAGATGGACCGCGACGAGCGCGTGGAGGTCATGCATGCCCTCAGCGAGGAAGATGCCGCGGAGGTCCTGGAGGCGGCGGAGACGGAGGTGCAGACCCACATCCTGCGCAGCCTGCCTGCGGAGCGGGCCTCGGACATCCTGGAGGAGATGGAAGCGGACGAGGCGGCGGACGTGCTGGGGGAGCTGCCGGCGGAGACGGCCAGCGACCTGATCGCGCGCATGGAGCCCGAAGCCAAAGCCGAGGTCTCCCGCCTGCTGGAGTACCCACCCGCCTCGGCGGCGGGGCGGATGAACCCCGACTTCATCGCCATCCCCGCCACCTTCACAGCGGAGCAGACCATCGCCCGCCTGCGGGAGCTGGCCCCCGACGCGGAGACCATCTACTACCTTTACGTCGTCGACGAGGGCGGCCGCCTGGTCGGCGTCCTCTCCCTGCGCCGCCTGCTCATCGCCGACCCGCAGACCCCGGTCAGGGAGCTGATCGCTCCCGAGGTCATCGCCGTGCGCGCCGAGGAGAGCGACGAGGCGGCGGCCGCGCTGCTGATGAAGTACGACCTGCTGGCGGTCCCCGTGGTGGACGCCGAGGACCGGTTGCTGGGGATCGTCGCCGTCGACGACGTGATGGACCTCCTGGCCGAACGCCTGGGGGGGCGTCTGCCTCGCCGCCTCGAGCGCATCCGCCGGGTGCGGCGGGGGTAGGAGGGGATGCGCGGGCTGCGCCGTCGTTGGCAGCGGGCGGCGCTATTCTTCGCCGTCGCCGGTCCGGGGATCATCACCGCAGCGGTGGACAACGACGCCAACGGCGTGGCCACGTATTCCTCGGCTGGCGCCCACTTCGGGTATGCCCTCCTGTGGACGCTCCCCCTGGCCTTCGTCGCCCTGATCGTCATCCAGGAGATGGCCGCGCGCATGGGTGCGGTGACAGGCCTGGGACTGGCCGACCTGCTGCGCGAACAGCTTGGGGTCCGCCTCACCGTATGCGTGATGGCCGTCCTGCTGGTGGCCAACTGGGCCAATACCATCGGGAATTTCGCCGGCGTGGCCGGAAGCCTGGAGATCTTCCGGGTCCCCCGGCTGCTGGGGGTCCCGCTGGTGGCGGCGCTGGTAGCGATCCTGGTGCTGCGCGGCGGCTACCGGCTGGTGGAACGGATCTTCCTTGGGGCATCCGCCCTCTACGTGCTGTACGCCATCTCCGCCGTCCTGGCCCGGCCGCAGTGGGACGCGGTCCTGCGGGCGGCGGTGCTCCCGACCTGGCGGCCGGGGTCGGAGTACCTGGTCCTGGTCATCGCCCTGGTGGGCACCACCATCGCACCGTGGATGCAGTTCTACCACCAGGCGGCGGTGGTGGACAAGGGGCTTGCGGCGGGAGACGTGCGCTACGAGCGGCTGGACACGGTCCTGGGCGGCCTGGTCACGGTGCTGGTGGCCGGCTCGATCATCGTGGCCACGGCGGCCACCCTCTTCCCCCACGGCATCCGCGTGGAGACGGCGGAGGATGCGGCCCGGGCGCTGGCCCCTCTGGCCGGAAGGTACGCCTCACTTCTGTTCGCGGTGGGGCTGCTCAACGCCGCCGTCTTCTCCGTGGCCATCATCCCCCTGTCCACGGCCTACGCCGTCTGTGAGGCGTTCGGCTGGGAGGCCGGGCTGGACCGCCCCCTGGCCCAGGCTCCGGTGTTCTACGGCCTCTTCCTGACCGTCCTGGCGGCGAGCGCCCTGGTCATCCTCTGGCCGGACCTGCCGCTGATCCCGGTGATGGTGGCCTCGCAGGCCCTCAACGGGATCCTCCTGCCGGTGGTGCTGGTGATCATGCTGCGCCTGGTCAATGACGGCCGGCTGATGGGGGCGTACACTAACGGCGCGGCGGCGAACGCCGTCGCCTGGGCGACGACGGCGCTCCTGGTGGGCCTGAGCCTGGCGCTGCTGCTGGTGACGCTCCTGTAGGGGAGGGGCAGATGCCGGTCTACACGGCGGAGGCCGTGGTCCTGCGGCAGCGTCCCCTGGGCGAGGCGGACCGCGTGCTGGCGCTCTTCACCCGCGAGTACGGCAGGCTTTCGGCGGTGGCCCGAGGCGTGCGCAAGCCGACCAGCAAGCGCAGCGGCGCCCTGGAGCCCTTCTCCCATGTGCGTCTGCTGCTGGCCAGGGGGCGGGGGGCACTGGACGTGGTGGCGCAGGTGGAGGTGCTCGAGGGGACCGGCGCACTGCGGGCGGACCTGCTGCGCTTCGGTCAGGCGGCGTTGGTGGCGGAACTGGTGGAGGCGGCCACCCCCGAGCGGGAACCGCAGCCCGGGCTCTTCCACCTGCTGGTGGAGGCGCTGCGTCTGTTGCGGCAGCCGGAGGAGGCACCCGCTGCCCTGTGGTTCGCCCTGCACCTGATCTCCATGGTGGGATATCAGCCCGCGCTGGAGCGCTGCGCGGTGGGAGGAGAGGATACCGGGAGCGCTCCCGCGTGGAGCCACCCGCTGGGAGGAGTGGTCTGCCGCCGTCACGGGGCGCGCGATCCGGCGGCGGTGCGCCTGCGCCCGGAGCTGGTGCGCGCGCTGGGGGCATTGCTGGGGCTGCCGGCGGCGGAGGTGGGGAGGCTTGGCCTGACCCCGGGTGACGCAGGCCTGCTGCTGGAGCTGGTGCGCCGCTACACGGAGCACCGCCTGGAGGTGCGGCTGCGCAGCCCCGGGGTCCTGGAGCGGCTGCGCTGAAGGCGGGCACTGCCGCCGTGAGGCGGTGATGGTATAGTACTCCCTGGAGGTGTGCGCATGGAGATCGACCTGGAGCGGGCCAAGCGCGCCGTGGTCGAGCTGGGCACGGCCCTGGACGAGGCGCGACAGGTGGTGCGGCCGGGGGCGCCCGGGCAGATCCGGGTGAAGACCGAGGAGAGGGTCATCGAGCTCCCGACCGCCTGGGCTGTGGCCGGCATGGCCGTCTTCGCCCTGGCCACTCTCCTGTCGACACTGCCGGTCCCCATTTCGCGGCGGCCGCGCGAGGAGGAGCCCCTGGGTATCGGCTAGGAGCCGCGGGCGGCCGCCTCCGCGCGGCGGCGCGGGTGGGGCGATCCCGGTCCCCTGCGCCGCACGTCTGCGGGCGGCCTTCCGCCCGACGGCGTGCGCCGCCTTCTTCCTCATTGCAGCCGCACCCGACGACCATG
>FWPU01001862.1_pt1 | contig 23230 bp, 18 predicted proteins | sample 2228361 | NCBI WGS metagenome assembly FWPU01 (sample SAMEA103939777, study PRJEB20133) | metagenome
TTGGTTCATCAACCCCATCATATGGAAAGGAAGAAACAGTATGCCGACTATGTCTCGAACGGTGTATCAGTTTGCAAAGAACGCAACAGAAGAAGTTCGTGTGTCATTGACTGAGTTCAAAGGACATAAATTGATTGATGTCCGGATTTACTACGAGCCAGAGGATGGTGGAGAGCGGAGGCCGACCAAGAAGGGTATCACAATCGATGTAAGCCTCTACCCTGAGCTTAAGAAAGCCCTGCTTCAGGTCGAAAAAGAGCTCGTCAAAGAACACCTCTTAGAAGTAGAGTTGTTGGAAGAGATTCAGGCACAAGGGAGTTCAGGGGGCTGAAGAGATTGCCTGTTTTGCATGTCCGGGAAGATCCTTTTTGGGCCTACGGCGAATCTAATCCTCCAGAGAGATGCAGAGATTGGAACATAGAGGGAGGGGGCAACGGGTGAGAGATATATCTATATTTCTATTAGTAATAGGCATATGGTTAGTGCTCCAGATAGTTGTATTTCCAGCGCTTGGTATCTCTACATGACTCAAGCCTCGTTGTAAGGCCGAGGTACGGTCAAAAGAACCAAACGATAAAGTAGTACTGCATAACGATGGAGATCGCATGATGGGGACACAGAGCAACGAACACGGGAACATTATGACATTGAGTGATGCTGATTTTGAAAAGACCATACTTCAAGGCCAGGGACCGATACTGGTTGATTTTTGGGCCCCATGGTGTGGCCCGTGTAAGAGCATTGCCCCGTTACTCGAGCAGGTGGCCGACAAATATAAAGGCAGAATTACTGTTGCGAAGATGAATGTGGATGAGAATACTACCCCTAGCCGCTTCGGGATACGAAGTATCCCCACGCTCCTCATGTTCAAAGATGGCAAGGTAGTTGCCTCTTTGATAGGAGCCGTCCCCATGAAGGAATTGGAACGCTTTGTGAATGCGTGGCTTGCTTGAGTATTCTTCTCGTTTCCTGTCGATATAACCCTTTGACAAACGGTGCATACCTTCCCCTGAAGTGCTCATAGGGGGCTTTTCTAGGCTCATTGCCTTACGTCTTCGAGTACGGTATAGTTGCGACATCGCGTAGCGTTTTAACTCAATCGGATGTTCAACAAGAACCGGGGAGCATATGGTCAGGAGGGCCAAAATAGTCGGTACCGGCTCGTATGTACCGCCAAAGATAGTCAAGAACGATGAGCTCACTCAGTTCATGGATACCTCTGATGAATGGATTCATCAGCGCTCCGGGGTAAGACAACGTCACTATGCAGAGCCTGGAGTGTACACCTCTGATTTGGCGCTTGAAGCAAGCAAAACGGCCATCGAAGACGCTGGACTCCAGCCTGATGAGATCGAGTGTATTGTGCTTGCCACTCTGAGTCCTGATATGTTTTTTCCAGGAACAGCCGTCTTCTTGCAGCAAAAACTTGGTATCGCAGATAAGGGGTGTGCGTGCTATGACATCAGGCAGCAGTGCTCAGGATTTGTGTACGGAACTGAAATGGCACGTTCGTTCATTGAAAGTGGCATCTACCGCACAGTGCTTGTGGTAGGAGCAGAAATACATTCTTCTATCATGGAGTTTGCAACTCGAGGACGAATGGTTACGGTTCTGTTCGGTGATGCTGCCTCTGCAGTTGTTTTTCAGGCAGTGGAAACAGAGCGTCCCGATGATGGTGTGTTTTACACTGAGGTGCACGCAGATGGCAGAGGCGCGCTCAATGGCGTGCACCAGCGGGGATACGATATCAGCCACAAACCTTTCATTGATTACGATGTGCTAGATCCAGAAAAGAATTTCGAGCTGTGGCCCAACATGTGTAACCCACGAGGGTTATATACCACAGGGGTACTTAAGATGAGCGAAGCGACGCTCAATGCGCTCAAGAAAAACAACCTCACGATCGATGACATTGATTGGGTGCTTGCGCATCAGGCAAACATTCATATACTCAAGGATGTGGCAGAGCGTTTAAAGCTTCCCAGGGAGAAGATGCTGGTCAATATCGACATATATGGAAACACCACGGCAGCCAGCATTCCTTTGCTATTGGACCAGTTTGTGAGGTCAGGAGATATCCGACGTGGTCATCTTATGGTGTTTACTGCGTTCGGGTCAGGGTTCACCTGGGGGTCAGCGTTAGTTCGCTATTAAGCGAGTGGAGTCCACAGCGTCCTGGTTCATCGGGGTTACAAATATGCTTACGCAAGAGGCGATTTTTGAAGCGATTAGGAAGATTGTCGCTACGAGATTGGAGATCGACGAGGACCGAATCAGTCTCGAGTCCCACTTTCGCAATGACTTGCAAATAAGCTCGATTGTCATTGTCAGTGTCGTGCTGGCGATAGAAACCGAGTTTGATATCGAAATAGCAGACGAAGAGATCGTCACCATCGCTACGGTGGGCGATGCAGTACGGTTCGTTGCAAAAAAACTCGAGGCGAAGCACGTGGGTGGGTAAGGTGAACAATGTGATGCTGTATAATCCCTCGGCACTATCCTTACTACCAGCCCATTACCTCAAGCTGTGTATTCTCTAGAGCATTATGCAGGGATGTGCTACTACCGAAGAGACGTATCTCTATGAAGAACCCCTGCTGTATCGTTTAAGAAGGCGACCACGCCACCTCCTTGCATCGATCCTCGAGTACTTCATACGAGTGTTGCCTCTGCCTCGAACAGCGGTCCTCCTACTTCACCACTGGCGTGGCGTTCGCTTTAAGGACCGTTCAAGCGTACGTATTCGTCCTTTGGTCCAGCTTGCGTCTCGGTTCCCAGAGGATCTCACTGTAGGCAGAAATGTATTTTTCGACCTTTACGCAATGGTGATCACGGAGCGGTTTGTACCAGGAAGCAATCCTCATCGGTTTACCAGGACGCGCGTAACGATAGAAGATAACGTATATGTTGGGATGGGTGCTGTTATTCTCTCAGGTGTGACAGTGCATACCGGAGCAGTTATATCACCAGGCAGTGTGGTCTACGAGGATGTGCCTCCTCATGCGATCGTTAGGGGAAACCCTGCAAAAGTAGTAAGAACGCTTCCACCGATAGACAGAAGCACTCCTTGTGCTGTTCAAGACCTGATGGGGTCGTCTGAAAGTGATGGGTACGACGAACATGGCGTAAGTTACAAGGCATACCCTTATGAACAGCGGTTTTTCAGAACACTTTTCCACAATCCTCTTGTGATCATACGCTCCCTTTTGACCTATGCCATCTTGACCCTCCCCATTCCTCCTCGGGTCGCCACGTTCTTGTATGCCAAGATGGGAATACGATTCAAGAATTGGCGTACCAGTGGCATCGTCTTGCCCATTTTTATGGATCCCATAAACCCCACTGACATCACGATTGGCGAGTTTTCCCATATTTCAAATCATTCGTTAATTGCTGCCCACTTTTTTGACCCCTTTCATCCAGGTTTTTACTACAGAAAAGCAAAGGTCACGATTGGAGACAACGTGTTCCTGGGAATGGGTGTCATCATAGGCTCAGGCCTCACCATTGGATCCTATTCAATAGTCTCAGCCAACTCGGTCCTGTTTCGAGATGTCCCACCCCAGATGGGCATCATCGGTAACCCTGCAAGGGCATTCAAGAAGACACCTGTCAGAACGAGAGACTACGATCTCACTGTGGATAAGGACAAGAAGTTTTTCGATGATACAGGGAGAAGCGTGGACCTCTTTCACTTTGAGCACAGACTAGGCAAGGTATTCATCGAAAACCCCAAAAGGATCGTGAGCTTTCTGCTCGATTATCTTGCATCTATACTGCCGCTTCCTTCTTTTATAAAAGCATCGATTCACCGGTTCTGGGGTATAGGTATCAAGGATACCTCAGCGGTTAGGCTGGGTTCGTCGGTCTATCTGGAGCGCCTGGCTCCGTCGAATCTGTCGATCGGTCGGAATGTGACGATCGGTGATAGGGTAAAGATCCTTGCCCATTACGTAGAAGATTCTGTGGAAGGCTGCTACTACCGTACGGGCAAGGTGGTAATTGAGGACGACGTACTGCTCGGGGCCTGCTCGGTCATAGCTTCCAACGTTACCATCGGCAAAGGGGCAGTGATCATGCCAGGTACGCTGATCGTTTCTTCTATTCCTCCCTACACAATTGTTGGTGGTGCTTTGTGCGAGGTTATGGGGAAGATCTCGCCCGATGACTCACCACACTGCGTGTGATCGGACGTATGCCTGTCCGAGGGGCGCTCATCCATTAGGATTGTCTACTCGTCCCATAAAGAGGATGCACCCTGTCCCATTGTGGCGTATGAGCACGAGAAAGGGATGGTCTGCACGAAACACGACAGGTGTGGGTGCAGGTAGCGACGTGATGCCCATACCAACACCTGTGGCTGCCGCTGCAGTGGTTCCCTTCTCCCCTATGTCTACAAAGGCCTTGTGAAAAATGGCAGAGATTGCCAGCTCTCTGGTGCCATCGATACCCGAGAAGTCGGCTTTCTCAGGTGAGAAGGCGTCAGGCATGCCCATCGCTCCCAATGTGTGGGTAAGCTCGCAATCGAACGTCATAGTCACCTTCGGCAGATACACCTTGACGTTCTGCTCGATGAGATCGGACGTCCATTGAGTGATGCAGTCAAGGTCCAGGGATGCCTCGAGCTGATCAATGCCGTCCACTGTTCGTGGAAGGACCACGAGCATACTCATTCGTTTGCCTTCATACGGAAGCTCGAGTACGTGGACATCTTTCTTTTCTGTATACGAGAAGGTTCCGAGTGTCGTCATCATATGTGTCGATACCTTTTGGCCGTCTCTTGTAGTGAACACCTCCTTTCTCGTCATACGTGGGTCGAACCCTGACTGCCAGCGGTCCTGGAAATACACTGCATTGACCAGGATCAATCGTGTTGCAGGATCAACACTACCTGGCTGGAGCAGGTTCTTGATCTTACCGTTGGTGTTTGCTTGCACCCAGGTGTTGATGTTTCGACGGGCAGTCTCGGGCGCTGTTCGAAAGTCGACTCGTTTGACCGATGCCCCATACAAGGCCTTGCTTGCGTCAAGAAAGCTCTTGAGTACGTTCGTCTGTGTATCGATCCAGAGGCTGTTGGCGATGTCGAGCTGACAATTCGGCCTTTTGCATTCGTGGGTGATGGCTTCTTCAAGGGCGTGGTAGGAGGTAAGAAGCCTCGGTTGACCAGGATCAATGTGCAAGGTGCGAGCCATCTGGTTTTTCGTCTCTCCTCGTGCTCCTGGGTACGTCATGGCAAGAGCAGTCGAAATACTATACGGCGAGAAAACAACATTCCCTTTTGTCGCCTTCAATGCCTTGTAAAGGTCGACGGCAAAGCCATTGCGTCCTTGAACGAGCAAGGTGACATCCTCTGAACTATAGGTGTGTGTGGCCAGCAGAGGGACCGTAGACATCACCCAGGTGATAATCGCCAGGCAAGGGGATACAAGCTTCATCACGTTCTCCTTTTTTTCACCTCAGATGGTATAATCCGTATTGTCATGACAATCCAGGAGCGATCCTCGATCCTTGCAAAGAAGCGCCAGCATGCTCTCTACACAGTATACGCACGAATGGGAGGTTTTCCCAAAGCCAAAGAGGCCGCTCGCACATGAGGATGTAAAAGAGGGTGAGCACGATGCCGCGTAGCAAGCGCATTAGGTAGCCCCCGACAAAGTAGCGCGCAGATTGATTCGTTCATGGATATCCAGTGTGGCAACAGATCCAATATCGTGCTCATAGGGATGCCAGGGGCAGGAAAGAGCACCGTCGGGGTCATTTTGGCGAAACAGACGTCACGTTCCTTCATAGACACAGACATCCTCATACAGACCATCGCCCACAGATCGCTGCAAGAGCTTCTCGATGATAAAGGATACCGCGCCTTTAGGGAGCTAGAGGAGGAGGTATTGCTTGGGCTTCAGGCCGAACATAGCGTCATTGCTACAGGAGGTAGTGCGGTATATAGTGCGGCGGCAATGCAGCATTTGAAAGCACAGGGAATCGTCGTGTTCCTCGATGTAGACCTCTTGGAACTAAGGCAGCGCATTACGGATTTCGAAACGCGGGGCATTGCCCGCAAGCCGGATCAGACCCTGACCGACCTGTTCAACGAAAGATACCAGCTGTACCGCAGGTACGCGGATATTACCATAGTGTGTGCCGGATTGACGCACGAACAGATCTCAGCAAGGATCATTGAGCAATTAGACGAGATGATCTAAGGCGAAAAGGCCTTACCCCACAGGAGGTGACTCCCGTGGGTGCGCACTGATTACGTCAAGATGCTACCTACGTGTGTACATTGGCGATGTACCTGTCTTTCATGAGAGGTCGTATAAGAGGGTAGTGATGAGGTTATTTCGTGCTGTGGGCACCAATCTCTGTTGTGGTCTTATTGCCCTTGCATCGTTCTCTTGTGGCAGCGATGAGAGGGCAAGAAACCAGGTTCTTCCATGTATGAATGTTTCAGGCCGCACTGCGTACGAGCAGCTCAAAGCCGCAGAACGGTACCTAGGACGCTATAACTATTCGGCAGCTTATCGCTCCTATGAGGCAGCTATTGCACTACTTGCCGATGCCGATCCGTGCAACGATGGACCAGTATCAGACATAGACCTTTACAAGGCCTACTACGGCGCAACGCTTACACAAATCAGTATTCCTTTGGGTATTATCGATGAATTCATTTCAGGCCTGTTCAGGAGAGGCGGATCTGAAGTGGGTCTCGCTGGATCGGCAGCTACTTTGATGGCACAAGGCTTACGAACGTTGTCTAGTCTGGCTGTTCACCACTACCAGATGACTGCCCAACCTGAAAACACGAACCAACTTCCTGTATCGTTGATCACGGACTATGTCCGAGAGATGATCCTTCCGCCGCTCATGCTTGCAGATAGCCGCCTTGAACACATCATGAAGGTAGAGGACTTTGCATATGAGCTTCCACCCCTCAAACTAAGCCTTTTGGGTAGCATCGTATCTATACCAGGTCGCACCCCAACAGGGATGGCCGATCATGATCGTGGAGAGGTATATTTCCTGGCCGCACTTGTACACCTTGCCAAGGCACTGTGTCACATGGTCCTCTCGGTGAACCTTAATTTGGATGCGAGCCGTATCGATGACATCCTGGAAATTATCCTTGGTGGGGATCCCAAGAGACTCATGGAACTGCTTGATACCTATCCTGAGCTTCTTACGGTTAACACCATAGAGGCAAGCGGGATAGACGGAAAGGAGGAACTACGACAGGCAAAGGCAGATCTTATCGAAGGGCTTGAATGTATAAGCTCTCAGAAAACCGACCTGGGAGAGGTACGAGCAGACCTTTTTCGTACTGTGGTAGAGGAGAATGATAATCAGCAAGACGACATCATCAGGTGGCTGGACAGAGGAACCCCCTATGGACTCAGTATCAATAGTGCGATCAATGGCGCACCTGTTGAACAGCCCTTGGTCAATGCAGTGCTTCGAGTGCTTTTTGCCTTTCTTCAGAGCGTGCGTATTGAGGAGGTGCGGGCAGCCCTCTATGGGACGTACCCACCCGAGCAGGATATGGTGCAGGGAGTTCGCAATGGTATAGACGATGATAACGACGGCTATATCGATGATGGCCCACTGGATATATCCATGTTGCTTTCGCTCCTTCAGGGCAAGAGCGATCTGCCGCGGGGGAGCAAGCTAGGTCTCCTGTTGAATGCCGTCTTCGACACTGCGCCTGACATCCGTTCACTCTTGCCTGCCTGGGATGTAAAGCAGGCCGATCCAGCTATGTGGTATTTTGTGGTTGACCGGAGTGAAGATTTTGAGGACAGAAACAGAAACGGCAGGTACGAGCCGGGTATCGATATCCTTCATGATGCTGCCCACGTGTATGGCAGCTACCGTTACCCTCCTGATGGTCACTACGAGCCAGCGTACCTGTACTTCACTGATCCTACTTTTTCAGGGACATTATGGTTTTGGGGTGCATTGGAAGCTATGCATCCTAACGATAGTCTCAACCTTATATTGGGAAGCATGTTAGGAGCGTCTCGTGGTGCCGTCGATACCCAAGCTAGGCACGAACAAAGAAACGCACGTAAAAGCGCGGAGGAGTGGTCCTTTCCTACGGTGTTTCCCAGATCCGGTCAACCCCGGCATCTATGGGTTCTTTCAGCGTATGAAGCACCATTAGAGATGAAACTGATGCTCGCGAGCTTGCAGGGTCTTGTGAATAGGTCGCTGCCGAGGGTGTATCTCCTCTACTCGAACGTGGAGTTCAATCCTACATGGGACCATGAAGAAAAATGGCTCTCTTACATGCATACGCACTACGGCGTGACGTGGGAGGTTGTGGAGTCACCCTGGAGGCTTCTGGAGATGTGTAGGGATGAGATAAAGGGTGCGGTGGTGTATGACCCAGAACTTCCTGGGTCAATCAACGTGGCTACAGCGTTGAGCGGACTGCATGGGGCATTGGTTGTGCATCCGGATCTTGTTGCTGCCGTAAGGTCTTATGGGATCCCAGTTATTGCAGACGTGCGGGGCAGGTGGAATGGCAACGTAGATATGTATCGGTGGGCATTCGAGAACCTTTGGCCACACATGAATCACAAGGTACTTGCCTTCATCCAATCTACCTTGCCGGTAATGAGGGACTATCTGATTGCGAACAACATTTTTTGTGTGGATCTCAACTACCATATACCAGAAGAACGGGCGCTGCTAGAACGAATCCTTGCAGAGACGCCTCGCAACATTCCCATTTTGGGGTGGGCCATTGACGAGCTCATAGGTGTGGCTACCTTTTCGAACTATGGAAAGTTCCATGTTGCGAGCGACCATGTCCCCAATCTTTCGGTGCATTCAGGGCTCCCCGCAAAGGAGTATAGACAATACAGGATTCCTGAACAGGTCGACCTTGAAAATATCATATATGTTTCCTTTGGGTACACTGACGGGGACTCCCTTTCCTTTACCAATAGGTGGGCGCGATACTGTTGGGATGATCCTGCAAGAGGAACCATCCCTCTGGCGTGGCAACTGGCACCAGCCCTTCTTGATGTGGCACCGGATGTCCTCGACTACTATTATTCGAGTGCTTCCCCCAACGACCTGTTTGTGTCGCCTGTCTCGGGTATTGGCTACATGTATCCCAACCTTTATCCTGATCTTGACCGCTTTCTCGAGATCACCTTGCCGTACTATCGTCGCCTTGACTTCAGCATACAATGGCTCCTGAATAACGATATGACCTTCCCTGATGAAATACTCACCCGCTATACCGACGTACTCGGTCCGCAAGGATTTTTGCTCGACTACTGGTCCACGGCAGACCTGGGATACGACTACACCTCACAGGGTGTTCCTATGGTGCGTTCTCAGTACATATACCTTCTTGGAGGACCTGAGCAGGTCGAGGCTGTCCTGAAAGAAAAAAAGGCTCAAAAGCCGTTTGTAGCGCCGGACAGACCTATGTTCGTATTTGTCGGTGTAAACGGTTGGAAGGTGCTGCCAACTCATCTAAAGAATATTACCGAGAGCCTTGGTGAAGGGTACAAGGTGGTAAGGATAGATACCCTATTTCAGTTGATGGTGGATGCGTATGTCCATCCATGTCCTGGTACACAGGGTTCAGTCGATACAGATGGAGACAGGGTGGGAGACCAATGCGACAACTGCCCTTATGAGTTCAACTACGATCAGGCTGACAATGATCTGGACCACATAGGCGATAGATGCGATCCTGACGATGACAATGATGGTGTCGTAGACATCGATGATAACTGCCCATTTGTGTACAATCCTGATCAAGCTGACATCGACAAGGATGGCCTCGGCGATCGATGCGATCCCATATCATTTGGTGCATGTATGCAGCCGCCTGCAGGAAGAAGCGGACAAGTTGGTACACCTGTCCGTGATGATGGTGTCCCACTCGATTGGATCGTGCTTTTCCTGCCAGCCATTGTAGTGAGAGTAAGAATTGTCCTGCGCTTACGAACTGTCCGTCGCCAAGCTGCACTGCACATGGCAGCCGTTTCAATACATGATCGGGGGGATGCTCACTTGCTGTAGCCCACGGGCATGACTGCTAAAGGCCTGTGGGAACGGGGTATGTTGAGGACCCGTACGAGTCTATCATCATCGAAAGCACCTACAATGCCTGCGGCGAGTCCCAGCGCTTCAGCCTGGAGAAAGATATTTTGTCCGGCGTGGCCGACCTCCATAGCACAGTAGCGTTCGGCTCGGCTCCCATACTTGATTGCCGATCGTTTGTATTCAACTGTGATAATAAAGGAAACCGGTGCCCGAGCCATCCAAGACTGTCCAAGGGAGGCAGCAGCCACATCGTTCCTGAGGTCGCCAGATGTTATCTTCTCCAACTGGTGAGAGGCAGGGACATAGCGATAGACACCAGCGGCCAGACCTTCGACGCCTCTTGTGCCAACAACTACGTAGAGGTCAAGCGGATACAGTGCGCCTGCAGATGGCACGGTCCTCAAAAACCCATTCCTGTCTGTGATCCCCTGGCCAGACCAAAGCAGTTGAGCCAGTGCATCTAGTGATAGGGGTCTGTCCGTGAAATTTCTGCAGGTACGTCTCGATTGGATAGCCTCTTCCACAGAAAGGCCTCCCTTCTTTTTCACCTCAGGAAGCCCTACAAGGTCTTTCCCGCTCGAGAAGGCGCCCGTGCTCATGCCACTAACTACCATGAGTACAGCACACGTACCAACAGCGATCGTATAAGATCGTCGCACCACTGCCTGCCAACTCAACGAGGTAACCGTTCTGACGCGTGGTGGATATGGACAGTATATACTACAGCGGGAGACTTCAATGATAGTCGTGAGTACCTCGCACCACGACCTGTACCCCTGTCTTTTCCTTCAGTATCCGTTCAAGATCCTCGACCTTGGAATAAGGGCAGTCGGGCTTTGCGTTGACCAAACAAGAACTCAAGTAGATCTCGTCAGGCCGTATCTCGGATAGCTTCATTGCCATGCCCATACTAGGTACCGTTGCTCTTCCCGGGCACTCACATTTCACAAATGCGATGACATGGGCAGGTTCCTTAAAGGAGCCGTCTCCGAGGGCTGCTGCTTTGAGGCAGCGCCACTCTCCTGGACAACCATATCCGCTCTCCATATAAGCGCCGCAACCGATAATCGCAACCTTTTTCATCTTGTATCCCTTCCTTTCAGTAACACAGCTACTTCAAAAGCGTATAAGCGCCTACTGCGACCCTCCGGTCCTATTGTCGTATTTTTGAGGCTCTTTTTGCAAGGTCTCCATTAACCACCATAGAGTTTTCTAGAGAGCTCTACCAGGCCTGCTTGTTGGAGCACATCCTTGCGAGGCAGCCCGTTTTCATCGAGACCTCGTACGGCATAGAACTCGCGAAGCATCCGCTGGATATCAGGGACTGAGCCAGCAGCCATACCTTCAGCAAGGGGGGTGAGCACTTTTGGAGGGAGTCGATCGTCCGCAGCGGTCGCACCCATGAGCATGCTAATCCCTCGCATAAGAAGCCATAGTCGTGCACCTGTATCGAGGAGGTCCTTTAAGGTGTAGTCCCATCCAGTCGTGACCTTGATCATATCAGCAACATCGTGGGCTGTAAGACAGGCGAACACGAACACGCACATACATGCAGAATGTGCCGGCACGCCAAGGTTTTGGGACACAACCACCATGTCGGCCTTGCCGGTACTGTCCGGACCGATGTAGTTGCTGCTCAAACCCAGTTCAGTGAAGGGGTTCATGCCTTGCTCAATGTACAAGGTCATATGCTGAAGGTGACAAGCCCCGCGATACCCTACGGCGTATTCCAAACCCATGCCGTGGTATCCTCTGGGGTCGTGGGCAGGAAGATCTAGTCCCTTGACCGCAACCACACATGCCTCAGCTCCTTTTCCAAGTGCTGCAGCAGCGCGTTGACTCCCTTCAGCCAGGATAGTCCCTATCCCTTTACGGAAAGCGATTTTTTCAACTACATCGAGGGCAGCATCGATGTTGCCCCAGGTAAGGCTCACACCCTCGGTATCTTTTGTGGTAAGGATTCCTTTCTCAAAACACTCCATTGCAAAGGCAATGGTCGCGCCGCAGGAAATGGTATCTAGCCCGTACTTGTTGCACAGTTCGTTCGCCTTGATGATTCCCTCGAGATTGTCGTTTTCGATATATGTTCCAAAGGTACAGCACGTTTCGTATTCAGGACCAGGTCCCTCCGTGGTCGCATAGGGCCCCTCGGCTACTTTGACCACGCGCTTGCAAGCGATTGGACATGCATGGCACGCATGGCCTCTGGTCAGATAGCCTGCACTCAGGGCCGGACCTCCGATCTTTCCGGATCCCTCGAACTCGCCCCGTGTCCAGTTACGAATGGGCACATCGCCGGTCATCATCCCTAAATCCATGGCTGCTGCCGTGCCCATCATTTTCAGTGACTGACCCACCATGGATTCTTTACATTTTTCAAGGACCCGCTTTCTAACAGCGTCATACTCCTGTTCCAACGCTGGGAGGACCTTACCTGAACCTCGTGCTACAATCGACTTGAGGCACTTTGCCCCCATAACTGCACCAAGACCTGTCCTTCCGACAAAGTGGGCACCGTCGTTTCCTATAGCTGCAAATCGTACACGATGTTCACCAGCCTGTCCGATCGCCAGTACCTTGACTGGGCGGTCTCCTTGGAGGGTACGCTTGAGCAGATGAGTCACCTCATAGATGTCCTTGCCCCATAAGGAACGTGCATCCCTGATTTCAATAGTGTCGTCATCGATATACAGATATACAGGTTGTTTTGTGCCTCCTTTTACAAGGATCCCATCGTAACCAGCGAATTTGAGCTCAGGGCCGAAATTGCCGCCGCACGTACCTATGCCCCAGATACCTGTGAGAGGGGATCTGGCACATACTGCAAAGCGAGAGGAACCAGGAAACATGGTTCCTACAAGCGGCCCTGTCATGACGAATAAGGGATTGTCATGTGAGAGAGGGTCGACGTTTGGTGAAAACCCATCGAGGAAAAGCTTTGCGGCAAGACCGCCGCCACCAAGATATGTCTTCAAGACCTCATCTGGTAGCTCTGACAGTTCGATCGTGCCATGTGAAAGATCTACTATGATAATCCTGCGTGCATATCCTCCTTTGCAGTCCACAGCGGCTCCTCCTTTTTCTTTCACGTAGTGGGGGTGAATGGGCCTTGCCTCATGTCTTTTTGCTTATCCACCGGCCATCGGCGGGAAAAAATTAAGTTCGTCGCCGTCGGCAACTTGATAGTCCTTTGGTACTCGTTTGGTCCCTACAAAGACAAGGTGAACATGCGATTCGCGTATGTGCAACAGTGTGCATAGATCGCGCACAGAGGTGCCAGCAGGTACAGTGAGAATGATCCTTTCACCGGATCGGGCAGATCCCGTGTATGCGATCAATCCGCCGTGGAGTCTAATCGTAACAGTGGCTGTCGGCATCGTCGTCTTGGCGTCCACAGGCCTCTGCTTCAGGAGCTAGCCTCAGGAAGTGGCCCGGCTGTGGGTACTCCTGTCAGGATTGTATGTCATGCGCCCTGCAAGATAAAGCCTCAAAGCGTACATGCATCCATAGGCACGAATGGTGTAGAGACAGTCATCGTATCGCGATATACACACTCAATTTACCTTGCGCCAGCCAGCAGTGCGTTTCCATTCGTACGCCAGGCGGGCAAGACGTGGATACAGAGAGGGATTGAACGGAATACTGGGAAGAAAACAATCTATTTCATGGGTACAAAAACAGCCACGTTTGATCTTTTCCCGGCAGGCTGAGGCGTGGGCCGAGTACCAAATCACTGCTGGGTCGTACTTGCTCTCCCTGAGACTTCCCCACCAAGGAAGAAGCTCGCACGGCCCCATGAGGCCGTCGTTAGCGATGACACCTGAGACGATGCCTGCTTTACACACGAGTCGGGCACGCTTGCCCTGGATCGTTTCCTTTATGAGGTCGTGCATCAAGAGGTCTACTAACGTGACAATTCCTGAACTGTCATGAGTAGATTTATTTTTGAGCAATCCCTTGAAGGTTTCCTCTCGAATCCTGCGGCACACTGATTCGTATACCTCGAGCGATACCTCAAGAAGGCGTGGATCGCGGGGTTGTTGTCGGATAAGGTTTACCGACACCCTATCAGGCTTGAGCCTGTCACGGATGAAATCGAGCAATGCATGAAGACCTCCCGGGTTTTCAGACATGAGCACAGAGCACGTCTGCACGTCCAACAACGGGTAGTCCCGCTTCAATCCCACTAAGGCTTCGAAGGTATTGAGTGCATGGTCGAATGCACCGCGTTTGGCCCGTATGTGATCGTGTTCAGACGACAATCCATCGATCCCTATCCCAACGGTGAGATATAAGCCAGGGCATTCCTCAAGGATCGTTCTTGTATGCGTGACGATCTGTTCGGTAAGTTGCCCGTCAGTCAGAATAATCTGGTTGCGGGCATTGTTGTTGCGGTAAAAGGTTGCCACAATTTCAGGGAGGTCGGCCCTAATGAACGGTTCGCCTCCAGCCAAGATGAGATACAGCAGGTCATCGAGTCGTGAGGAGATCTTTTGGATCTCAGCCAGGGAGAGATCTTTACCGGGCTGTTGTCCCTTGTTCCAATTCCAGCAATGACGGCACTGTAAGGTGCAGTGATGCGTGACGAGGAAGCTCAAGATGGGAGGGCAAAATCGTCGTCTGAGTGTCAGCAATGGGATGCCGCGCAAAAACCATTTGAGTAGAGAAGGAGGAGGCATGGGTGCCGATGCAATTGCTGACATGGAAGGCGTCTTTCTCCTAGGGGTGGTATACGTACCGCATAGACCTACCCACGTAGATGTGGTAGGGTATACATCGACTCAACGCGCTGGATCGGACGACGCGACAAAGGCAGTTCACACCCTCACATCAATAATGAATCCACTGTTTTTCCCCGTCAAGGTATACGGCGAGCGATATGCGTGGCCGAAACGAAGAAGGGTGATCGTACAGGCCCTTGTGCCCCTGCTCAAAGATTTCTCCCGGATATTGGATATAGGCTGTGGCGACGGTCTTGTATGCCGCGATGTGAAATGTAGTATGCCACCGGGACGGATATTTCATGGTGTGGATGTTCTAACGAGCCTCTCTCCAGCCATTCCCTATGTGGTCTATGACGGCCTCCACCTGCCATTTGCAGACGGCGCTTATGAGGTAAGCCTGCTCATAGATGTACTCCATCACTCCAGAAACCCTCGCGTGCTGCTGCAAGAAGCTGCTCGAGTGGCTCGAGACTGCGTTATTGTAAAAGATCATGATTATCGGAGTGCCTTGGATCTTCTACTCATGAAGGCAGGGGATTACCTAGGCAACAGGATGTTCGGCATCGACTTGCCCTACACGTTTTGTACCTGGCAGGCTTTTGAAGTCCTCTTTAGGGAGGCAGGACTCAAAATTGCGTATTATGAAGATTCACTCAAACCTGCCGGCAGACTTGAACTCCACCACCATTTTATCGTAAAGCTCGTCCCTGCTTCTGGTACTGCTGAAACCCCGGGAGCGGGCAGATGAACGTTCTTCGACGCCTCGGGATGTTCGTGCAGGATATCCTCAGATCCTTTGCGTATCGAGTTTGTTTCTCGCCTGCAATACGTAGAAGGGCACAACGGATTGCAGATCATATCTGTCCCTACCTTACGGCAGGGGAGAGGATACTCGATATTGGCGCAGGAACTGGCACAATCGGAAAGGAGCTAGAGGCAAAGGCACGGGTTCGATGCGTCTATCTCGATCGTGCAACGCTATGGTTGCACCCAGTGCCTGTACCAATGGTGCTCTGCGATGCTCATCACCTTGCCTTTGCTGACGCGGTCTTTGACGCGATCTGTCTCGTTACCGTACTTCACCACTGTGATGATCCGGCTCGTGTGCTGAAAGAAGCGTTGCGAGTGACTCGTAGCAAGGTTATTGTCGTGGAAGATTGCTACAGCACCATATGGGGCAGGATAAGGACGATCATCAAAGACGCACTTCTCAACCTAGAGATTATTGGGCACCCACGCCGATTTATGCGAGCGAACGAGTGGGAGCGTCTTTTTGCCGTTTCAGGGTTTCGTCTGGTGGCCAAAAAGACATTTCAGTTTAGGATGCTTTTTGTACTTCGGCCATCGCACGTGCTCTACGTGCTCGAGCCTGCAGCCACTACTTTCGTTTCTCGACGAAGAGATACCACAGCAATCGGTAGCCCGCCCACATATAGTATTTGAACCCTTTCCACGTAAGCATCCTTCGCGAAAGTGTAAGAAGATACCTCGGCCGGGTATAGTACTTGAGGAATATGTTTCTCTGGATCTTTACCAGTTCTTCGCCTGTGAAATGATTCAATCTCCACGTCGGCTTGCCGTGAATGCAATCGTAGTGAGCCCAATGCTCGTCTCCAATATAGCCTTTCTCTTTGAGCATTGTGTAGAGACGCGTCCCTGGAAACGGGATGACCGGTGCTATGAACAAAAGGTCGGGCGAGATCTGCCGCATAAGCTTTTCGGACATCCGAATATCTTCCATGGTTTCATCCGGATGACTGCCCACGATGAAATTTGCCTGGCAAATGATACCAGCTTCCTTGGTCCATCTGAAGGCATTGAGCACTTGATCTACGGTGATGCCTTTTTGGTTCAGCTTCATGATGCGCGGGCTGCCCGATTCAACTCCGTAGCTGATCTTCTTGCATCCGGTACGTGCCATGAGGGCAAGCTTTTCAGGGGTTACTACGTCTACTCGACAGTCGCAATCCCAGGTGACGCCCAATTCGCCTAGTCCTCGGCAGATCATCTCGAGCCGGCGGGTACCGTACGCAAACGTGTCGTCTTCGATTGTGAAGTGAAGGTATCCGTACCGGTCCCTGCACTCCTTGACTTCACCTAGGACGTGTTCAGGGCTCCGAAATCTCACTTTGTGTTGGAATACAACACTCATTGCGCAGAAGATACACTTCTGGCCGCATCCACGGGAGGTAAACAGTTCTGTGCTGGTTCCTTTCCGGTAGTCATAAAGGCCAGGGGTCGACGCGCCAGCATATCGTGGAAGATCAAGGAGATCGCGGGCAGGGTACGGCAATGTATCGAGGTCCTTGATCAAGGGTCGACGCTCTTCACGATGGATTTCACCGTCGAGACGGTAGGCAATGCCTGGTATGCCCTCAAGGGACGTACCCTGTTCTATCCGGGCGCAGAGGTCGCGCATGGTCTCTTCGCCCTCACCTATGACCACCACATCAAAGGCTGGGAATTCGTCGAGGCTTCGTTCAGGAAGTGCTGTGACATGAGGGCCACCAACCACGGTTACGATGTCCGGGAACGATCTCTTCAGTACCGAGGCTATAGCGCTCGCGTCCAGGATCGTTCCGGTCATTGAGGTAAAACCAACGATCTGTGGATCTGATGCCCGTATGCGTGCTACGTAGCGCGATTCCGAAAAGGGTTCGACTTCGTAGTCCCAAATCTCTACGTTGTGCCCGTGGCCCCTCAGGTAGGCCGCAATGGAGGCGATATTTATCGGTTGCTGGACCGAATCCTTTTCTAGGCTTCCCTGTACCTTGGGAGGACGTATCAAAACCACCTTCACGGGTCCACTCCTGATCTCATCGATACATCTTACGACAATACCAGAGGAAACGAAGATAGGTGCTCCATCGAAAGCGATAGAACCTCTTCAGCGATATACTGTGGTGCAACTTGAAAAAGCGTTCATAGAGTGCTCCGAGCGGAAGGGCAATCAAAATCCTTACCAGGGGAATCACGCGCGGATGGGTTACGCACAGATCGAAAAAATGGTGAAGATGTGTAATCTTTCTCTTATCAGGGATCTTCAGTTTTGAAGGCATGAAGTACGTCTCCGGAAAAAAGCCATCCCTGAGTTCCTCTGGTCGTAGGTACCCGTGTCGGATTGAAAACTCCATGATTTCCGTCTTGGGGTAGGGCGACATAATGGAACACCATGCGTGTTTTACCCTGAGCTCGATATTGAACCGAACAGTGTCCCAGTCAGCTTCGAGCGAGCCTCCTGGAATTCCAACGATGTTGAACGACTGGATGTCAATTCCTTCCTTGTGAAAGAGCTGTGCAGCCGTTCTGAACGATTCGTCAGAAATGCCTTTCTTCAGGATGCCATTCCGTATGGACTCCCGGCCTGTCTCGACGCCCATTTTTACACCAGTACATCCAGCCCGTTTCAGCGCATGGGCGATCTCTTTGGTCACTTGATCTGCCCTTGTGTTGCCAATAAAAGGTAGGCTTACAGCATCGCGGTATCTCTCAAGAAACTCGATTATCCAGGCTTCATTGAGAATGAACGTGTCATCCTCGAATACGATGCGGCGCAACGGGTAACGGCTCTTTGCCTCCAGAAGTTCTTCTATACAATTGTCCACACTCCTTTTTCGTACGTATCTGCCCTTTCCGCGGTAGAGCGCCTTACCTGCTCCGTTGTAACAAAAAGCACATGAAAAAGGACATCCTCTTCCTGAGATGAAACTGAAGTGATCCATGTGGAAGTTCAAGATAATTTTATGTTTGAAATAGACACTACGATCGGCGAATGGGAGCTGGTCAAGATCTTGAATCAAATCACGGACCTCGGTTGGTACCACTTTTCCATTGCACCTGGACCATATATTGGGGATGCCGGTGACTGGTTCTCCCTTCCTGAGCGCTTCGACGAGATCCAACAGAGGCCCTTCTCCTTCGCCCTGGCAGAGCAGATCAAACGGTGAGTGTTCAAGTCCCTCAGGGAAAAAGGTTGCATGGGGTCCGCCAAGGATAATGGGTACGCGATGATGCCGCTTTATTTGTTCTGCAACCTTTTCAGCCCATTGGTGGGCTCCTGTGGTACAGGAAAAGCCTATGAGGTCGGGCTTGTGTTCATCGATACACCTGTCGATATGCGTGTCGATGGTGTACACAAGGACGTCAGCGGTGTGTCCATGCCTCTTTAGAAACGCGCACAGGGACATCACCCCCTGTTTTGCAACCGGGTCTTTGACGATGAAAAGAGTCTTCATGTTTCATTAGCCTCATCGTACTTGATACTATCATAGATGCTTTGAGTTCCTCAATGAGACGCATCTACGGAACAGCAGGTGGTCAAGGCTTCCAGTGCAAGGCAAGAAGAGGCGGCTAGGGCAAGTAGCTACGTCTCAAGGTGTATACAATGATCCGAGGAAGCGATGGGGTGTAACGACCTTATCGGTGACGTCTCGTTTTGGTGGCGAGTACAATTACAAAGGTACAGGGCACTACCACAGCGGTGACTAGTAGCCATGTGTCAAGCGAAGGCGCTAGGTCGTTCTGGGGCTCAGCGATCGATATGTCAGGGATGGAAACCAAGAGGGCCACGGTAGCAGCAATTAGGATGCAGGAAATGAGTGTAAGGCATAGGAACAGAAAGATTCTTGCCATTGATGCTGTTGGTTTCTCTGGATGGTTCTTCTCCATGACCTACCTGTCTTGGTAATCTTTATCTGGGAACATGCACTCCTTATTGTGGGACCCTTCATGAGATAGTACAAGTGAAAAAACTGTACAATGGGAATTGCTGCAAGTATTATGCCATGATGGTACTGCATGCATCTATCTCATACAATTACAATGCTGTTCCTCGAATTAACCACTTGGATTTCCAACATAATTACGCATGCAAGCGGGCTTTGTTCTGTGGTCGACTGTCTTGCGTGGACGCAGGAACAATACCCCCAGGTGTGAAATATTTCACTTCGCGCTGAAACAATGCTCGAGGTACACGAAACACCTCAGTTCCTCTCTTTTGATGAACCATCAGGCAAGAAAGTACCTTTTTCCTGATGACCTAATAAATCCCTCGCGCTTAAGTTCGTAGAGGATACTCCTCACATACTCCTGATCCAGGTTGAGCCTACATGCTATCCGTGGCACAGAGGCACTTTGGGTTCCAATGAGCATACGGAGAATCTTTCCACGTACCTGCCGTTTGGACCCATTGAAAGGGGTTTGTTTCCGGTACATAGTGCTTTTTTTATTGAGGTTGCCGTGGAGTTTTTTGAGATACGCGCCATAATCCATGAGTGCGTTATACCAGCTACGTGGGTTCTGACCCTTCAGGCTTTTGCGTAGCAGCGGGATAATGTCTGCATCACTGACCTGGCAGGTATCAGGGAAAAAATGACGGATGAACACAGTACGAATATTTGTCTCTATAAAAAGGACCGGTTTGTTGAACGCAAATGCCACAATCGAAGCTGCAGTATTGGGGCCTATGCAGGGAAAGGTTTCCAGGATACGCGGATCCTCCGGCACCTTTGCACTGAATTCTGAGACGACTTGCATTGCAATGCTTTTTAATGCAACGGCGCGGCGGTTGTAGCCCAACCCCTGCCATCTCGCGAGAATGTCTGCAAGCGGGGCCTGGGCAAGTGACTCTATAGTGGGAAATGCCTCGACGAATTCCTCGTACTTGGACACTACACGGCCTGCTTGTGTCTGCTGGAGCATGACTTCAGAGACAAGAATCTTGTATGGGTCTGTTGTCAAACGCCACGGTAGACGTCGGCCGAACCTTTGGTAGTGTTCGTATACCCTTTTTCGGAATAACGCCAAATTAATCTGCTGGTGCCGACTCTGGCTCGTCATCACCAATCCTTTTTGCGGCGATCAGGTGAGAGAACACAGGTATTTTTTTAGCCCGCGAAGACGACATTACACCTCAATCGTACTGTATGACAGAGCAATTACCTTGGATGCTCGATAACGACCTTGATGCTCTCTGCCATATGGGCTCGTGCGAAGGCACAGGGGATATCCTGTACGCTGAACACGTCGGTAATGATGCGTTCCAATGGGATGCCAATATGGTAGGCCTTTGCCAGCAAAGGGAATGCACTACGAAAATCCCCACACCGTGAGGTACTCAAGGTAATGTGTCTCTTGAGAATCGCTTCGGTCAACAGGGTCGTTGTGCCTGGCGTGTCTACCATTGCTATCATACCTTGAGGTCGCACTGCACCCCGATGGGTACCCGACCAGGGTCGAATGACGCTATCTATGGCATCATGTCTGTCGATTACCGCAATCTCTGCTTGTCCCTCATTCAAGAGGCGATCGCGCCACCTGTCCTTGCCAAGCTCTTCAATGCTTGGCACACATAGTACGTCATATCCTGCGTGCTGGAGTGTAGTGCCGTATTGGTCAGCATTCGTAGTGCCTACTATGAGTGCTCGATGGGTTGATCCGGTCGTCGTGATAGCTGGCTTGACCTTTTCCTGGTCAAAGCGTCCCAGCGAAACCTCATCTACTACGAGCTCTGTTATATGGCTGAGGCCAATGGAGGCACGTCCTGTAGTAGATTTCACATGGACCTCGCCAGAAGCAAGCTGCAATGCCGTCTCAAGCCCTTGTGGGCTTCCTGTTGCCTCGATGACGATGTCGAACCGTTGTCCTAGGAAGGTTGGTGTGCAGGTTCCGTAAGCACTATAGTCCCATATGTCTTCTGCCCCACATGCCTCTGCTATTGAGAATCTCTCTGGCCGTCGACCAATTGCTTCTATAGTGAACGAGGCGCCTTGATCCTTCTTGACCACTGCCAGCGCTGCAATAACCAGAAGGCCCAATCTGCCCAATCCCAAGACAGCAACACGGCGCGCGTCTTTTAGATGTAAAGACAAAGACTCTAGTGCATGTGCAGCGGCTGCAAAGGGTTCGATAAGCACTGCCACTGTATCCGAGATATCATGTGGTACCTCGACGATGTTTCCTGCTGGTGCGAGTATCCACGGACCATACCCACCGGGCAATCTGTTGATACCAAGGACCATGCGTTCAGGGCAGTGTGTGGCTAGGCCCGCAGCGCACATGGGACACGTCAGGGCAGCGGGGGAGCTGATCGAGGCGTGAGATGCATTGATCTCTACAGCTACTATGCGGCCGTCAATATCCTCGGCGATGATTTCATGGCCTATTATCTGTGGCAAGGGAAAGGCGAGGTGTATCCGAGCAAGATCAGTTGCACAGATCCCGCATCGAAGGGATCGCAGCAACCGATACCCACCGGGAAGATCCAGATACCTGGAGCCTTCCCGAATAATGCGCCATCCCTCCTGATCGTCTCCTTCGTAAGCGTACTGGGTCGTTTTAAAAGACCCATCTGCCTGATATTCGTATGCGCGAAAGCCTACAGCACACATGCCACTCGGACGTTGCTCGAAGAAAGGGTGCTTCCTTGCGGCTCCTTGTGATTGTCGACTTCGTATGGGTGCAAGGAAATCACAAAGGAGAAACAATGCGTATGTCATTACACCACAAGGCAAGGTGTGCAGCAATAAGAGACAACACACGAGCCTTTGTCACGTACTTGTTCTACCCTCTTTGTGGGGTGGTTAGAGGGAGCGGTCTTCACCAGTATGTGGGACTAACTGAGTTTTGACAGATCGTATGTACGGATCCTATACTTTTTTCAGTCTGCTTCCATTGACATCCGATTGCTCCCTGAACACAAGCCAGGAGCGCCTCATGTGTTCTCACAGATGGGGACGTAATAGACTAGCAGCTGCTCAATGTATAGTAGTTGCCCTACTGGCCGCATGTACACCGGATAATAAACTAGACACGCTTAGGATCCCTCCTGCTGACCACACACCCTATCATGTGTTGTTTGGCGACCTTCACAGTCACAGTAACAATTCATTAGACGCTGTCATGCTCGACATACCCCTGGTAGGCGGACTTGTCTCTCGTCCCCCTGAACTGAGTTGTGAGTTTGCCAGGGCCTGTGCAGGCCTTGATTTTTGGGCACTCACCGATCATGCAGAGGAACAAAGTCCGGCCCAGTGGCAGGAAAACGTGGCAGCGCTGAGAACATGTGATGCACGCTATGGGGTAGAGGATGCAGAGCATCGGTTGATCAGTTTTCTTGGTTGGGAGTGGACCTACAACGGGGTGACCGCTGCTGACAACTATGGTCACCACAACATCGTGCTACGGGGCTCGGGCGAGGAGGAAGTCCCGCCGAGGCCATTTGCAGCACCTGGTGGATTTGCCGGTATCACGCCGTCGATTATGAATGTTATCTATCTGATTGCTGTGGCGCTCGATGTCGAGCACAAGGACCTGTACGCGCGAATCCTGCAGCGAGCTCGTAGCGCACTTGAGACCGAGCCGTGCGATCCGCGTACCGATACCCTGGAACTGCCTAGTGACTGCCATGAAGTTGCCGAGGATCTTTCCTCTTTGTACAGAAA
>FWPU01006503.1_pt1 | contig 23228 bp, 19 predicted proteins | sample 2228361 | NCBI WGS metagenome assembly FWPU01 (sample SAMEA103939777, study PRJEB20133) | metagenome
GCCTATTCGGGAAGCGGCAAGGTCTATAAGACCTGGATCGAGCTGTCTTCGATCGGAGATCCCACGACATCAAGCCCTGTAACGGTGACCTGTAGTCCGGTCGAGGGCGCGATCGAGTACAACATCTACCGCGAACGGGACGGCATCTACGGATGGATCGGCTCGACCTCGAAAGTGGACCCGTTCTTCGGATGGGTCCACTTCAAGGACATCGGCTATTCGCCGGACATGCTCGACAACCCGCCGATTCCAAGGTATCCCTTCATCGGCCCTGAGCGAAAGCCCTCCGCTGTCGGCTCCTTCCAGCGTCGGCGCTATTTCGGAGGGACGCAACGCTCGCCCGAAACAGTCCAGGCGTCCAAGCTCGGATTCATCTCGAATTTCTCCACCTACGTCACCGTGGGCGCGAATGACCCCTTCGCCGCTACCATCGTGGGGAAGACGCTCGGACGAATCAGGCACTTCCTGGACGCCGGAAGACTTCTCATCTTCACCGACACAGGCGAATGGATCGTCGAAGGAGATGCGGACGGAGTGGTAGGCCCTGAGGCCTTCAACGCGAGACAGTTCACCCAGTACGGTTCGGATCGGATCCCCCCCATTCTCGTCGGAGGCGCGCCCGTCTTCGTAACGCGCGGAAGGAATGGCATCCGGGACCTCGCCTACGCGTTCGATCGAGATAGCCTCGTATCGGGGGACTTGGCGATCTTCTCCAAGCATCTCCTTGACGGGTACACCATCGAAAGCGCCGCGTACGCCCAGGTCCCCCAGTCGATTCTCTGGCTCGTCCGAAGCGACGGGAAGCTCCTCGGACTTACCATGATCCGCGAGCAGGAGCTTCTAGGCTGGCACCGGCACGATACGGACGGCACGGTCGAGGAAGTGGCATCGATGCCGGAGGCCGACGAGACGGGAAGCGAGGAAGACCGCCTCTACGTGGTCGTGATGCGGACGCTCCCATCAGGGACGCGGCGGTACGTGGAACGCCTAGGCACCTTCAAGTTCCAAGAGGAACAGAAGCTCATCACGGTCGATTGTGCCGTCACCTACGACGGTACGAATAAGGGCACAGGAACGGTCACCATCACGGGCGGAACGACCTGGAGCGATACGGAGCTTCTGACCCTGACGGGGGGCTCGGGGAAGACCTTCGAGGCGTCCGAAGTCGGCTCAGGGTACATCGTGAAGGACAGCGCAGGCGATTCGGTCCGCTTCAGGATCACCGAATTCGTGAACTCCACGACGGTGAAGGGATTCTCGCACAAGACGGTACCGACGAGCCTGCGAGGCGTGGCCGTCACGAGCTGGGTGAAGGGAGCAAAGACGATCTACGGGCTCTGGCACCTTGAAGGAAAGAATGTCGCGGTCTACGCGGACGGGTTTGTCGTTGCGAACCCTCTCAATGCGAAGTTCACCTCGCCCATCACGGTGACGGGCGGCAAGATCACGCTTTCCGACTGGTATGGGATCGTCACAGTGGGGCTACCATTCGTCGCCGATCTTGAAACGCTCGATCTCGACTCAGCGGAGAACGTCCGGTACTCGGATGCCAGGAAGCTCGCCGTCGGGGCCGTTCTCTCGGTCGAACGATCGGGCGCTCTTCTCACCGGCGGCAGGCGGCCCAGCTCGGACACGGACATCACGCACTTCGAGGAAACGCGGCTTCCGGTCGGAGGCCAGAGCTGGGACGATATCCCGCGCCTGACGGGACAAGTCGAAGTCGGCTTTGGGGGAACATGGACGCCCGGTGGACGTGTTTGGGTGAGACGTTTAGATCCCGTGCCGGCCAGGATCCTCGGCATCAAGATCCTTGGAGCGACCGGAGGCTAGAGCGATGGGGCTTGAAACGGCTGCGCTCCTCATGGGTACGACCCAGGCGCTCGGGGCCGCCTCAAACATCTTCGCCATCCGCGGCCAAGCGGAGGCGGAAAAGGCACTCCTTGACATCAACAGGAACATCGCCGAAAGGGCCGCCGTAGACGCCATCGCCCGAGGGGATCTCGAAGCCGCCGCCGTCCGGAGGCGCGCGAAAGCGGTGATCGGCCTCCAGCAGGCCCGGGCCGCCGCGGCTGGCGTCGATCCTTTCACGGGCACCGCTGCCGCGCTTCAGGAGGAAACAGGGGTTCTCTCCGACTTCGACAGGATGATGATCAGGATCTCGGCGGCTCGGGAGGCGTACGGCTACAGAACCCAGGCTCTTGAAGCCAGCCTGCGGAGGCGGATGGTTACGATCGAGGCGCGAGCTAGGACCGCGCAGGAGATCGCGGGCGCCGCCGAGGATCTTGCAAGGACAGGCTCCGCCTACGCCTACTACCGCGGAAGGCCGCCTTCGACCCAGGGAGCCGAGCAGATTCTGTCCGCTTACCCTCTCTTCTGAGGCCCTATGCCGACCGTACCGCGATACGAGCCAGAGACGCAGGCGCCGAGGAGGATGCCCACGCCCTACTTCGCTACGGGCGGGATTCCATTCCTTGGACCGGGCCAAGCACCTGGCGCGCGGCTCGCCGGCGACGTCTTAGGCATGGCCGTCGCGGCCCAGGAGGAGGCCCGCAAAGAGCAGGAGCGGGCAAGGCTTGAGGCGGACAGGATCGCTCTCACGGAGGCGGAGGGGAAGCTGGCGCTTCTCGAATCTCAACTCATGATTCAGGCCCAGCAGAAGAAGGGGAAAGACGCCCTCGGACTCATCGAGGCCATCACGCCCGAATGGGAGAAGCGCGTCGGAGAGATCGAATCCTCGCTCGTCCACGACAACCAACGCAGGCTCTTCAGAGCGGAAGCCAACCGCAGGCGGGCGATCCTCGAAAGGGGCGTCTTTCCTCACATGGCTCGGGAGATCGCCGCATTCGACAAGGAGAACACGGACGCCCTCTTGAACGCCGAAAGAAGCGCCGCCACCGCAGCGTTCTCGAATCCCGAGAGGGTCCGCCTTGCCGTCGCAAAGATGGCCGACAGCCTGCGGTCATACGCGGAGAGGAACGGCCTCTCAGAGGACTTCGTGAAAGGCGCAAGCCTGAAAGCCGCTGGAGATACCGTCAAGAGCGCCGTCTACATGGCGCTTCGTCAAGGGCGTCTCGACCTCGCCGAAGCCTATGCGGATGAGTACAAGGAAGCGATCGACGCCGAATCTCTACAGGAGATCAGCCAGGCCGTCCAGCGAAGGAAATTGATGACGCTCGCCAGCGAGGCTACAGACGCGATTTTCACGCCGCGGCGGGAGAGTTTGGAAGAGGTGCTTTCCGAGGTTCGGAAAATCGAAAATCTCGAGCTGCGTTCGCTCGTCGAAGATCTCAGTCGTCAACGGTGGCGCGATATCACACAAGCAAGGGAAGAAGAAGAGAACAACGCCTACGAGCAAGCGGCGAAGATCATTGAAAACACGGGCGGCGACTTGGAATTGGTGCGCGAAGACGTCTGGCAGAAACTGTCGTCACAGAAGCGGGCGCTCCTCGAAAAGGCCGCCGCCGCTCTCAGGAAACCTCAGCTCAACCCGGATCTCCGCGATTCCGCCATCACGGAGTTCTGGACGATGAGCATGGAAGAACGCGCCAAGATCACTCCAGGCGATCTCATCGCCAAGTGGCGGCCATACCTGCCCGAACAGGACTACCAGGAAATCGTCAAGGCCGTGGGCGCCGCCAAGGAGGCCGTAGCCGGAAGAAACCGCGAGCAGTACGAGGCCATCGTCGGCCCGAAGGATGCCGCCATTCAGGAACTTCAGCGCCTCAACCTTTATCCGATGGAGGACAAGGACGCGACGAAAGATGAAAAGCGTCGGGCGGCAGCGCTCCTCAGGGAAATCGATCTCCGGCGCGCCCGCGCGAAGGCGGAAGGGAAGCCCGTGCCCGACGTCCGCACGATGGCGCGACAGATCATCTACGAGCAGGTCCAGGAGCCAGGCACCTTGTTTCGAGGCCAACGTCCCAGGCGGCTCATCGATCTTCTGCCTGGAGAGCCCGTCTTGCCTCCTGACGATGTGAAGAAGGCCATCGAACAGGTGCTTAAGAGCCGAGGGAAGATCCCGACGGACGATCTCATCCGGCGCCTCTACGGAGCACGCCTGCTCGACGACATGGAGCTTTTCGAGCAACTGATCAACGAGGCCAAATAGCCGATGGCGCTTCAAGTACCAACGACAGGGAACGGCGACGAAGAACGCGCGAGGCGCGATCTCGCCGACTGGCTTGAGCGCGGCACGCGCCAGAGGCTCCAGGTTCTCAACCTGTCCAGGCTCCAGGCCACCCAGATCGACCCCGACCGGGCGGCGAAGGTCGTATCCCTTGCCCTCCGAGAGAAACTGCCGCAGGAACTCGTAGACGCCAACCTCGAGGAAGTAGAGGCGAACGCCAAACTCCGGCATGGTCCGCCAGAAGAATGGTGGCGGAGGCACCCCATCGTCGCGCGCTACGTGCGGTCGAACCCGTACTACGCGGCGCTGACGGAGCCGGAGATCCAGAACCTGGGCCGTTTCGTCGATGAGCTTCTGACGATGCCTCGATGGGCTTGGCCGATCCCGGAGAAGGAGATAGACCGCCTGGCGTCACGGTTCGCCGAGCGTGAAGCGCCCAAGGTCGCGAAAGCCTACCAAGCGATGCTTCCTCCAACAGGATTCGGGCCGCAGGGCGAGCTTCTACCTACACCCGTCGATATCGAGAAGATCAAGGCGGACCTCAAGGCGCAGGAAGCGGAACGCCTGAGAGCCGAGAACTCCTTCGTGGCCGGCAAGGATCCGTTAGGACTCACCGAGCAGATTTTCGGGGTGGCGGCGCCGACGGTGGGCGAACGGATCCCGTTCATCGGCGATCTCGTCCGGGCCGGGAAGGCGGTGGACCTCTACCGGTCGGCCCTTGCCGTCGAGGAGGGACGTGCCACCGAAGAAGACCTTGAGCTTCTTCGCCGCTTCTGGCGCCTGGAGAACGCGGCGGCCCGGCGCGGGACGACCTTCATGGGCGAACTCTCCGAGATCGGGGCCTCGCTCATCAAGACGATCCCTGAGTTCGCGCTGACGGGGGGAGTCTATGGCGCCGGCAAGGAGGGCGCGAAGCGGCTTCTTCTTCGAGCGTCTGAAAAAGCCGCCGAAGGAGCGGTCCGCAAGGCTGCCGTCGGCGCCGCAACACGGGCGGCGGGGCTTGTGGCGCAGACTACCGCGATCGGTGCCGCCCGCACGGTGGCGGGTACGATCGAACGCATGACGCCTAGGATCGGCTTCACGCCGGAGCTGGAGGCGGTCATCGCGGAGCCTGGAGACGACTTCCTGCCCGCCCTTCTCAAGAGCTACGCCATCGAAACGGTACAAGTGGGGACCGAGCGCCTGGGCCGTCTTCTTGGTGACATTGCGGCTCCGCTCAAGCGATTCGTCGCTTCGCGCTGGCTCCTCAAGTACGGGACGGGAGAAGAGGTGCAGAACGCCCTCGCGAGAACGCTCCGGGCCGCTGGATGGCATGGCGTCGTCCCCGAAATCCTCGAAGAGCGCGCCGCAGGGTTCGGAGAAAAGCTCATCGAGGGAAAGCCGCTCATCGACGCCCTCGCCGCCGAGACTCCGAAATTCCTTGGTGGTGACCTTCCGGCCCGGCGGGTCGTAGCCGAAGCGATCGCCTTCGCCATTCCGGGTGCAGCTTCAGCCCTGGCGGAACGGGCGGCACGCCGACTCGAAGAAAGGCGGCTCAACGAGGAGATCTTGCGCACCCTCGGCGAGGAAGCTGCCAAACTCGCCATCTCGAAGAAGGCACCGGAGGCACTTGAGGAGCTTGCCCGGGCAGCGACCGACCAGACCGACCGCGCGTTCCTCTATGCTAAGGTGGACGAGTGGGAAGGCTACTGGAAGGGAGCAGGAAGCGACCCGGCGGCGAAAGCCGAGGAGCTTGGGGTTGAGCGGCAAGCCTACGAAAGGGCAAAAGCGACAGGGGGGTCGATTGCCCTACGAACGGGCTCTTACGTCGCCAAGATCGGGCCTACCGAGCACAACGCGCCGCTCGCCGCAATCGTCAAGGGCCATCCGGAGGAGATGACCGAGGCCGAAGCGAAGGAATTCCTCCAGGTCGAGGAAGAGCGGATCCGCGAGCGCGAAAAGGCCCTCGAGGCCCTCATGAGCGCCGATGCGGTCCGCGAGCGCGCCAAGATCCTTGCCCGCCAGATGGCCTCTGAAGAACTCAGGGTTCTTCGTGAAACGGACATCATCGCGCAGATCGAACGTGCCACGCCGGGCCGTATCTACTGGTCGGATCCAAGCGGGAAGCGGAACGTCGAGGAGCTTGCGAAAGCGAACGTGCCGAAGCACATGATCGCAAGCCCTGAGACGGCAAGGGAAAAGGGCCACGAGTACGCCGTCGCCATCGACGAAGTGGCGGACCTCTTCGGCATGAAGTCCGACGAACTCGTACACGCCATCGAGGAAGCCTGGGCCAGGCGCAAGGCGAAGGAAGCAGAAACCCGCGAGCCGGAAGTCTCGGAACAGCTTCTCCGGCTCGTCTCTGAGGAGATCCTGCGCGAGGATGCTGCAAAGACCGTTCAGCCCGCCCCTGCCGTCGAGGAGAAGAAGCCCGCTGAGCCGAAGAAGGAAGCGCCTGCGGAAACGTCATCGCAGCGCGTCCGTCGGCTCGTAGCGGAACAGCTGAGCGCCGCTGGCTTCCGAAAGGAAGACGCGGACGCTCAGGCCCAGCTCGTCGAGGCCGTCTTCAGGACGCTCGGAGTCCGTCTCGGACGCGACCCCTACGAGCTTTATGAGCGCTACGGATTGCGCGTCATGCGCCAGTTCGGACCGCTCGAAGAAGTGGCCGGGCAAGTCCTTGAGCAGCCATCCGAGAAGGGAAAGGAACCGAAGGGCCGCACTCGCGTACGACCCGGGAAGATCGAAATCGACCTCTTCCGCAAGGCCGACCTTTCGACCTTCCTTCACGAGATGGGCCACTTCTTCCTCGAAGTGGTGGGGGACCTCGCCACAAGCCAGGAGGCGTCCGAAGATCTCAAGGCCGATTGGCAGACGATTCTATCCTTCCTCGGAGTCTCGAAGCGCGAGGAGATCGGCAAACCAGAGCATGAGAAGTGGGCTAAAGCCTTCGAAGCGTACCTTTTCGAAGGAAAGGCTCCGTCCGTTTCTCTCAAAGCCATCTTCGCCAAGTTCAAGGCGTGGCTCCTCCAGGTCTACCGGACGCTTACCGGCATCGGCGCGAAACTCTCAGGCGACATCCGCCGCGTCTTCGACCGCCTCGTGGCTCCGAAGGAAGAGCTGGACGAAGCCTACGCTCTCCTCGGCCAGAAGCCTCTTGATGTGAACGCTCTCGGCATGTCCCGGGAGGAGGCCCGCTACTACGCGGAGCTTGTCGAGGCGAGCCGCCGCGAGGCGGAAGAAAAGCTTCATCGCCAGGTCGCCAAGGAGATGGCCTCCCTCTGGAAGGAGGAATACGCCAAGGTCCGCCAGGAGGTCGAACGGGAACTTCATGCGGATCCGCGCTACATCGCGGCGCACGTCATGCGGTTCGGGCGCCTGCCGGATGGCCGGGAAGTGCCTGGAGACAAAAAGGACTGGAAGCTCTCGAAGGACGCCATCATCAGAGATTTCGGGGGAGAAAAGCGCCTTGCGGGCCTGCGCGGGCTCTACACGTCGAAGGAGGGTGCCCATCCTGACGAGCTTGCGGAACTCCTCAAGCTCAGCTTCGGCCTGCCCTTCAGAAACGGCGAAGAACTCCTCACGGCGATCGAGAACCTGGAACCGCTGAAGGCCGCCATTGAGCGCCTGGCGCGCGCGCGCACCGAGGAGCGCGTCGGCCCAGCACCTGGATCGCCCCAAATGGCCGAGCGCGTCCAGGAGGCCATTCACAACGAGAAGCGCGGGGAACTTCTCCTCCTTGAGCTTCGGCACATCGCGGCACGTTCCGGTCGGAAGGTCGCACCGCTTGAGGTCTTCCGCCATTGGGCCGAAAGCGAGGTCGAAGAGCGCCTGAAGATCGGCGAGCTTATTCACGGAGCGATTGCCGACTGGAGGCGCGCGGCGGCGCGTGCGAACAAGGCCGCCTTCGAGGCCGTAGCTTCGAAAGATTGGGACCGCGCCTTCGTCGAGAAGGAACGGGAACTCCTCAACCTGGAACTCCTCAAGGCCGCCGAGGAGGCCAGGAAGGAGATCGACCGGGCCGTCGAATACGTGCGTTCGCTCGACAGGAAAGCGAAGCGAGATGCCATCGCCCGAGCTGGTGGAGATTATCTTGAGCAGATCGACGCCCTTCTGGAGCGCTTCGAGTTTAAGCGGCTCTCGCCTGGAGCCCTCGCCAGGAAGCTCGCCTTCCGCGCATGGGTTGAGGAACAGGAGGCCGCCGGCGCACCGATCGAGGTTCCAGAAGAACTCCTGAACGACGCCTACCGGAAGTCCTGGCTCGAAATGTCCGTTGAGGAGCTTCTTGGGGTTGTCGATACACTGAAACACCTCGAGCACCTAGCGCGGTTCCGAGGGAAGCTCCTACGGCAGCGCGAAAAGGCTGAACTCGATGCACGCGCCCAGGAGGCGGCCGATAGCCTCATAGGCGCCCAGGGCGGGAAACCTCCCCGGAAGGTCCTCGAGCCGCGCTCTCCAGAGGAAGAGCGCAAGCGCTCCTTCGCGGCCTTCCTCGCGGCCCACGTCAGGATCCCGACTTACGCCAGGGAGTTCGACCAGCTCAAGGACGGCGGGGTCTGGTTCGATACGCTCCTTCGTCCAGCGAACGAAGCCGCCACCTCCGAGCAGCGCATGGTCTACGAGGCGATCCAAAAGTTCGAGGAGCTGAAAGCGACCTACTACAAGCCAGGGGAATGGAAGCGCTTCCAGCGTGAGAAGACCTACTTTCAGGGCATCGACGCGGCGCTTTCCAAGGAAGCGGTCCTCTCCATCGCCTTGAACTGGGGTAACGAGGACAACCGCGTCAAGCTCATGCGCGGGAGGAAGTGGACGGAAGCACAGGTCAAGGAGATTCTGGAATCCCTTGAAGAGCGCGACTGGCGCTTCGTACAAGACCTCTGGGACTGGCTTGATACCTTCTGGCCGGAGATTGAGCGCGTCTCGAAGAACCTGAAAGGCATCGCGCCGAAGAAGGTCAAAGCCGCGCCTGTCGTCACCCGCTTCGGAACCTTCAAGGGCGGCTACTATCCCCTCCGCTACGAGCCGCACGAAAGCGAACGCGTGAGCGCCCTTGAGGCCAAGCAGGAGGCGCAGGAAATGTTCCGTGCGGCGGCGCTCACCGCCCAGACTCGTCACGGGCACCGGAAGGAGCGCGTCCGAGGCGTCAATCTCCCGGTTCGGCTCGATCTTGGCGTCCTCTTCGAGCACGTCCGCCAAGTGATCCACGACGTGACGCACGCCGAGACGATCTACGACCTCAACCGCTTCATCCGCCACGAGACTATCGAGCGCGCGATCAAAGGGTACTACGGAACACCTGTATATACGGAGTTCAAGAACTGGGTCCGCGACATCGCGCGCGGCCCGCAACCGGCCTACAACTCGCAGGAGCGCGCGCTTCTCTTCCTCCGGACGGGAGCCATCGTCTCACGTCTCGGCTGGAACCTGAAAAGCGCGCTTCTCCAGTTCACTGGCCTCTCTACGTCCGTGCGCAGGATCGGCTTCGGCTACGTCATGCGGGCTGCGCAGAAGGTCATGGGCACGCCTTCGGAAATCCAGAAGGTGATCGAGGGCGTCCGCGCCCAAAGCGAGATGATGCGCTTCCGCACCCAGACGCAGATACGGGAAGTTACGGAACTGAGGGAGAAAGCCTTCCGGGAAGGGAAGCTCTCGAAGATTCAAGACTCGTGGCTCTTCCTCACGAGCCGCACGCAGTACCTCGTCGATACGATCACCTGGCTTGCCGCCTACGAAAAGGCGATGGAGCGCTTGGGGCGCGAAGAGAAGGATATGCCTCTAGAGGAACGCGAGGCGCAAGCGGTGGCGATTGCCGACCAGACGGTTCTCGATACCCAGGGCTCGGGCGAAGTGAAGGACCTCGCTTCCGTCCAGCGTGCGACTCCGCTCCTCAAGCTCTTCACGACCTTCTACGGCTACTTCGGCGTCCTTTTCAACGAAACGCGCCTCGCATTCAAGGAGTTCGCACAGACCGAGCGAGGGCCGCGCGACGTCGGGAAACTCGCGACGGATCTCCTTCTCCTTTACAGCTTTCCAGCCGCCGTTTCGGCCTTCATCACCCAACTCGCCAAGGGAGACGATGACGACGACACGTTCTTGGAGAAGGTCGCCAAGGAGCACGCCGCGACGGTGCTCAACACCGTCGTCCTCGTCCGCGAAATCACCGGCGTCATCGAATCCTTCCAGTACCGAGGCCCGGCTGGTTCTGCGGTGATCGGCGACGTGGCGAATTTCATGGTTCAGGTCGGCCAGGGCGAGGTAGACGAAGCGGCTCTCCGTGCGGCGGTTTACGCCTCGGGCGGCCTCTTCCATTATCCGGCGGTCCAGCTCTGGCGCGTGGTTCAAGGAATAAAGCAAGTCCTTGAGGGAGAAGCAAAAGGGCTCCTGACGCCTGTTATCGGACGTTGAGCTTTGGCCCGAGGCAGGATAGAATTCCTGAAACGGCATGGCGATCACAACTGAAGTTTCACGCGTCGAGTACACCGGGAACGGCACTGCCACGACGTTCGCCTACCCATTCAGGATCTTCGCCAAGACCGACCTGCGCGTCATCGTCAACGATTCGCTCAAGACCGTAGACATCGACTACACGGTCGCGGGCATCGGCCAGGATCAGGGAAACGTCGTCTTCACGACGGCGCCCGCAAACGGCGCGAAAATCGTCATCCGCCGCAAGCGCCCCCTCAAGCAGGAGACGGACCTTACGAACGTCGGGCGGTTCTTTCCTGAGCAGCTTGAGGACGCGCTTGACCATCTCGCGATGCTCACCCAGCAGCTCGAGGATGCTGTTTCCAGGAGCATCAAGCTCCAGGAGACGGAAGCGCCGACCATGGGCGTCGAAGTGCCGAAAGCCGCCGACCGCGCGCTCAAGTTCTTAGGCTTCGATGCGACCGGCAAGCCTATCGCGGCGCTTCCAGGATCCTCCACGCTTGGGACAGACCATATCTTTCTCACGGCTACCGGTGTAAACGGCCTCCGTCTCAGGCACGAGACGACGGCGCCTGAAAAGGCCCTCGTCGAAGGGGTCGGCGTCCCGATCCACCTCAAGACGGGCGGGAGTTTCATGACGGAGGTGATCGGCTCTGGAGGAAGCGAGCTTCGGTTCGGGCCTACGACCGCGAATGAGGGCGGGTATCTCACCAGCCTGAGCGCGAGTCAGGGGGCTCTTTCCGGAGGCGCCCAGTTCACCGGCGGCTCCTGGGTCGCAAGAGCTGCCAATGCTGCGATCGTAGAGGCCGCTGGCGGCAACGTTGGCTTCTACGGAAATACGAGCTTGACGATCGGCTCGTCCTACACGCCGACCCTTCGCTTCATCGTCGGTCCCGCAAGCGTCACGAGTCATGTCCACTTCATTCCGGGCGGGAATGGAACTCTGGACCTTGGTCTGTCGGGCCAGGCGTGGCGGAAGCTCTTCGTTCAAACGATCGAAGGGCCTGTGACGATGACGGGATCTCTGTCCTTCTCCCCCGACGCGACGATCGACCTCACGCCTCTGACGGCACGTCCGAGGGATGTTCACGTCGGCCGAGACCTTCTTTTCGGTCGCCAGCTTCTGGCGCCGGATGGGTCTGTTACGGTTCCGTCTATTTCCTTCGCTTCCGAGCTGGGGCTCGGATTCTACCGCAGAACGACGGGCTCGATCGCTTTGGCCATTTCGGGCGCAAGAAAGCTTGAATTCGGTTCATCTACTCTCTTTGCCTCCGATGTCGTTCTTTCATGGGGAGATAACTCTAATCTTGACTCAGCAACGCTCTTCGATTTGGTGCTCCGCCGCGAGGAGTCCGGAACGCTCGCCTTGAGGCGCGGAGCGTCTCCGAACGTTCCGCATAGCCTGAGGATTTACAACCTCTTTACGGACAGCCTCAACTACGAGCGGGGCGTCCTGGCTTGGATATCGAATGTCTTCCGCATTGGGACCGAAGCAGCGGGTACTGGCACCGCCCGCGATCTCGAACTCTGGACCGGCGGATCGGGACGCTGGCGGGTTGAAGCGACGACGGGGCATCTCTTGCCCATCACGGACGCGGCCTTTGACCTCGGCCGGGCGGCGCATAGAGTAAGAACCGGCTACTTCTCCACCTCCGTCGGCATCGGGGTGACGGCTACGCCGGCGGTCGCTCTACACATCGGCAGTGGAGGCACCACCCAAGGGTACATCAGGCTCGAATCTGGTGGAGGCGTATCTAGGGAAGCAAATCTCTACTCTCCTCCAACCGGGGGCCTCATCATAGACACAAGCGGGAATGAATTTCCTATCGCTCTTCACGGAAGTCAGGTAGACTTCTCGCCAGGCGCAGTTCTTCGGGCGAGGGTGACGACGACGGCTCTCGTGCCGGCTGCAGATAATACATACAATCTTGGCTCTTCGACGGAACGCTGGAAATTCGCCTATGCCAAGAATTTCATAGGCTCGTCCCAATTCAAAACGACCTCCCCGGCGGCCCTGGTGGCGGGAGACAACAACAATTACTCGGGACTTGCGCCGGACTTCTCTTACGCACGTCTCCAAGCCGGCGCAGGAGGGAGTACGATTACGGGCATCGCCGGAGGCGAGGAAGGTCATCTCCTCATCATTACGAACGTGAGCACCAATAATCTCACGCTGGCGCACGAGGACATAAACTCTGCGGAGTCCAATCGCATCCTCACGGGTACTGGAGCGAATATCGTGCTTGGGCAGAACGATTCGGCCGTCCTTGTTTACGATGCAACGAGCGCACGTTGGAGGGTGGTGGCGGTCCATAGCTAAGGGGGCTCTATGCCACTTGCAGAGAACAAAGACTACACCTGGGAAGCCGGACCCATCGAGGTCAAGCCCGACGGCACGGCGGACGTGGCCGTCATCATCCGCGCCGTGGGCCGTGATCTCGCTCATGCCGAGTGGGTGCGCTGCGCCGAGGCCCACGAGCACAGCTGGGGCAAGTGCAAGGTGGCCGAGCTTTTCACGGCAAAGCCGGACGGCGCCCCGAGCGCGAAGGAGCGGGCCGTCGCCTGGCTCGAAGATGCACTTCGTTCGCAACCTCGCCGCATCGAGCCGCCCAAGGAGAAGGTCAAGCGCAAGATGCCCGACGGAAAGCAAGAGGAAGTCGAGCTTCCGATCAAGATCAAGTTCTAGGAAAGGACTGCCATGAACGACCGCGTGATGGTGACGAACGAAGCTCCGACCAGGGCCAGAGTCGAAGAATCGCCGATTCCGAGTGGCCACGTGCGGCGGCGGCTTTCGATGCGCGACCGCCAGGTGATCCTCGCGGCCTGCGTCCAGCACGCCGGAGGCGAGAAGCGCGAAGGGGACGCGAAAGCGCTCCGAAAGCTCGCCAGGCTCCAGGACCTCCTCAAGGCCGACGCCGTAGAGGACTACTACGGCGAGCTTGAGCGCCGCTACCAGCTCGAAATCGCGGCTTGGAGGAAGGGGCTCGAGGAAGCCGTGAAAGCCGGTGGCCGCGAGATCCAGAAGCCTCCGCGACCCGCGCCGGACGAGCTTGAGGGGCCGACCGAGAGCTTCGACCTTCCGAGCTATTTGGACGCGTGGATCAAGGAGGCGCTTGGGGCTGCGAAATTCCCCGTCGATCACGCCCGGGCCGTCGCCAAGGTCATGGAACTCTACGAGGACCGAGAGGGGTAGGCGTCATGGACCAGGAGCTACGCGAGGAGTTCCGGCAACTGAGGCAGGCGCAGCGCGAGGATATGGTGGAACTCCGCGCGGTGATCGGAAACGTGGTCGATCGTTTCCAGAATCACGTCGAGGCGTCGGCCAGCAGGTGGTCGGAAGTCGATCAGCGGGCCCGGGCCGCCCACGCCCGCATCGACGAGCACATGCAGGAACATGGCTCATGGCGCGGACTCAAGCTCTCCGTATGGATCGCCGTTGCCACGACGATCGTATCCGCGGTTGTGACGATCGTCGCGGCGCTCATTTCCAAGATAGCCTGAAAGGAGGTGTCCCATGATGGGACGTTGGGGGCCTTTGGTGCTGGTCATTCTCGGCCTGGCTCTGGTGACGGGGGGATGCAGCACGCTCGACTGGTTCTTCGGCGTGAAGGAAGACGGCTCGCGGGATCCCTCGGGCGGCCCGTCCGGGACGGTGGCGCCCATCGCGGACGGCCTCCTTCCGGGGACAGGAGCCCTCATCGCCGCCGCCGGCGGACTCTGGGCTGCCATTCGCGGGAAGAAATGGAAGGACGCAGCGATCGCCACGTTCGATACGATCGAAGCCGCCGCCCAGGCCGGAAAGGGCGTCCGCGACCTCAAGAAGGACCTCGCCAAGGCACACGAGGAAGCGGGCGTCCTCGGGCTCGTGAAGAAGGTGGTCGAGAAATACGGCCACCGACGAGACGCGCCGCTTCAGGTCTTGCCGCCGGCGCCGCCCCCCACGTAGCTACCTGAGCCGCGCGCGGTCGTAGACCTCCCGGAGGCGGCCCCGGGCGATGTGGGTGTAGCGTTGGGTCGTTGTGATTGAGGCATGTCCGAGGAGTTCCTGGACCGCCCGGAGATCCGCGCCCCGCTCAAGGAGATGCGTGGCGAACGAATGGCGCAGCAGGTGCGGGTAGACCCGCTTCGGGAGCCCGGCCCGGGAGGCCGCCTGGTAGACGAGATCCTGGACCCTGGACTTCCGTAGAGGCCCCTGCCTGCCCACGATGAGGGCATCCGTCGGGGCCCGCCCGGGGCGCCTCACCCAGCGCCAGACCACGGTCTTCGAAACGCTGAACCGCCTTGCGATTTCGCCGAGGCTCATACCCTCCCGGGCGAGCTGGCGGGCCTCCTCGTGGCGAGGGTTTCCGAGGAGCCTTTCGCGCTCCGGAAGCCACGCCCGGATCGCTTCGACCGCCTGGGCGCTTATAGGCTGCAGGCGCTCATGGCCGCCCTTCCCGCGAATGACAGCCTCCGCCCGGGCGAGGTCGATGTCTCCGACTTCGAGGGCAAGAAGCTCTGAAAGCCGAAGGCCGCTTCCGTAGAGGAGTTCGAGGACGACCCGCTCCCGGAGGTCAGACGCTGCTTCGATCAGGCGCTCCACTTCCTCCGGCGAAAGGACGCGCGGAAGCCGCCGGGGGACCTTGACCGTCCGGACGCCCCGGGCGGGGTTCCGGTCGATCAGGCCCGTTTCCTCAAGCCAGGCGAGGAAGCGCCGCACGACTCCGAGGTTTTCGCGCCGGGTGGCTGCGTCCTGTCCCTGGACCCGCGCGTCTGATAGGTACTGTTCGATGGTGGCGCGGGTCAGGTCTTCGACACCCAGGCCGAGGGACGAAAGCCAGTTCCAGAACGAGCGCAGACGATAACGGTAGGTCGCTTCGGTGTGAGGTTGTCGGCCGTGGGCGAGGAGTTCGTCGAGCCACCTTTCAACGTCCGCCCACGTGATGCGCGACCGCGTGCCTTGCTCCGTCACCCGTCCCATCCCGACCGCCGTACGGAGCGCCCTCGCGAGCCGCCGGCGGGCAAACCCGCGGCGGCCTCCCCGGTCGCGTGAAAGATGGAATCAGAATTTTTTCTCTGGCGCAACATTTTTCGCTTGACACGGGCCGATCCATGGCGTATAGAAATGGCGAGGCGAAGATGAATAAGCGAATCGTGACCACGAGCTTCGAAGGCTGCGCCGTCTGCTCGTCTACGCTTGTTCATCTTCGCCGATTGATCAAGCCTACTTCGAGCAACGGCGCGGCTTTAGGGGCTCAGAGTTCAGCGGGAACCTGCGACAGGGGCCGTTAGCTCAGCTGGCTAGAGCGTCTGCTCTGCACGACTGAGGTAACGGTTGCCGCAGGCCCCGCAAGGGGGCGCAGGATGCGGCAGTACGGCGAAGCGGAGAGCCGGGGGATCCACCAGACCCAGAAAGGGGCTCCCGGTCTGTCCGCGGCGGCCTCCCCGGTTGCCGTTCCGACCGGGACCCCGGAATCATTCCCCTACCCGTTCAAGGCGGTTATGTTCGCCGAATGCGCCCGCTGTCGGCGGGCGCTTCCATCCGTCCCCGTCGAGCACGGCGACCCCGCCGAGGGCCGGGTGTCGCACGGCCTGTGCGAGCCCTGCGCTGCCCTCGTGTGGGAGGAAACGGCGGCATACCTGAGGGGGCTGGGGCTCGAGGTACTTCCGGGAGGTGTGGCGTGAGCTTCGAGACGAGGACTTCCAGGCAGTACCGCCTCAAGTGCCAAGCCGTTGGCTGGGACGCCCCGCGCGGGTGCTACGGCTCCGGTCCTTGGGCGATCTCATCTGGCGAGGCGGTGGATCTCGCTACCGAGCAGGGTTGGTTTTTCCACGAAGGTAGGTGGATCTGCCCGGCCCACGCCGAAGTTCTCGGACTTTGCAATCATCCGGAGCTCGAGCGGACCCTCGAGCACATGAAGGACGGCGAGCGCTGGACGCACCGTCTTGTCGAAACCTGCCCCTACTGCAAGGCGACGTTCGAGGGCGACTGGGGGCCATGCACTTGCGAGTGCTGCTCGTGCCGCGGGGAGAAGTGTCGGTGTTGATCACCCGCGCCAAGTACCAGGAGCTCCTCGACCGACAGGCGCGGCTTGAGGCGCTCGCGCAGACGGTCTACGTCCGGGTGCTTCAAGCGGCCAGGCGCAGGGACGTCAAGGCCCTCTGGGAGATCGCCGACACCATTGCCAAGGCGATGGCGGCTCTCGAGGTGCCGCTTCCGAAGGAGATGTCCAAGTGAGCGTATCCTGTTTCCCCCTCTTCTCCAGGTCGGGGTGCAAAACACCCCGGCCCCTCGCGAGCTCGTGCGTCGAGCCTGCCGGGTGCCGGGGCTCGGTGTGCCGCGTGTGCCCTCTCTCTCGTGGTCCATTGTCGGGCCTCGGCACAACACTGTGGACGTTGGGGCCTGCCGTAGCAGGCCCCAGAGCCCGCAGTGCGGGCGGGCGCTCAAGGTGAGCGCCTAGAACGCGGCTCTGCCGCAGAAAGGAGACTTGTATGGGCGATGACACGAAGGAGTTGTCCGTCGTCGAGTGGCGGTTTTCCCTCGTGCCTCGGAATCTCACCGAGGCCATGGACTTCGCCAAGCTCATCGCTGGGTCCGACGTGTGCCCGAAGGAGTACAAGGGCCAACCGGGCAACATTCTCGTGGCGGTGCAGATGGGCCTCGAAGTGGGCCTCAAGCCGCTCCAGGCTCTCCAGTCGATCGCGGTCATCAACGGGCGCCCGACCATCTGGGGCGACGGGGCGCTCGCCGTCGTCCGCGGCAGCGGCCTCCTTGAGGACTTCGACGAGGACGATCCGCAGAAGGCGCTCGCGCAGGGGTACGGGCGCTGCAAGGTGAAGCGCCTTGGCCAGACGCCCCAGGAGCGGCGCTTCAGCATGGAAGACGCCCGCAGGGCCAAGCTCATCGACAGGGGCGGTCCTACGAGCCCGTGGGCGCTCTATCCGGGGCGGATGCTCCAGATGCGGGCCAGGAGCTGGGCGCTCCGGGACGTGTTCGCGGACGTCCTCCGCGGCCTCCAGATCCGGGAAGAGGTCGAGGATTACGTGCACGTCGGCACGACGGCGCAGGGGCATCAGGTGATGGTCCCCAAGCGCAAGGTCCAGGTCACGGAAGCGAAGCCTGCGGAACCCGAGCCGGTGGCTCCGAAGGTGGATGAGTTCCTGTCGCAGCAGAAGCCCTCCCAGCCCGCCAAGACCGGGACCGGAGGCTCCGACGAAGGAACCGAGGCGAAGGTTCTTCTCCTCAAGAGCGAGGAGCACCAGGCGAACGGAAAGACGTACTACAAAGTCCACTTCGAGACGGAGGGCGGCGGCGCGCAGGTCGCCTCGACGTTCGACAAGAAACTCCACGAGGAGGCCCTGAAGCTCGCGGGAGAGATGGCCGTGATCCGCACCAAGGTCGTCGAGAAGAACGGCAAGAGCTTCACGAACATCTTGAGCATACGGGCCGCCGAAGAGCAGCCCACGGAGGAAGCCTAGCCGTGCGAGTCCGCTTCGCCGAATCCCGGCACCGCTACATCGACGAGGAAAGCGGCAAGGAGTATCCCGGCACGACTTGGATCCTCCGCAAGGCGGGACTCCTTCCCGAGACGCCGCCGCCGAAAGAGGCCCTGGAGAGAGGCACGCGGGTACATCTGGCGATCCGGTACGACCTGGAAGGGGACCTGGACGAGTCGTCGGTCGCCGACCAGGACCGCCAGTACCTTGAGGCCGCCAGAAAAGCGGTGCGTCAGCTTGGGCTCAAGGTGCTGCACGTCGAGCTTCCGGTCGTGAATCGCGCGCTTGGATACGGCACGGCGATAGACGCTGTGGCCGAGTGGCAGAAAGGGCTCGCGGTCGTGAACTGGAAGACCGGGCAAACGGAGCTTCCACACTACAGGATCCAGAGCGCCCTCGAGGCGCTTTGCATGACGCCTCCGGTCAGGCGCATGAACATCCATCTCCTGGAGGATGGGCAATACCGCCTCATCCTCCACGATGACCGCAGCGATTTCGACGTGGCTAGGGCCGCCTGCATCGTCGCCCATTGGAAGGCCGCTCAGAAGGGAGGAAACGCGGATGAATAGCGTGACCATAAACATGCCCGCCCTCGCGCCGATCGAGGCCCAGGTATCGCCCCTCGTCGAGCGTGCCCAGGCGCTCACGGTCGCCTCGAAGGATGACCACGAGCAGGCCCAGCTCGTTCTCAAGGCCATCGCCGAGCGCGAGCGCTTCATCGAGGGGCTGTTCCGCGAACCTAAGCAGGCCGCCCACCGCGCGCACAAGGCGATCACCGAGCTTGAGCGCCAGGTCCTCGCGCCGCTCCTCGAAGCGCGAAGGATCGTCTCCACGAAGTGCACGGCCTTCGAGGAGGAGGAGCGCCGCAAGGCCGAGGAGGAGCGGCGGCGCTTGGAAGAGGAGGCGAGGAAGCGCGAGGAGGAGGAGCGGCTTCTTGCGGCCATCGCCGCCGAGGAGGCCGGCGACGCCCAGGCCGCCCAGGAGATCCTCGAAACGCCTCCCTCAGCGCCCGTCGTCGCCCAGGTCGCCGTCGCCCCCTCCGTGGCGAAGGTCGATGGGGTGTCCTCGAGGAAGACGTACCGGGCCGAGGTGACGGATCTCCTGGCCCTCGTCCGGCACGTGGCGGCCCACCCGGAGGATCTGGCTCTCCTAGAGCCCGCGATGTCGGCGATCAACGCCAGGGCCAGGAGCCAGCGCGAAGGCTTCTCGCTTCCGGGCTGCAAGCTCGTCGTGGAGGTCCAGAAGACGGTCAGGCTGAAATAACTGTCCTCCCTGCTCCCGAGTATTCCGAGGTCAGGAGGAGGAGGTGCGAGCGGTGCGTTACTCCAAATTCTTAACGGGGCCAGACTTAGAGCTCGCCAAGAGAGTGGCTCGAGAGAGGATTAGAAGCGTCGTCGAAAAGGTGCACCCTATATATGTGGCGGTCCGCCACGAATGGGTGTTTGGCGATGACCGGCGGGTACCGACCAAGGACGAGCTTGAGAAGCGGTTGCGCGACATGATCGACAGGTGCAGTTGGCAACCTCGCTCAAGGCATGTCTTCATTTCGTGTGGTGGGCTGGGCGTGTCCATCGAGAAGACCGGGTTCGACGTGGAAGTAGGGATCGGCTATTCCTGGTGCGATTTTGTGACGGTTTCCCCCTTACTCCCCGGGGCGCCAGGCGCTGAGCCTGGCTCCTGGGGGGGCTTGTAGGGGGTGGCTTGGTCCTGGATGGGAGGGGTAGAGATGACGGAGAGAGGCGCACATCGGCACGAGGAATGCTCCCGTCGCGCGGAGCTTTGGATCCTCGTGGCGGTCCTCGTCGGCTTCGCCGCAGGGCTCATTTTCGCCGCCATCGTGGGCTGAGAGAGGAGGGCGCTATGCGCATGATGGGCAGGATCCACGCTGGCGCGATCGAGAAAAGCGAAAGGCTGAAGCGCCTCCGGGATTTCCTGACCGAGAAAGGCGAGGCCGGCGCGACCACCCGCGAGATCGTGGACGCGCTCGGGATCTGCGCGGTCAATTCCGCCGTCGCCGAGCTTCGAGCGAACGGCTACCGCGTCGAGTGCGAGTTCGAGCGGGTAACGAAAGCGGGTGCCCGCATCTACCGCTACCGGATGGTGCTCTCGTGATCATCTGCGGCATCGATCCCAGCTCTGTCGCAACGGGCATCTCGTTCATGCGATGCACCAGGACGCCCACCATCTACCGCGCCTGGACGGTGAAGCCGAGGTCCGATTCCAGGCCGGAGCGGCTGCGGAAGCTCCTGTCGGATTTGGAGGAAGTCCTTGAGGCGTCGGCGAAGGAAGACGGCGAGCGCATCGCCCTTGCCGTTGTCGAGGCCGGATCTGTCGGAAGGTTCGCCCGCCCATGCCTCGTCGTCTCTGAGGCCCGCGGAATCGTCCTGGCGCTCTCGGCGAAATACGCGGAGCGCGTCGTCGAAGTACAGGTTCAATCAGCGCGGAAAGCGCTCGGTGTCTCAGCGTTCGGCCAGCGCCGGAAGGACGGAAAGGACGCCACGCGGTCCGCCATCCGGGAGCTCTTCGGCGAGCCGTTCGGCACCGCCGCGACGGAGGACGAGATCGACGCGGCGGCCATGGCCTGGTGGGGGTATCTGCACTTTGACGAACTGAAGATCAGGAAGGATTGGGGGAAATAGCATGTGGATCGAGGTTCATCAATCGCTACCCAATCACCCCAAGATCATGCGCTTGGCCATGCTTCTTGAAGTTGATGACCCGGACATCGTGTTGGCGAAGCTTGTGCGGCTCTGGCTTTGGGCCGTAGATTACTGCCCGAACGGTCGGCTATCGGTGGCCGATCGCCCCATCAGCGCGCGCGAGATAGCGAGCGCGTCCGGATGGCGTGGAGATCCAGATTTGTGGATGAAATCGCTCGTCGAGGTTGGTTGGATCGACGAGAAAAAAGGCGGCCCGAACGGCAAGACGCTGTATCTCCATGACTGGCATGAGTATGCGGGCAAGCTGATTCAGATAAAGGAGAAGGACAGGCGCAGGAAACGTCGCGGAAATCCGACGGAATTCCGTCGGAATTCCGATGGAATTCCATCGGAAATCCAGCCCTACCGGACCGGACCGGACCGGACCGGACCTAACCAGGGGGGGGAATCCCCCCCTACCCCCCCTTGTCCCCCCTCCCCTTCGGCTTCGCCTTCGGACGGGGGGGCTCCGCCCCCCTCTGACCCCCCGCAGGAGGCTCCGAGCATCGAGTCCGTAGCCGACGCCTACCGGGCGGTCGATCCGACGATTCCGCGAGGGCGCGCCTGCGAGCACATCCGCCACGCCGTGGCGGCGGGAGTCCCGCTCGAGCGCATCGCCGAGGAAGCGCCGGCGAGAGCCAGGCGCGGCTACAAGCTCTGGGAGACGCTCGACGATCTCCGGAATGCCCTCGTCCGCGAAGCTGCCCAGGAGAAGCGACGACGACGCGACGAGGAGGCCGCCAAACGACGCGAGGACGAGCGCCGGCAGCGCGAGGAGCGCTTGGCGGCCCGGGAGAAGCTTGATCGGCTCATCGCAGAGGCTCCGGAAGCGAAGCGCGCCGCCTGGCGCAAGGCCGCCGAGGAGGAGGCCGAGAAGACCAGAGTCAAGCCGAAGCTAAGGGAGGCCTTCTTGGAGACGCGGGTCAGGCTCATCGCTGCGAAGGAGTTTGGGTTGGAGGAGGTTTGACCGCAATGTCCGAAAATCCACTCCCCCAACTTCAACTTGAAGCTCAACTGAAAACCAGGGTGTTGACGTCACCTAAAACGCACGGGAACCCCTATAAAGCATGGGGTAGGACGCGAGAAAACGCCTTCGGACGATCCCGACATCGTCCTGGTGAATTTGCGTCGATCCTAGGGCATCCTGGCGCGTTTTCGAAAATTCGGTTTCCGAACCCCTACCGGCGATCCACAAGCGCGCCTTCGTTGGTTCTAAAAATCATGAAGTTTGGTTAAAAGTGAAATATTGATGGTCGAAGACCAGCCAGGCGAAGGAGCCGTGCCGCAAGAAGGCCGAGAGCTAGAGGAGAATCGGTCATGCCCAAAGCGAAAACGCGTAACCTCACGAGGACCGAGTTCGAAATCGCCAAGGAGAAGCTCCTTGCCAATGTTGGGATCCTCTCCCACGCCATGCAGCCCCTCTATGAGAGGCTCAATCACCGTTGGGACTCATGCCTTCCGTCTGCTGAGGAGATCAAGCGCGTTCTCCTCGAACTCATCCACGGCATGAAGTACCACCGCGTCCAGTACATGAGCCATTCGACCGGCGGGCTCATGGTGAAGATCGAGAAGCTGGAGGGGCGGTTCGTCCGCGCCTCGATGGGGTACGTTCTGGACATCCCTGTATGACCCCCTACTACGACCGCTCGGGGATCACGATCTACCACGGCAACGCCCGCGAGGTGCTGCGCCGGATCGGCCGGGACTTCCGGATCGTCGTCACGGACCCGGTCTGGCCGAACGCCCATCCGGATCTCGCTTGGAGAGACGACCCGGAAGGGCTCTTCCGCGAGACGCTCGCACTTCTGCCGAACATGGAACGTCTCCTCGTCTGGCTCGGGTGCCAGAGCGACCCGCGTTTCCTCCGCTCGGTGCCGGAGAGGTTGCCGTTCCTGCGGGCCTGCTATCTCCGGAGGGCGGTCCCGTCATACAACGGGCGGTGTCTCGTAACTGGAGACTTCATCTACGCTTATGGTAGCTGGCCTCCGTCCATAGAAGGCCGCAGGGTGCTTCCTGGCGAAGTCTCTGCGACGAGCAAGTTCCGCAACAAGCCGGATCACCCCTGCGCCAGAAACTACGAGCATGCCCTGTGGGTTCTCCGGTGGTGGACCGATCCCGGGGATCTCGTCCTAGACCCCTTCATGGGCGTGGGCACCCTCGCCCGGGCCGCCAAGGACCTCGGCAGGCGATTCGTCGGGATTGAGCTTGAGGAGCGGTACTGCGAGGAGGCGGTGCGGTTCCTCGCGCAGGAAGTGCTTATGGTGGAGGGGTGAGATGAAAACGAACAAGGTCAAGGTCGGTCAGGTCTGGCAGGACTGGGACCCTAGATTCAGAAGCATCAAAAGGCTCCTCACTGTGGTCGAGATCAGGGACGGGAAAGCGGTCTGCGAGGTCGAGGTCAACGGGACCAAGAAGAAGCTGACCGCGCTGTCGCTCTTCTCGGGGTCGGGGCTAATGGACCTCGGGTTCGAGGAAGAGGGGTTCTCGATCGTGGGCGCGGTGGAATGGGAGCCGCCGGCCTTGCG
>FWPU01006505.1_pt1 | contig 23226 bp, 23 predicted proteins | sample 2228361 | NCBI WGS metagenome assembly FWPU01 (sample SAMEA103939777, study PRJEB20133) | metagenome
ACCTTCTTAAGGGGGTATTGCGGGCGGCGAAGCCGCCCGCAATACCCCTCCGGAATACGCCACGCCCCCTGCCAGGGGGCGGGGACGGGGGTGGGGGTCAGACGCCGCAGATCGTAAAATCTAGCCCGACGAAGCACGAGCACGACCATCGTTGGTCGTGCGGGCGGCAGCGACGAGGCGCCTCGCCCATCGCGATTGTCTGTATTTCCGGAGGAACCGAATCATGCAACATGGCAAAGAATTTCGCAACCAGGCGCTGGCACTGAGCCCGGTGTTCGCCTATGTGCCGGAAAGCGACCGCTATCTGTTTGCCGCAGGCGAGCGGCGCTACCGGTTCAACGTCATCGGGACCGGCGTCAACGGCCAGGAACACATCCGGGTGACGATGATGGAGGGCCGGGCGACCATCCACGGCGTCTACGATCCCAATCCCCTGAGCGTGGCCGGCGCTCAGCAGGCCTACGGGCAATTCGCTCGCGGCAAGACGCTGGTCATCTACGATTCGCTGGAGGCCGCCTGCAACGATCCGGCCGCCGATGGCCTGATCATTTGCACGCCCAACTACACCCATCTCGACGTGGTGCGCGTGGCCGCAGCGTCGGGCAAACACATCCTGCTGGAGAAGCCGATGGCCACCACCGTCGCCGACGCCTACGCGATCATGCAGATAGCCCAGCAGCATCCGGCCGTGTTCCAGATCGGCCTGCAATATCGGTTCAAGCCGATCTACGTGGAGGCGATCCACGAGGCGCTGGAGCGCAAGACCCTCGGCGACATCAAGACGATCAGCATCATGGAACACCGGTTCCCGTTCCTGGATAAAGTGAAACAGTGGAACAAGTTTTCCAAATACTCTGGCGGGACGCTGGTGGAGAAGTGCTGCCACTACTTCGACCTGATGAATCTCTTCGCCGGCGCGCGGCCGGTCAGCGTTTTTGCCACAGGCAGCGCCGCGGTCAACTTCCTTGATTTCGAGTACGGCGGCGAAAAATCGGACATCCTCGACAACGCGTTCGTGATCGTGACCTATGCCAACGGCGTGCGGGCCAGCCTGAACCTGTGCATGTTCGCGCCGATGTTCTACGAAGAAATGGTGCTGTGCGGCGACGACGGCCGGTTGAAGGTGTCAGAAAACGAGGATTTCCTGCCACTGGCGCACACCGACACCTATCTGGAGATCAAGTGCGGCGACCGCAAGCCCTCGCGCGTGGGTGCGCCGTGCTACCCGACCTTCATCCAGCAGAGCGGCCATCACGGCGCGACCTACTTCGAGCACGTCAGCTTCGTGGATCGCATCGAGGGCCGGCCGGCCAGCGCGGCCACTGCCCCGGAAGGCTTCTGGTCCATCGTCGTCGGCGCGGCAGCCGAGGCGTCGGTCAAGACCGGGCAACCGGTACTTATCAACGATCTATTGCGCGAGAACGAGATTGACATCTGAAAACGCGCCCCCCGACCGCCTGGTGCTGGCCGTCGGCGTGGTGATCGCCTTGTGTATCGTCGGCGACTCCTACCTGTACAGCATCTTGCCGTTGGAAGCGCCCAATCTGGGCATCGCGCTGCCGCTGGTGGGCGTGCTGCTCAGCGCCAACCGGCTGGTGCGGTTGATCTCGAACACGGCTGCCAGCGACCTGTTCGCGCGTTGGGGGTCGAGACGGCCGTTTGCGGCCGCCACCATCCTGGCGCTGCTGACCACCGCAGCCTATGCGCTGGGCCGCGGCTTCACCGTCTTTCTGACGGCCCGTCTGGGCTGGGGCATCGCGTGGTCGGCGTTGCGGCAGGGTGGCTACCAGGCCGTGTGGAGCGGCGGCCTGCATCAGCGCGGTCGCCTGATGGGGCTGCTGTGGGGCGTCATTCGGCTGGGCAGCGCGGCCAGCGTGGTGGCCGGCGGCTATCTCCGCGACCGCTTCGGCTACAATGCGGGCGTCTACGCGATCATGGGTGCCACGGCCCTGGCGTTGCCGCTGGCCCTGACCGTTCGCTGGCCGTCGGCACAGGCCGCAGCGCGCCGGCCGCATGCGCCGGCCGGCCAGAGCGATGCCGCCGCGACGTCGGCACAGCCCGGGCGAAAGCCCGGGCCCCGCTGGCTGGCGGGGTTGCAGGAGCTCGGCCGCACCTCTGCCGGTCGTCGGGCGTTGCTGGCCGGCTTCATCTATGCGGTGGTCGAGGGCGTGCTCATCTCGACCGCGTCGCTGTTTCTGGCAAGCCGCCTGGGCAGCGGCGTCCTGCTGGCCGGCCTGGGCGCGCGCGTGGGGACTGTGGCCGGGCTGGTGCTGGCCGTGCGCTGGACTTCCGACATCCTGTTCGGCCCGGCCATCGGCGCGCTGGCAGACCGGCTGGGGCACAGTCGTGCCGCTGTGGTGCTGGCCGCCGCACTCCTGGCGGGCCTCATCGGCGTGACGCAGCTCTCCGGCGTGGGCGTCGTGTTCTGCCTCATCGCCACCTTCGTCAGCAGTGCCGGCCTGACGGTCACGCTGGGGGCGATTGCCAATGGCCTGGCGATGGCTGTCCCGCATCCACATCATGCCGTCGGCGCGTATACAACGGCGACGGACGCGGGATCGGCACTCGGCCCGCCGTTGGCCTATTCGGCCGGCCTCGTGTTCGGCATCGCCAATTTGTATGTCGTCGGCGCGGTCGTTCTGCTGGCTGCGACGCTCTGGTATGGCCGGGTCGGCGACCGTGCCGACTGAACGCAGACAAATCATTTCCAGGGAGTTAATTCTATGCAACACGGAATCCTGATGCACGAAACGCACGACGATGTCGGCGTCGCCGTGCGCGATCTGAAGGCTGGGGAAGAGGTCGGCATCGTCACGCTGGAGGGGCAACCTGTCGGCGCGGTGCTGATGACTCAGGATGTGCCGCTCGGCCACAAGGTGGCCCTGCGCGACATGCCCGTCGGGCACAAACTGTTGAAGTACGGCCGGCCCATCGGCCAGGTCGTGCAGCCGATCAGCCGCGGCAACCATGTCCACACGCACAACCTCAGGACGATGCGCTGGAGTCTGGAGGAGGCGGTGGCCCCCGAGATCGTCAGTAAACCGGCCGCGCGGCTCTCGCTGGGTGGCCGCAAGCCGGAGGAGATGAAGTTACTGGGCTATCGCCGCGAGAACGGCCGCTTCGGCATCCGCAATCATGTGGTCATCCTGCCGGTGGACGACATCTCCAACGCGGCGGCCGAGGGGGTTTCCTACCTGATCAAGGGCACGATGGCGCTGCCACACCACTACGGTCGTCTGCAGTTCGGCGCCGACCTCGATCTGACCTTCCGTACTCTGGCCGGCATGGGCCGCAACCCGAATGTGGCTGCAGCAATCGTGATCGCCATCGAGCCGAAATGGGCACAGCGCGTTGCCGACAGCATCGCCGAGACCGGCAAGCCCGTTGCCGCGTTCAGCATCGAACGCTACGGCGACCTGAAGACCATCGAGATGGCGGCCCGCAAGGCCAAAGAATTCGTGCAGTGGGCCGGCGAACTGCAGCGCGAGCCGTTCTCGGTGAAGGACCTCTGGATGAGCACCAAGTGCGGCGAGTCGGACACCACGTCGGGCCTGGCCTCCAACCCCACGGTGGGCCGCGTCTTCGAGCGGTTGGCCGCAGCCGGTGCCACGTTGATCTTCGGCGAGACGACCGAGGTGACCGGCGGCGAGGATGTCATCGCCAGTCAGTGCGTCAGCCAGGAGGTCGCCAACCGCTTCATGAAGTTCTTCAACGACTATCAGGCGCTGGTGAAGAGCAAAGGCGTGGATCTGCTCGGCTCGCAGCCCACCGAGGGCAACATTCGCGGCGGCCTGACCACCATCGAAGAGAAGGCGATGGGCAACATCCAGAAGATGGGGCGCTGTCAGGTGGTGGGCGTCCTGGACAAGGCCGAGGAGCCGAAGGGGCCGGGCCTGCACTTCATGGACTCCTCGTCGGCCGCAGCCGAGATGGTGACGTTGTGCGCGGCGGCCGGCTCGGTGGTGCATTTCTTCCCCACCGGCCAGGGCAACGTTATCGGCAACCCCATCCTGCCCGTGATCAAGCTGTGCGCCAATCCGCTGACCGTGGCGACGATGTCCGAGCATATTGACGTGGATCTGACGGGCCTGTTGCGGCTGGAGATTAACCTGGATCAGGCGGCCGATAAGGCCATGGAGGTGCTGGAGCAGACGATTCGCGGTCGGCTGACCGCAGCCGAGGCGCTGCGCCACAACGAGTTCGTGCTGACGAAGCTGTACGAGAGCGCGTGAGCGCCTGGCCCCATGTGCCAGGCATTCTGCCAGATGCCTGGCACGTAGGGCGATGTTCAGGGCAAGGGTCGGCCGCGGCCATCGCTTGTCAGATCGGTGTGGGCGTGGTATATTGGACTCGCGCCAGGCGACTCGCCAGACGCCTGGCGCGTGAAGATCGTGCTTGCGGAGGTTCCTCTGGCAACTTATCATCTGCCTTATGGCAAAACTCAGCTGACTTTTGTGCTACCTGACGGCCTGGCGGTGCAATTGCTGACGCCGCGCGAGACGGCAGGCGCCGCCGATGAGATGGCGGCCGTAGCACAGGCGCTGGCAGCGCCGGTCGGCGGTCCGACGCTGGCTGAGCTGGTGGCCGGCCTGGGCCCACGGCCGACGGTTGCCATTGCGGTCAACGACAAAACGCGACCGGTGCCCCACAAATACCTGCTGCCGCCGCTGCTGGCCCGGCTGGAGGCGCTCGGCGTCGCGGCGGAGGCCATCACGCTGATCGCGGCCACCGGCACGCACACACCCATGCAGCCGGCCGAGTTCGCAGAGATCATCCCGGCGGAAGTGTTGGCGCGCTATCCGGTCATCTCGCACGACTGTGACGCGGCCGATCTGGTGTCGTTGGGCCGGACCCGCCGCGGGGTTGAGGTGCTGGCCAACCGGCGTTTCATGGAGGCGGATCTGCGCCTCGTCGTCGGCAACATCGAGCCGCACCAGTTCATGGGCTGGTCGGGCGGCGCGAAGAGCGCGGCGATCGGCCTGGCCGGCCGCAGCACGATCAACGCCAACCACGCGCTGATGACCGCACCGGGCTCGGAGCTCGGCCACTACGACGACAACCCGGCCCGCCAGGAGGTCGAAGAGATCGGCGACATGATGCGGATCGGGTTTGCCCTCAACGTCGTCCTGAACGATCGCAAGCAGATCGTCCATGCGCTGGCCGGCGGGCTGCGCGACGTCATGCGCGCGGGCATCCCGCTGGCGCGCGCCATCTTCCAGGTGGCGGTGACGCGGCCGTTCGATCTGATGATCGTCTCGCCGGGCGGCCACCCGAAGGATATCAACATCTATCAGGCGCAGAAGGCGCTCGGCCATGCCACACTGGCCATGCGGCCAGGGGGCACGGTCATCCTGGCCGCAGCCTGCCCCGAGGGCACGGGCAGTCGCGGCTACGAGGAGTTCATGGCCGATCCGGCCATGACATCGCATGAGGCTGTGCTGGCACGTTACCAGCGCGAGGGATATCGCCTCGGCCCGCATAAGGCGTGGCAGATCGCGCGCGATGCCAGTCGCGTGCGGTTGCGGTTCGTGACCGACATGGCACCCGATTTTGTCGGCCGTCTGTTGTTGAATCCGGTGGCAGAACGGCCGGATATGACGGCTCAGGAGCAGCTGACGCAGGCTGTGGCCGAGGCCCTGGCCGTGCTGCCGGCCGGTGGTCATGTCGGCGTCATGCCGTGGGCCAATGCGACCATTCCGTCGCTGGTGCCGGAAGATCGGGCATGACGCGGCCGTGGCTCGGCTGGCCGGTCCTGGCCGACAGGCCAGGGAGACCGACCACAGGGCTGTGTTGCGAGCGTATTGTCGAGGCAGAGCTCATGTCCAGACGACGTGCTTCATCATCTCGATCCATGACAGCGCGGGCGGAGGCCGCGGCCCCCATGCCCAAGTGGCGCCAGGTCCTTTTGCTATTGACCGCAGTACCGATGGCCATCGGGATCGTACTTTTCGTTGCGGCCTGGGCCGATTGGATTCTGTTGGGCACGCAGACGGGCCAGACCATTGCCGGCGCGCTGTTGGCATTGCTCGGCTTTGCGGCCTCGAATGCGTTGCAGGAGCGATGGGTGCTGGCCGCCGGCTGGGCTGCGCTGGCCGGCGCGGTGTGGCTGTTGGTGGGGCATAGCAGCCAGACCTGGGCTCTCTGGCTGGGCGCTGCGGTCGCCGTGATCGCGTTGATCCTGCTGGGCCTCACCTTCATCGGCCGCTATCGGGAGATCCGGACGCCCCCATCGCGGCGCTGATCACCTGGCGCAGGCACAGGCTGGCCAGAGCGCGCTGTTCCGCATCGGGAGCAGTGGTCAAGGCTTCCAGGAAGGTGATCAGGTCGGCCTGTCCCGATAGATCGGTCACTTCGGCCACCCGCAGGATGCCTCGCAGGATGCTCGACCGAAAGCGCGGGGCGTCCTCGGCCTCCATGTCGAGCAGCCACACCAGATTAGGGATGAATTCGGCGAAACGTTCGGGCCGCGCCCGAATGATCTCGCCGATTGCCTCGGCCGCGCGCCAGCCGACGCCGCCCGACTCATCGTTGAGCAGCCAGAAGAGGCGGCGCAGATGGCCGCGCACGAACTCGGCATCGCTGTCGGACACCGCGCCGGCGACCTCGCCGAGGGCCGTGAGGGCGCGGCCGGCGACCTCTGGGTCGGGGTCATATGTCAGGGCGGTCAGATAACTGAGCACCGGCCGATGACTGAGCGCCAGGCGGCCGATCGTCGCGCGATCGTTCTGCGCCAGTAGCATCTTCACTTGTCGCTTGATGTCGTCCCTCATGTATCGCTGTCCTCTGCGGAAGGGGCATGCGCCTGCGAGCAGGGGATGATCGTGTCGGCTTGTCTTATATTTGCACCATTCTTCTCTAAGGTTTTGCTTAGTGGAAGATAAGGCTTCGCCTATTCCCATCCCACCAGCCTTATTATACAATTTAGTCGTTACCGAGACAATGCACAGCGAGGTCAGACGCCCATGCGTCCTCTCCGGCGCGACAGCGGCGTATCAACCAGACAGGGTTCTCCTCGGCACAGGATAGGGCGCGTTGGTGGAGCGCTCACATCGGCCTCGTTTTGGCGCGCCTGGCGCTATGGGCGCGCCTTCTGTCTCGAGAAAGGAGGGCCCTGGGACTAACTGCCAGCTGCCGGCCGCCGGCACAGAGGCGGCATGATCTGTCTTTTCTTCTTTTGTTTGCTCAAACCACAACCATGCAGGAGGATGCTCATGAACGTGAAGATCAACGAGGATTGGCTCGCGGTCATCATTGCGTTTGCGCTGATGATCCTGGCTGGCGTGGGCGTGATTGCGCCGTCGTGGATGAAGTTCTAGGCCGGCTCGTAGCGGCTCTCATATCCGCATCACTTTCACACAAGGAAGTCTGAAGGAGCAGAAATTATGGCTACCGCAAAAGCGCCTGCGAAAGCACAGCAGATAAACTACGTGGGTTTTCTGGCTGGTCTTGCTATCGTTGTGATCCTGGCCTTCGTCGCCCGCTGGCTGAAGATTCAGATCTATGGGGTGAATTTGCCGCTGGGCATTCCGGGCCGGGCATTGGAATATCCTCTGTGGGCCGCCATCGTCGGCCTGATCGTCAACTGGGTGCTGAAGGCGGCGAACGTTTATGATGTGGTGAAATCCGGTTTCCGCACCGAGCTCTTCCTCAAGATCGGTCTGGTGCTGCTGGGCACGACCATCAGCTTCAAGGTCATCGTGACGGCGGCGGCTGGCGCCATCATCCAGGCGCTCATTCTGGTGACGTGTGTTTACTTCTTCTCCTGGTGGCTGGGTGGCAAGTTCGGCCTGCCCGACACGTTGCGGGCCGTCATGTCTACCGCCATCTCGATCTGCGGTGTCTCCGCTGCCATCGCCGCCGCAGGCTCTGTGCTGGCGAAGAAAGAGGAGATCACCTACATCACGGCGCTGGTGATCGTCACGGCGCTGCCCCTGATGGTGATCGCGCCGTTGCTGGCCGGGGCCATGGGCCTGCCTGAGCCGATTGCGGGCGCCTGGTTCGGCGGCAACGTGGACACCACGGCGGCCGTCGTGGGTGCGGGCACCATGTACGGCAAGACCGCGCAGCAGATCGCCAGCATCGTCAAGCAGACGCAGAATGCGCTGATCGGCGTGGTGGCCTTCCTGCTGGCGCTCTACTTCAGCACGGTAGTGGAGGGCAAGAAGGAGCGGCCCAGCGCCGCGGTCATCTGGCAGCGCTTCCCCAAGTTCGTCTTGGGCTTCATCGTGGCGTCGTTGCTCTTCACCTTCGGCTTGATCGCCAAAGATCCGGGCGCGGCCATCACGGCGATGAAAGACTGGGCGTTCTGCCTGGCCTTCGTCTGCATGGGCCTGGAGCTGTCAGTGGGCCAGATCAAGAAGATGGGCTGGAACCCGATCATCGTCTACTTGATTGTGACCGTGGTCAACACCGTCCTGGCTTTGCTCGTGGCGTGGGTCATCTTCGGCTGGCTCTTCCCGGCGAAGCTGTAACGGCGCAGGTTTGAGGGGACCAGGCAGCAGGAAGGCGGATGCCTGGTCCCCGTCTCCGCCTCTCGGTAAAAAGGAGAGAACGCATGGCAGATAGCGAAACACCCTTGCTGGACGAGCTGGAAAGCGGTCCCTGGCCGAGCTTCGTCAAGGAGATGAAGCGCGCGGCCGCGAAAAAAGAGGCCGCCAAAGACCTGGTGCGCCAGCTCGAACGATCCTATCGTGATCGGATTGGCCACTGGAAGCATGGCGGCATCGTCGGCGTGAAGGGTTACGGCGGCGGCGTGATCGGCCGCTACTCGGACCTGCCCGAGGAGTTCCCCGCGGTGGCCGAGTTCCACACGATGCGCGTCAACATGCCGTCCGGCTGGTTCTACAACACCAAGAAGCTGCGCGAGCTATGTGACGTGTGGGACAAGCATGGGTCGGGCCTGACGAATATGCACGGCGCCACCGGCGACATCATCCTGCTGGGCACGTCCACCGATCATCTGCAGCCTTGCTTCGATGATCTGGCCGAGATCGGCTTCGACCTGGGCGGCTCCGGCTCCGACATGCGCACACCGAGCTGTTGCGTCGGGCCGGGCCGCTGTGAGTGGGCCTGCATTGACACGCTGGAGCTGCTCTACGATCTGACCATGACGTATCAGGACCAGCTCCACCGGCCGATGTTCCCGTACAAGTCGAAGATGAAGATCGCCGGCTGCCCGAACGACTGTGTGGCCTCGGTGCCTCGCTCCGACATCGCCATCGTGGGCACCTGGCGGGACAAGATCCGCATTGATCCGGTCGAGGTGGCCAATTATGCCAACGCTGGGCTCGATATCGCTCAGGAAGTGGTGATGTTGTGCCCGACCCGTTGCATGACGTGGGACGCCACGACCAGGACGTTGACCATCGAGGACGCCGAGTGCAACCGCTGCATGCACTGCATTAACATCATGCCGAAAGCGCTGCGGCCCGGCGTCGAGCGCGGCGCGACGATCCTGGTGGGCGGCAAGGCGCCCATCGTGCACGGCGCTCTGCTGTCATGGGTGATCGTGCCGTTTATGAAGATCGAGCCGCCCTACACCGAGCTGAAGGAGCTGCTCGATAAGATCTGGGAATGGTGGGATGCGAACGGCAAGATGCGCGAGCGGCTGGGCGAATTGATCAACCGACTGGGCATGCGCCAGTTCCTGAAGGCCGTGGGCCTGCCGGCTGTGCCGCAGATGGTCAAGGCCCCGCGCGCCAACCCGTACTACTTCTGGGATCCGGAGGAGGTGAAGTAACTATGGCAACCCGCACCGATTTTGGCCCCCCATATTTCCGGGATATGCTTCCCCCGGTCATCCAGAAGAACTACGGCCAGTGGAAATACCACGAGCGGATCAAGCCGGGCCTGTTGGTCCATGTGGCCGAATCGGGGGATCGGCTGTGGACCGTGCGTGCTGGCTCGCCGCGGCTGGTCAGCACCGACTGGATCCGCGACGTATGCGACATCGCCGACCAGTTCTGCGACGGCTATCTGCGCTTCACCAGCCGTCATAACGTCGAGTTCCTGGTCTCCGACGAGTCCAAGGTCGAGCCGCTGATCAAGTATCTGCAGGAACACGGCTATCCGGTGGGCGGCACGGGCCATGCCATCACGAACCCCGTCCACACGCAAGGTTGGATCCACTGCCACACGCCCGCCACCGATGCCTCGGGCATCGTGAAGGCGGTGATGGACGAACTGTACGAATACTTCGTGGACTGGAAGCTGCCGGCCTACTGCCGCGTGAGCCTGGCGTGCTGCCTGAACATGTGCGGTGCAGTGCACTGTTCCGATGTGGCGATCCTGGGCATCCATCGCAAGCCGCCGGTGATCAATCATGACATCGTGCGCGCCAAATGCGAGATCCCGAACGTCATCGCGGCGTGTCCCACGGGTGCCATCCGCCCCGATCCGAAGACCAAGTCGCTGATCGTCAACGAAGAGAAGTGCATGTACTGTGGCAACTGCTACACCATGTGCCCGGGCATGCCGTTGGCCGATCCCACCGGCGATGGCGTCTCGATCTGGGTGGGCGGCAAGGTGTCGAGCGCGCGCACACCACCCAAGTTCTCGCGGCTGGTGATCCCGTATCTGCCCAACAACCCGCCGCGCTGGCCCGAGACCACTGCAGCCGTCAAGAACATCATCGAGACCTGGGCCAGGCACGCGCGCAAGCACGAGCGCATGGGCGAATGGATTGACCGCATCGGCTGGGAGCGCTTCTTCGATCTGACCGGCATCGAGTTCAAGCCGCAGTTGATTGACGATTTCACGTTGGCGCCGGAGACGTATCGCTCGACGCCGACGTTTAAGTGGTAGATTGGTACATTGGGAAGTTGGTAGATTGGGGGGGTGGTAGATTGGGAAGTTGGTAGATTAGGGGGGTGGTAGATTGGGAAGTTGGTAGATTAGGGGGGTGGTAGATTGGGAAGTTGGTAGATTGGGGGGTGGTAGATCGGGGGGTTGGGAAGCAAGGAGCCTGGGCAACCGGTGATGCACAACCCACCCCTACTCATCAACCCACCACTCTCCCACTCTCCCACTCTCCCACTCTCCCACTCTCCCAATCTCCCAATCTACCAGTCTACCAATCTACCACTCTCCCACTCTCCCAAGAAGGAGTGCACCATGGCCGAGGATGAACTGAAGAGCAAGATCATCGAATATGTGAAAAACAGCAAGAAGAAAGTGAGCGCGCGGGATATCGCCGACGGGCTGGGGCTCGAGCACCGCGTCGTCAAGAAGGCCATTACCGAGATGGTTAACGAAGGCACGCTGGAGTTCGAGTCGTTCGGCGGCGCTACCTTCATCAAGCTGGGGACGGCTGCATAGCCGTTCGAGGAGGGGATATGCCGTTTATCAAGATTGATGGACTGGAAATCGAAGTTGACGAGGATGGATTCATCCAGGAGCCGGACAAGTGGAGCCCGGAAGTGGCGGCCGCCCTGGCCAAGAGCGAGGACGTGCCCGAGCTGACCGAGGCGCACTGGAAGGTTGTGAACTACTTGCGGGACTACTACCAGCAGTTCGGTATCGCGCCGATGATCCGCAAGCTGTGCAAGGACACCGGTTTCCCGCTGAAGGAGATCTACGAGCTGTTTCCGAGCGGCCCGGCCAAGGGCGCCTGCAAGATCGCCGGCCTGCCCAAGCCGACGGGTTGCGTATGAAAGATCGTGTGAGACGTGAAACGTCAGGTGTCGGGCGTCAACCCCTTGACGTTTCACGTCTCACGCATGATTCTCGACGTGTGATTCTTGACGCTTGACGTTCGACGGAGCGCTCCTTGTCCACCCCTACAGCTCTCTGGCTTCTTTTCTCCACGATTCTCATCGGTCTGGCCTATTGCGCCGCATTGGCGTTCGTGGCCGGGCTGATCTGGCGCCTGGTCGGCTATCTGCGCACGCCGATGCCTTATCCGGCGGCTCTGACTCCGGCACCGACGACCGACGCGGGCGCCGCGGCGCGCGTGGCGGGGGATGTCCTGCTCTTCCCGGCCCTTTTCAAAGCCGATAAGGCCTTGTGGGCAGGTGCCTGGGTGTTTCACATGGCGCTATGGGTGATTTTGATCCGCCATCTGCGGTATTTCACCTATCCGGTGCCGGGGATTTCAGTGGCGATGTCGTCGGTGGCGCTTTGGGCGGGCTATCTGTTCGGGGTCGCTATTCTGTTCCTCTTTTGGCGCCGGCTGGCGTTGCCCAGGGCGCTGTATATCTCCGGTGTACCCGACTACTTTGCCTTGGTCTTGTTGGGCCTGATCGCGGCGACCGGCATCCTGACCAAGTACTGGCTCCACGTGAATGTGGTGGACGTCAAGGCGTTCACCCTGGGCCTGTTGACCCTGAGGCCGGTGGCGCCGCCTGCGCACCCGCTGTTCCTCGTCCATTTCGTGCTCGTGATCGGGCTCATGCTGTATTTCCCGTTCAGCAAACTGCTCCATGCGGGCGGTATCCTCTTCAGCCCGACGCGCAACCAGCCTTTTGATGTTCAAAAACGCAAGAAGCGGTAGGTACGAGGCACATGGCCAAGTTCGACGAAGCACCGATCATCAAGGATCCGGCCGTCAACGGCATCCTGCGGCCGCCGGACATTCGCGAGGATGCCTCCATCGGCGTGAAATGCTGGCCGAGCAAGCCCAAGGACACGCGCGCCATTGATCTGCCGGCCGAGCGGCTGTCCGATTGGCAGGCGCGGGGTGTGGCGAAGCTGGGTGAGTTGCTGGAGCGCAACAAGGCGTTGCGGGTATTCCTGGACATCTGTGTACGCTGCGGCGCGTGCGCGGACAAATGCCAGTTCTATCTGGGCACCGGCGACCCGCACAACATGCCCGTGGCCCGCGCCGAATTGCTGCGCGCCGTCTATCGCCGCTATTACACGCCCCTGGGCCGGCTCATGCCCCAGGCCGCCAATGCCGCCGACTTCGACGAGGAGATGCTGGCGCTTTGGTACACCTATTTTTACCAGTGCTCCGAGTGTCGCCGTTGCTCGGTCTTCTGCCCCTATGGCATTGACACGGCCGAGATCACCATCGCCGCGCGCGAGATCATGGCCGAGATCGGCGTCAGCACCAAGTACGTGACCGAGGTGGTGGCGAAGGTCTACGAGCACGGCAACAATCTGGGCATCCCGCCGGCCGCGTGGAAAGATAATTGCGAGTTCTTGGAAGAAGACGTGCTGGAGCAGACCGGCGTGCCTATCAAATTCCCGGTGGACGTGGAAGGCGCGGAGGTGTTGCTGGTGCCACCGTCGGCCGACAATTTCGCCAACACCGAGACGATGATCGGGTACGCCAAGCTATTCCATGTGCTGGGGATCAGCTGGACGACCAGCACTTACTGCAACGAGGGCGGCAATTTCGGCCTCTTCCTCAATTTCGCCAACATGAAGAAGGTCAATAACCGCATTCTCACGGCCGCGCGGATGTTGAAGGTGAAACGCATCATCTGGGGCGAGTGCGGCCATGCCTGGCGCGCAGGCATCTTCACGCCCTCGCTCTCCGGGCCGATGGACGAGTTCGATCCGCCCTACCCGTACCACATCAGTCAGTTCACGGTGGACATGCTGCGCCGGGGCGCGCTGAACGGCAAGATTGACAAGAGCGCCAACGACCAGTACCTCGTAACATATCACGATCCCTGTAACGCAGCGCGCGCCGGCCAGCTCATCGAGGAGCCGCGCGAGATCATCCGGGCCTGCTGCAACCGTTTCGTCGAGATGCCGGCCGACACGATCCGCGAGAAGACTTTTTGCTGCGGCGCAGGCAACGGCCTGCTCACCGATGAGATCATGCCCATCCGCATGGCCGGCGGCAAGCCGCGCGCGATGGCGGTCAAGCACACCGGCGCCAATTTCCTGGCCACCGTCTGCGCTATCTGCAAGGCCCAACTCCCCGAGTCCATGCACTACTGGGGTGTTCCAGTAGAAGTAGGCGGCGTGGCACAGTTGTTGGGGAATGCGTTGAAGTTGTAGGTTGGTAGGTTGGTAGGTTGGTAGATTGGTAGGTTGGTAGATTGGTAGATTGGTAGGGTGGTAGATTGGTAGATGGGGAAACAGGGAAACGAGGAGACAATGGTGCACGCACAATACATGACGCCTGACGTCTGACGCACCCACGTATCACGAGAGCGACCGATGCGCAAAGCATTTCTCATCATCGCGGTTCTGATTATTGTGTTGTTGGTGGTCGGTTTTTATCCTTCCTGGGCTGAGAAGCCGGTGAAGGACGGGAGCGGGCCGCTGGCGGTGCGGATCGACGCGCGCTACCCGGCGCCGGAGTATCACAACCCGCTGGACTGGTGGCAGACGCATCATATGGACGTGGTCAACCGTGGGGACCTGCAGCAGGCGGATTGCCTGTATTGCCACGAGCCGGCGAAAAGCTGCAACAACTGCCATGAATATGTGGGCGTGAACCCGATAACGGAGTAGGTTGGTAGATTGGTAAGGTGGTAGATTGGTAAGGTGGTAGATTGGTAGATTGGTAGATTGGTAGATTGGTAAGGTGGTAGATTGGTAAGGTGGTAGATTGGTAGATTGGTAGGTTGGTAAGGTGGTAGATTGGTAAGGTGGTAGATTGGTAAGGTGGTAGATTGGTAGATTGGTAGGTTGGGTTCCACTCCCAATGTATCAATCTCCCAATGTACCAATTACCAGTCTCCCAATGTACCAATGTACCAATCTCCCAATGTACCAATTACCAATCTCCCACTGTACCAATCTCCCAATGTACCAATTACCAATCTCCCACTGTACCAATCTCCCAATGTACCAATTGCCAATCTCCCACTGTACCAATCTCCCAATGTACCAATTGCCAATCTCCCAATGTACCAATCTCCCAATATACTAATGTACCAATCTACTAATCTACCCACACAAGAGCATCGCAATGACTGGAACTGAACATACACTTCCGACACAGTCATCTCCCTTCGTCTCCCGCCGGCGGCTGATCCTGGGCGGGATGGCGGCCGTGGCTGCGGCGTGGGCCGGCACGGCGGTGCAGTCGCTGTTGTTCCCGGGCACGTCAACGGCCGCGGCAAAACCGGTGACCTTCCCCCTGGCCGAGCTGCCGGTGGGCGGCGCGCGGCCCATCACGTATGGCGCCACGCCCGCGCTGGTGGTGCGCACGCCGGAGAGTATCCGCTGCTTCTCGCTGGTCTGCACGCATCTGGGCTGCCTGGTGCAGTGGCAGGAAGGCAGCAAGGAGTTCTATTGCCCCTGCCATGACGGCCGTTTCGACCAGTTCGGCGAGGTGTTGGCCGGGCCGCCCCCGCTGCCGCTGGAACAGATCCCTGTGCGCGTCGAGGGCGAGACCGTGATCGTGGGAGAAGAGGTATGAGGGTGTTGTGTACTGCGTACTGCGTAGGGGGGTGGGGATGATGAAACGGGGTGCGTTGATCGGATTGCTTGTCATCATCTGCGTGGCCTTGCTGTTATCTGTCAGCCAGCCGACCGGTGCGCTGCCCGAATACTCGACGCAGACCGGCGAGCCGTGCGCGTCGTGTCACATCAGCCCGTCGGGCGGGGGCCTGCGCACCCCGCGCGGCCAGGCCTGGGTGGGCAGTGGCCGGCCCGGCTCCGTGCCGGGCCTGACCGAGGCGCTGGCCTTGTTGGGCGTGCGGCTGAAGGTGAGCTCGGCCGATTTCGTGGCGGTGCCCCGCACGGTGATGCCGCCGGCGCCGTTGCAAGTTGCGCCGGCTCAGGCCGGCCGCGCGCGCGCCTGGCTGCGCGCTTTTGACGGAAACTGACGGGATCGTGCCGGGCCTTGCCTCCTGCGGTCTGGCAGCCCGGCACGGGGAACGGATGCGATGAGCCATCTTTCTCGACGGAAATTCATCAAGCTTACCGGCGTGACGGCGGCCGCCGTGGCCGCGGCCGCAGGCACGCAGTCGCTTCTGGACCACCCCGGCCAGCCCCGGCCGGGTGCCGGCGTGGTCGCCGCACAGGTGCTGGAGGAGAAGCGGATGCGCACCGCCTGCGCGCTATGTCCTTCCGGTTGCGGCCTGGAGGTGCGCGTGGTGAACGGCCGCGCGGTCAAAGTGGAGGGCAGTGCCATTCACCCGGTCAATCAAGGCGTATGTTGCCTGCGCGGACAGGCGTCGCTGGAGATGCTGTACAGCCCGGAGCGCATCCAGCGCCCGCGGCTGCGCAACGGCAGCAAGACCGACCCTTCGGCGACCTGGCGTGAGATCTCGTGGGATGAAGCCCTGGCGCTGGTGGCGGGCAAACTGCGCGAGCTGCAGGCGGCCGGCCAGGCGCACACGGCCGCGTTCCTGCATGGCGACACGCGCGGCTCCATGCGCGCCACGATCAACCGCTTTATGACCGCCTACGGCTCGCCCAACGCGATCTTCCTGGAGAGCCCCGGCGAGCACGCGGCCCGCATGGCCATGTTCCTGTCGCAGGGGATCAACGGCTATCCGGTCTACGACGTGAACAACGCCAACTACGTGATGGCCTTCGGCGGCAACTTCCTGGAGACCGGCCGCCACGTGATCGTCGCGCTGGCCGCGCTGGCGTTCATGCGTCGCGGCCGGCCTCGCCGGGGCAAGTTCGTGGCCGTCCACCCGCGCCTCTCCCTCACCGGCGTCAAGGCCGACGAGTGGGTGCCGATCCGGCCGGGCACTTACGGCGCTTTGGCTCTGGGCATGGCCAACGTCATCATCAACAGCGGCCTGTACGACGCCGATTTCGTCCGGGATTTCACCTTCGGGTTCGAAGATTTCACGGATGCGGCGGGCGTGTCGCACATGGGCTTCAAGCGGCTGGTGCTGGAGAAGTACACGCTGGAGCGCGTCGAGTTCATCACCGGCGTGCCTGCGGCCGACATCGCCCGCCTGGCCGGTGAGTTCGCCACCAACCGGCCGGCCATCGCCGTGATGCCCGTGGAACCGGACGGCCTGTCGCTCTACGACGCCCTGGCCGTGCACGCGCTCAACGCGCTGGTGGGCTCCATTGACGCCGCGGGCGGGGTGCTGGTACAGCGCTTCCCTGAGCTGGCGCCGTGGCCCGATGCGCCCCTGCCGGCGACGGCCTCGCTGTCCCAACCCAGGCTCGACGAGGTGACAGACGACCCGTTCGCGCCCCTCACGGCCGAGGCCCTGGCCGGCCGCCTGACATCCGCCGATCCCTACCCGGTCAACCTGCTGTTCTTGCTCAACACCAACCCGGTGCACGAGCTGCCGGGGGGCGGCAGGGTGGCCGAGGCGTTGATGAAGCTGCCGTTCGTAGTGAGCTTCGCCTCGGTGCCGGACGAGACCAGCGCGCACGCCGATCTGATCCTGCCGGCCAGCACCTTCCTGGAGGTCTGGGGCGACGATTTCGTGGAGGGGACGGGCTACGCAGGTGTGTCGTTGCGGCAGCCGGTGGTCGAGCCGGTGCACGACACGCGCCATCCCGGCGATGTGCTGCTGGCCCTGGCGGCTGCGCTGGGCGGCCCGGTGGCGCAGGCGCTGCCCTTCCCCGATTTCAAGGCGCTGTTCGAGCATCGCCTGTCGGCCATTGACACCGACTGGGATAGAGTGCGGGAGAACGGCGTTTGGTCGGAGATGGTCTATTTCCACGCCGAGCCGGGCAGCCGGGCCTGGCCGCAGGTGGTGGGTCGTGACCGGCTGCATGCGCCCAAAGATGGCCGCTTCGATTTCTTCGCGCGCGAGCTGTATGCCGTGGTGGACGGCCGGGGCGATCCGGCGGCAACCGACCTGGCCTGCCTGCCTCATTTCCAGGTGCCCGCCGAGGCCGGCACGGCCACCGAATACCCCTACGTGCTGGTCACCCAGGGCCTGATCACCCATCCCAGGCCGTGGCCGGGGATCGTGCCCACGCTGCAGGAAAGCTACGGCCTGCAGGCCAACATGAAATGGCGCACCTGGGTGGAGATCAGCCCGCGAGCCGCCAGGGCGCTCGGCGTCCAGAGCGGCGATCGGGTGTGGGTGGAGTCGCCCCACGGTCGGGTCCAGGCCGTCGTCCGGCTGTACGAGGGGCTCTGGCCCAATGCCGTGTACCTGCCGCCCGGCATGGGCCATCGCACGGCCGTCCGTTGGGGCCGCGGCAGCCAGGCTCCCGCCGTCATCGGCGCGAATGTCAACCAACTGCTTGCCAGCAACGGCATGACGAGGGTGAAAATCTACAAGGTGTGAATGGTGCGTTGGTAGATAGGTTAGTAGATTGGTAGATTGGTGCGTTGGTCACTTGGAGTACACTATCCGCCCACCGGAATGGAGTCCGGGGGAGGTCTGTGATCCTTAGCTTTCGGTCGCAAACTGACAGAAATTGTCCTACCAATCTATCAATCTTCCAATCTCCCAATTAACCGATCTCCCAACCTACCAGCTTTGGAGGCTCCGATGCCCCGTTGGGGAATGGTGATTGACCTGGACAAATGTTTTGCGTGTCAGAGCTGCACTGCGGCGTGCCGGATGGAGAACAACACGCCGCCAGCCGGCCCGGACCAGACGGGTCGTGATCGCGCCATTTTGTGGAACGAGGTGCTGGCGTTCGTCAACGGCGAATATCCCAAAGTCGAGGTGCTCCTGGTGCCGCGGCCGTGTCAGCAGTGCGACAAGCCGCCCTGCACCTACGTATGCCCGGTGAAGGCCACGTACAAGAACGAGGACGGGATCGTCGTGGTGGACTACCAGCGCTGCATCGGCTGCCGCATGTGCGCCGTGGCCTGCCCCTACCAGGTGCGCTATTTCAACTGGTACGCGCCGGAGTGGCCGGCCGGGCTGCGCGAGCACCTGAACCCCGATCCGGAGGTCGCCCCGCGGCCCAAAGGCGTGATCGAGAAGTGCACCTTCTGCATCCAGCGGCTGCGCCACGCCAGGGAGAAGGCGGCGGCCGAGGGTCGGCCCTTCAACCCGGCCGATTATCAGCCTGCCTGCGTGCAGACCTGCACCGGCCATGCCCGCTATTTCGGCGACCTGGACGATCCGAACAGCCTGGTCTACCAGCTCTCCCGCAGCCCCCGCGCCTTCCGGCTGCTGGAGGAGATGGGCACAGAGCCGAAGGTGTATTATTTGAAGCAGGGATGAGAGATGGAAAGAGTGCGAGAATCGGATCTCGAACGAGCTGTCCTGAACCCCCTCCGCCACACCACGGTGTGGTTTTGGGCCGCGATCGGGGTGCTGTCCGCGGTGTTTCTGGTGGGTGCGGCCACGTTGATACAGCAGTGGGTGTTGGGCCTGGGGGTCACCGGGCTGAGCCGGCCCATCTACTGGGGGATTTACATCACCAACTTCGTGTTTTTCATCGGCATCAGCCACGCCGGCACGCTGATCTCGGCCATCCTGCGCGTGACCCAGGCCGAGTGGCGCCGACCCATCACCCGCATCGCCGAGGCCATCACCTTCTTCGCGCTGATCCTGGGCGCGATGCAGATCCTGATTGATCTGGGACGGCTGGATCGCGTGCTCAACGTGATCTTTTTCGGCCGCTACCAGTCGCCGCTGATGTGGGACGTGACCTGCATCACCATCTACCTGCTGAGCAGCACGCTCTACCTCTACCTGCCCATGGTCCCCGACCTGGCGCGGCTGCGGGATCAGTGGGCGAGGGGAGTGCGGGCAGTTGCCAACTCTCCGCAGAGTTGGCAACTGCCCGCGGGCAGTCGGCGGTGGGCGTGGCTCCGGGACTGGCGCTATCACCTGTACCGGGTCATGGCCCTCGGCTGGCACGGCAGTGCGGAGCAGGTGCGTCGCCTGGAGCGGGCCATCGGCATCATGGCCATCGCCATCATTCCCATCGCCGTGTCGGTGCACACGGTGGTCTCGTGGATCTTCGGCATGATGATGCAGCCCATGTGGCACAGCACCATCCTGGGCCCCTATTTCGTCGTCGGCGCGATCTTCTCCGGCATCGCCACCCTGTTCCTGTTCATGTCGCTCATCCGCAAGGTGTGGCACCTGGAGCCCTGGATCGGGCCGAAGCAGTACGATTACCTGGGCCTTTTGCTGCTGGTGATGAGCGCGTTCTGGGGCTACTTCACCCTGGCCGAATACCTGACCACCGGCTACGGCACGCTGGTGCACGAGCAGCATGTGCTGCAGGCCAAGCTTACCGGCGAGTACGCGCCGTGGTTCTATGCCATGGTGTTGCTGAACTTCGTGGTGCCGTTCGCCATCCTGACCCGGCGCCGGGGGCGCACGCCGGTGGGCACGGTGATCGCCTCGGCGGCGGTGGTGGTCGGCATGTGGATCGAACGCTTCACCATCATTGCGCCCACCCTGACCCGGCCCTCGTTAGGCTACGAGCGGGCCATCTACGCGCCGACCTTCACCGAGATCGCGATCACCGCTGCATCCCTGGCACTGTTCGCCCTGCTCTTCCTCCTCTTCTTCAAGCTCTTCCCGGCCATCTCGGTCTGGGAGGTGGAAGAAGGAGAGCACATCGCGGCGGTCAAGCGCAAGGCCGAGGAACTCATGACCGCGCCGCAGATGTAGATCACTGCGTACTACGTATTGCGTACTGCTGACTTTCCCGACCTGCAACACGCAACACGTAACACGTAACACGTAACACGCAACACGTAACACGCAACACGTAACACGCAACACGGAGTACCCTCCCATGGCTCACTGGATCCTGGACACCGCCGGCGTCGGCGGGATCATCGTCGGCCTGATCGCTGTTGGGGTGCTGGTCGCCTACGTGCGCATGGTGCGCTGGATTGCGCTGGCCCCGCGGCCGCCGCACAGCCCTGACGATGCAACCGGAGGCGGCGAAAGATGAACGAGGGATATGTGTCCACTTTCGGTTTAGGACGCAGACGACGCGGATTTGGTCAGGAAAATCTCCGCGTCGTCCGCGGTTTCCGCGTTGTCCGCGTCCCGTTTTTGTTCGCAGTTGCAGCGCGTCTGTCGTGTATAATAGCTTTCCTCTGCGTAGTCTCGTTGCTGGCCCTGGTCGGCCCGACCGCCGCCTCCGCCGAAACCTTGCAGCCCGGCAATTACTGCGCCTCCTGTCACGTGGCGGCCGATCCGGCGCCCGGCAGGCTGGCCGAGTGGCAGGCGCGGCCGCCGGAGGAGGTGGCCTGCCCCGCGGTGAAGGCCTACCGCGAGGAACTGCTCTACACCGAGCAGCTTTTGACCGCCACCGAGCGGGCCGGCGCGTTCGCCGGTGGTCGGGCCGTGGCCGCGCAGGAGAAACGGCTGACCGCGTTCCGCCAGGGCTACGACGCGCTGCGGCAGGCGCCCGTGACAAGCCTGGACGCGTTCACGTCGCAGGCGCAGACGCTGCGCTTCCAGGGCAACAAGGTCTACACGGCGTTCAATCAGGCGATTGACGCGGGCAAGCGCAACTGGGTCTTGCTTTTCGCCGCGCTGATCACGCTGATCGTGCTCGGCTCGCTGGCGTGGGGGCTGCGCAACACGCTGAAGTTCCGGCCCGCGGCGCGGACATGGTGGCGCGAATGGCGGCCGGGCTGGGGGACCGCAGCTGCGATTGGGTTAGCCTTCGTGCTGTTCGCGCTGCCGCTGTTCCGCACGCCTGCCGCAGCCGTGGCGATCCCCACCGCCGAGGAGCAGGCGGTGCAGACGACCCTGGATACCTCCGGTCGGGTGGCCGATACGGCTGACCGGGCGCTGGCGCGCGCCTGGATGATGGCGCGGGTGGGCGCGGCATGGGCGCAGCTCGACCCGGCGCAGGGGCAGGCCGCGCTGGTGGCTGCGCTGGCGGCCGCGGCCGAGGCCCAGGACTACGCCGACGCATTGTGGGGCCAGGCCCAGGCCGCGCAGGAGGCCGGCATCGGCTCGGCCGCGACGCAGGAGAAGGCCGCGCTGCTGGCCGCGCAGTTGGAGGCCGTGCGCAACCGGGCCTGGGGCCTGCGCCTCATCGCGGCCGAATGGGCGGCCGTGGATAAAGCGCGAGCCGCCCAGATCCTGGCTCAGGCGCAGGCGCTGGCCGAGAAGAACCGCACCCCCTACGGCCAGCTCGACCTGGCCGCCATTGCCGCCGAATGGCCCCGAATTGACCCTGCCCGCGCGACCACAGCGCTGGCCCGCGTGTCGGATCCGGCCCTGCGGCCGTGGGCCCAGGCGGCGATCGCAGCGGCGCAGGCTGCGCCGGATGCCCCTTACATCTTGCGGACCGATCGCATCGCGCCGCCCCTGAAGGATGTGGCTGCCGCGCGCGATCTGCTGCTGGCCCTGCCCACCGAGGCGGAAAAGGCGGAAGTCCTGCGCTACATCGCAGCCACCACCGCCGCGCAGGCGGACTTCGACGCCGCGCTGTCCATGGCGTTGGCTGCCCGTGTCCGTGGCGACCCCCTGGCCCCGGCCGAGGCATCGCTGGCGTTGGCGAAGGCGATGCTGCCGGTGAACCGGGCAATGGCGCAGGCCGCGTTCGCGCAGGCGTACGACGCGGCGCAGAAGATCGCGGTGAAGTATAAGTAGCGCGTGGGTTTGGTCGTAGCCAACATGGCAGTGCGTCTCGCGGGGTTGTGATTGTATCCCATTCGTGGTACACTTTTATGAGTGATTGAGGTGTCCATGAACAACTCCGCCATGATTCGAGCACGCATTGATCCCACGCTCAAGTAGGCAGGCTACATGGCTTATCGCTTCGAGTGGGATGACAACAAAGCGCGCTTCAATCTCAGGAAGCATGGCGTTAGCTTTGACGAAGCCAGTACCGTGTTTGACGATCCGCTGGCCGCCATCTTCGATGATGAAGCGCACTCATCGGCCGAGCTGCGGGAGTTGATTATCGGGCACTCGATCGCTGGCCGACTGCTGGTGGTGAGTTTTACTGAGCGACCTGGGGAGATACTGCGTTTGATCAGCGCACGTGTTGCGACCAGGAAGGAACGCCAAGACTATGAAAACAACCGCAGACCCTGAGCTCGCGGCAGACCTGGCCGATGAATTAGCGCCAGAATACCATTTCGATTACCGGCAGGCTCGTCCCAACCGATTTGCGGGGAAGATAGACAAGAGTCAGGTAGTGGTGATGCTTGATCCGGACGTTGCCGAGGTTTTTCGGACGCCTGAATCCGTTAACACCTTTCTCCGTGCGCTAATCAAAGCCATGCCGATGCCGCAGAGCACACGCATCCGTGAGTCAACAACGGAATCAACACAAACGGGCACTGGAACGACCGGCTGACGGGGACGCAGGCGGATTTCGACGCCGCGCTGTCCATGGCGTTGGCTGCCCGTGTCCGCGGCGACCCCCTGGCCCCGGCCGAGGCATCGCTGGCGTTGGCGAAGGCGATGCTGCCGGTGAACCGGGCAATGGCGCAGGCCG
>FWPU01006506.1_pt1 | contig 23223 bp, 20 predicted proteins | sample 2228361 | NCBI WGS metagenome assembly FWPU01 (sample SAMEA103939777, study PRJEB20133) | metagenome
AGATGGAACTTTTCCAAAGCTAACCTACAGGATCGGATAGAGAAAATCAATGTTATATAGTCGGATTACTTATGAAACCTTGTACTAGCTCCTCAGTCAAGCAAATGGTGGAGCAAGGCAAAGACCCGTCTAAGGCAAGGCGCTCTCCCGACTGGCGTATTCGGCTGACAGGTATATGTCACGGTGTCGCTCATGTGGACAAACCAGAGGAGAGAGGGTTAGGCGTCAGTTGTTCTCACCTGAGTACAGTATTTGGCTATGAAAGCCTTCCCACACCCTTCTTTCATCTACTCGAGCAGGCGGTGCAATACCTTGTTGGTGGTCTGCAACGGCAGAAATTCCTGGATGGCTTGCAGAAGCCTTTCATGAATGCGATGGGGGATGGCAGACGCCCGATTAACGAAGTGACGCTTTGGAGCTGGGGAGCCTCTGCCGCCGCTTTCTGGAAATCCGCAGCCGCGCGTTTTGTGTTAGAACGCCAGATCAGTGAGACCGAGCTGCGGTGGCGCACCCTCCGCATAGCCATAGACGGCCTCGCGTTCTACGGCCTGGCCGCGCGCCTGCCCGACTTGCTGGCTCGCCGTGACCTGTTGCGAGATGTCCTGGACCAGGTGCAGACCCTGCTGGAAGAAACCTATCCCCTGGGCAACGGGGTCTACCGCGACGAGACCGGCAGCGCCTTCCTCGTCCCCCATTTACAAGGTGACGACGAGCACGGCGCACGCCTTCTCAGCCTTGTGGAAACCGAAATTCGTCAGGTTTTTGACCGCAGTTCCATCGGCGGCGAGGTCATACCCTGTATCACCGTCAGCCCGGCCGATGCGCACGGCCTGACCCTGGCAGGCGAGCTGACCAGGCCCACACCCGCGCCGCAGGCCGATCCGCAGCAAGTGGCCCGCTGGTGGCAGGGCCAAGCCGCCGAAGTCTGCCCCGTCTGCGGCGTGCGTCCTCAAGGCCCCAGTCAAAAAGCGCGCGAACGCAAAGTCTGCGATGTTTGCGAACGCCGCCGCGCCGATCGTGCGAAAGAGTGGACAAGAGCCTTGAGCGCGACTATCTGGACCGACGAAGTGGCCGATAAGAATGGCCGCCTGGCTTTGGTGGTGGGCCGATTTGACCTGGGCCACTGGCTGGATGGCGCAATGGTCAGGACGTTAGCAGTGATAGATCCGGCTCAGGTGTCAGCGAGGACGGCTGACCAGATTGCCAAAAACCCCTCCTTCGCCCGCCTCCGCCGCGTCTGGGAGACGACGCGCGCTTTCTGGCGGGAGACGCAAGACGGCCTCTCCAGCGCAGTCGGCACCGTCGGAGGACGGTTGGCCATCTACCCCAGGGAAACCAACAGCCTTGACCTGGGCCGCTTCCACACCTACGAGCTGGTCGTCAACGGCGTCCGCCTGAGCGTGGTGTGGGACAGCGACAAGAAGCGCTTCATCACCTGTGACAACCCGGACTACCTGGCGAAGCCGGAGCAGTTGGGCCGGCCAGTGGCTGAGGTTGTGCAACCTGGCCGCACGTTTCTGTTGGAGGAGCCGGCCGGCTACGGCGGCGCCAATCGCAGGTTGGGCCAGGTGCTGATCGCGCAGGTCAAGACCCTGGATGACCGCTACACCCCTGCCATCCCCATCCTCGCCGAGCCGCGCACCTTCATGGCGCTCGTCCCGGCCGATAAGGCGCTCGACGTGGTGCGGGCGATCAAGACCAGGTACGAGCGCGAGATGGGCAAGGTGCGCAACCGCCTGCCGCTGCACCTGGGCGTCGTCTACGCCGGGCGGCGCACGCCCCTGCGCGCTGTCCTGGACGCGGGCCGGCGCATGCTAGCGCAGCCGCCCCTCGGCGCTGTGGATGCGTGGCAGGTGCAGCAGGATGTGGTCAGGCAAACTGGCCCGTTGCCCGCTGCCGTGTGCAATCTGGCCGACGGCACGCAGCAATTCCAGACGTGGTACGCCGTCTCGCTCAAGAACGAGGCCCTTGACCGAACCCTGACCTGGTACGTCCCGGCGGTGATGGGAGATGGCGCGACCGAAGACTGCTGGTATCCCTATGTTTTCCTGAAGGCTGGTGGCGAGCCGACCGACCGCAATCGCCGCTTCCAGGCGCCCAACCCATGGACGGGGCAAATGGGCTGGCTGGTGCACGCCGGCGATCTGAAAAAGGGCGACACGGTTTACTTCACCCCCGCTTCCCTCGATTTCGAGTACCTCGACACCGCCGGCCGGCGCTTCGAGATCGCCTACAACGAGGCTGGCCAACGACGAGGAAGACCGACGCGACCCTACCTGTTGGACGAGCTGGCGACGCTGGACGCCGCGTGGGAGGCCATCGCCGGCGCGAAGGGCCTGACCAACAGCCAGATCCACGCGCTGCGCGACCTGATCGAGACGAAGCGGCAGGAATGGCGGCCAACGCCGACCGACTGCGCCGGCGCGTCCGGCATGTTCTGGCGCTTCTGTCGCGACGCCATCCTGACCGCTCAATGGCCCAAAGACGGCCGGCCAGGCGGCGACGCGCTGCGAAACCTGACCGACTGGGCTGCCAGCGGCCTGTTGAACGACGTCATCGAGCTGCGCATGGGCATCATGAAAGAGAGCAGCCAGCGCACCCCCAACCAAGAGGAGACCAACCAATGAGCGAGCCAACTTTCTATCGCCAACAACGTTTCCTGTTGATGACCCTCGACCCCGTTCACGTGGGCACGGGCGGCTATCGGCTGGGCCGCGTGGACCTGAGTATTGTGCGCGAGCCGGGCACGCGGCTGCCCAAGATCCCAGGCACCTCGCTCAGCGGTGCCATCCGCCAGTTCGCAGCCATGCGCTACGAGAGCCGCCGCTGCGCGGGCGCGGGCATAGGCGAGGACGAGAAGAGCCACTGCCGCAACGAAAAGTGCCCGGTATGCTACACCTTCGGCTATATCCGCGGCGCAGAGGGCGGCCAGAGCGGCACCGTCAGCATCGGCGACGCACGGTTGCTGCTCTTCCCCGTCTACTCCTTGGCCGGGCCGGTGTGGGTCACCAGCCCCGATGTGCTGCGGGAGTTCGACGTTACCGCTGCGGTCAGCGATGATGCGGTCAAAGTGGCGTCGGGCCTGGCGAAACACCAACACCTGAACCTGGGCTGGCTGATGCTGCCGGTCGAGCAGGGCGACTTCACCCTGCCGGAAGGCGTGCCAGCCGAGATCGCCCAGCGCGCCGTCCTGGTCTCCGACAAGGTCTTCAGTCAGGTGGTTAACAGCAACCTGGAAGTGCGCACGTCAGTGAGCATCAACCCGGAGACCGGCGCCGCGTCGGACAAAGCGCTCTTCACCTATGAGGCTCTGCCGCGGGCCGCGCTGCTCTGGCTGGACGTTGTGGAGGACGATTTCGGGCCGGGCGGACGCACCTTTCCGGTCACCGACAAGACCGCCAAAAGCAACGCGCTCGGCGAGCAATGGCGCCAGCCATTGGACGCGGTGCGCGCCGGCCTGAAGCTGGCCGAGTACCTGGGCATCGGCGGCATGGGCACGCGCGGCTTCGGCCGCGTCAAGCTGGCGGCCGATTGGGAGGTGAACAATGGCTGAGACAACCACCTTGAACCTGGACAGGCTGGCCGCGGCCACAGCGCAGGCGATGGTCAAGGAAGTCAGGGACATCGACGCCAAGAACCCGGTGGAGACCATGGAGCGGCTGGCGACCAAAGCCCTGGGCGTGCTCCAGGAGCAGGGAATCTATGCCTGCATGCTCTTTCTCTTCTCACGCAGCAGCGACGAGGCCAAAGTCGCGCCGATCATCCGCCACAGTCTCTACTGCGCGCTCCAGGCGCTGCCCAAATTCGCGGGCGTGAGGATAGAAGACGAAGCGTCGAAAGCGCTAAAGTTCTACATCGAACAAGTGTTGGACGACTTCGACACCCTGTTTCTTGTTCGCGATCTTTACGAGCAGACCCTTATCTACGCCCGCTACGGGGCCAAGGCGGCCGGAGGCAGCTCATGAACCGCGCTCGCGATTGGTGGGTCCAGGCGCAGGCCGACCTGCGCCATGCTCGTAACGCGCAAGCCGAGGGGGCCTATGAATGGGCCTGCTTTGCCGCCCATCAAGCCGCCGAGAAGGCATTGAAAGCCATCTTCGAACAGCGGGGGCAACGCGCTTGGGGACACACCGTGACCCATCTGCTCCAAGCCCTGGCCGAAGCGACGGAAATCCCGTCGGAGCTGATGGATCAAGCCCGTATTCTGGATAAGCACTACATCCCGACCCGCTATCCGAATGGGTTGACGGAAGGCGCGCCCACTGAATTCTACACGTCCTTGGAGGCTGAAGATGCCATCCGCTATTCAGAAGCGATCCTACGGTTCTGTGACCGTCTACTCAACCCATGAACCGCTCATCCGGGACGCGCTGAATGCCTTCGTTGTGGACTTGAGCCGTCGCTCTGAGGTGGTGTGCGTCGTCCTGTTCGGCTCGCTTAGCAGAGGCCAGATCGGCGTAGGTAGTGATGTCGATCTGCTTATCGTGCTCTCGCACAGCGAACGGTCCTTTCTCGAGCGCACAATGACTTACAGGCCGGAAACCTTTCCTGTGGACCTGGACGTTTTCCCCTACACGCTGGCCGAGATCCAGGCAGGACAGCCCCTGGCACATGAGGCTTTAGCGCACGGACAGATCCTCTGGCAGCGCAGCGACGAGCTGCCGCTGGTGGACGCTCAGACTGACAAGGAGATCGCGCCATGACGTGGACACGTTACCGCCTCTGTTTTCAACTGCTCAGCCCGCTGCACATCGGCTATCGCAAGGTGAGCAACTTGCAGCAGACGCGCGGCTACGTGACCGGCAAAGCGCTATGGGCGGCATTGACCGCCCGACTGACGCGCAACGTCATTTCCGGCGCATCTGGCGCCGCTTATGAGCGCATCGGCCAGAAAGTCAACGAGCAGTTCCGCTTCATGTACCTGTTCCCGGCTCTGGACAAGGCCGGACCTCCATGCTATCCGTGGCAAGACGAGGCGATCTTCGCCTATCGCTTCTTGAGCAGCTACGCTAGCACAGCGCTAGACTACGGGCAGCAGAGCGCTGCACAGGGGTTGTTGCACGAGGTGGAGTTCATCGGCCCGCGGGCGCGACCGCTGGATGACGAGGAACCGCCGCAAGTCTTCTTTCTGGGACATCTGTACGTGCGAGATGCGCTGGACGCCGAGCTGACTGGCTGGAAAGAAGCGCTGACGCGGCTACGAGTGGGCGGCGAGCGGGGTTACGGTTGGGGATGGCTGAAACTGGCGACAGACCTGTCCGCGCCAGATCAGACGGGATTGCCCGCGCCGCAGGTGCAGCTTCACAAGGGAGAACCGATTACTGCTCATGCTCTGGCCGCTGACGCTGACGGCCACCAAGTCGTGAGTGGGGTGAGGGGACCGGTCGAGCCGCTAGTGGGCTGGGAACGCAATAACCAGAGCGGAGATAGTGTCTGGCGCCTCTCCACTGTGACGATTTGCTATACACCCGGCAGCATCGTCGAAGCCGACGCGACCTTTGTCATCGGTCCCAACGGTATCTGGCAGACGGCGGCAACGTGACCAACATTCCAGGGCGGCCTCGGTATGCCATCCGCATATCGTGCTGAGGCGCGAAAGTGCCGACTCTTGCCCCGCATACCCTCCAACCTGGACCTGGCCTTTCGCGCGTTGGCTGTTGACCTGATCGCAAGAGCGCGAGAATCGTAAGCGGGGGTGTATTTCAGTTTTTTGGAAGGGGTGGCGCCCCTGATTGCTCATTCGCCATTGCGCTGCAGCGCGCCCCACAATCCAGAGGACTGTGATACGATCGCGCTCTCTGGCATACCCAAACGACTTTGATGAACGCTGGCGGCAAGCCTATAACTCGCCACCAAACTGAAATGCATCCCGCAAGAGCACATTGACGGAAACCATGAAAAGCGCTATAATCTTAACAATCCTCCCAGAACCGTGAGACTTCCTCCCCAAGTCTGCCGGCCCTGAGCGACAGCGATCGATCGTATTGGCTCAAGCCGTTCGAGGAGGAACGACATGGCCGTAGTCACCCGCCCGCGGCGACAAGAGCGTATCGCACTCGGTCAGTTCCGTGAGCTGAACGTCCTGATCGCTCTCATCCTGCTCTGCCTCTATTTCTATTGGCGGCAACCCGAGACCTTCGTCAAGCCAGCCAATCTGGCCGTGATCATGCGGTTCATGGCCACCTTCGGCATCCTGGCGATCGGCGAGATCCTGGTCATCATCACCGGCGGCATCGACCTCAGCGTCGGCTCGCTGACCGCGCTGACCGGCGTCATCGTCGCCACGCTGATGCTGAAGGGCGCCTTCGGGCTGGCGCCCATCGGCATGGTCCCCGCGATCCTCGTCACCTTGATGGTGGGCATCCTCATCGGCGCCTGGCACGGCCTGTTTGTGACGAAGCTGAGGATTCCCCCGTTCATCATCACGCTGAGCACCTGGCTGATCGGCCGCGGCATGGCCGGCTACATCACACGCGGGTACCCGATCGTCTACCCATCCGGCCACCCCTTCCTGACGCTGGGCCAGGGCGACCTGGCGACGATCCCGGTCTCCTTCATCATCCTGATCATCATTGCGCTCGTCGTGTCGTTCATCCTCAACTTCATGGTGCTCGGCCGCCACATCTACGCGGTCGGAGGCAGCCTGGAGGCCGCCCGCGTGTCCGGCGTGCACGTGGACCGGGTGCGCATCTTCTGCTACGCCGCCAGCGGCTTCATGGCGGCGACCACAGGCATCCTGCTGGCGTCGCGGTTGGGACAGGGGACGCCGACGGTGGGCACCGCCTATGAGCTGTGGGCGATCGCCGCCACCGTCATCGGCGGCACCAGCCTGTTCGGCGGCGAGGGCACGGTCCTGGGCGCCCTGCTGGGGGCTGCGATCATGGGGGTGATGCAGAACGGCATGGTGCTGATCAACATCTCGTCCTATCTGCAGGACGCGATCCTGGGCATCGTGCTGGCGATCGCGGTGGTCTACGATACCGTGCGCCGCCGCGCGCGACGATAGCCTGCTGAGGGGCGACGCTATGAACCAGCAACCCGTTCCCCTCGTCGAGATGCGAGGCATCCGCAAGAGCTTCGGCGCCGTACAGGCGCTGCGCGGCGTCGATCTGACCTTGCGCCATAACGAGGTGCTGGGACTTGTCGGCGACAATGCAGCCGGCAAGTCCACGCTGATGAAGATCCTGTCCGGCGCCTATCTGCCCGACGAGGGGGAGATCTTCGTCGAAGGGCAGCGCGCGCAGATTCGCCAGCCCGAGGACGCGCGCCGGCTGGGGATCGAGATGGTCTATCAGGACTTTGCCCTGGCCAATAACCTGGACGTGGCCGCGAACATCTTCCTGGGGCGCGAGGTCGTCCGCTTCGGCCTGGGGCCGATCCGGATCATGGACCAGCGACACATGGCGCGTGAGGCGGAGCGCCTGATGGAGCGGCTGCGCATCGACATCGCCTCGGTCCGCCAGAAGGTGGAGACCCTGTCCGGCGGCCAGCGCCAGGCCGTCGCCATCGGCCGGGCGACAGCATTCAACGCCAAGGTGATCATCATGGACGAGCCGACGGCGGCGCTGAGCGTGGCGGCCATCGACAAGGTGCTCGACCTGATCCAGCAGCTCAAGGAACACGGCGCTTCGATCATCATCATCAGCCACCGCCTGGAGGACATCTATCGCGTGGGGAGCCGGATCATGGTCATGCGGCATGGGCGCAAGGTCGCCGACCTGCCGGTGCAAGGAGATATCCACGAATTCCGGGAGCAGGTGGTCGCTTACATGGTGGGCGCCCGCGATGATTACGCTGAAGCGAGGGTATAATTGATGAATAAGGTATTACAACTAACCGCTGTGATTGAACGCGAAGGCGACGATTATGTGGCTACATGCCCAGAATTGGATATCGTAAGTCAAGGTAGAACTATCGAAGAGGCGCGATTTAATCTGCTTGAGGCCGTTGAAGGGTTCTTTGAAGTCGCATCACCCTCCGAAATTCGACGCAGGCTAAAGAAAGAGACCTATATCATGCCCATTATGCCAATGGTGCCAACTGCAGGTTTGGAAAGTGCCTAAGTTACGCGTCCTCTCTGGTCAAGAGGTTTGTAATATCATGGCAGAACACGGTTTTATGCGAGTTCGGCGAAAGGGTAGCCACATCATCATGCAAAAGCAAGAAGGGGAAACTACCATCACCGTGCCTGTACCAGACCATGATGAATTGAAAATTGGCACACTACTCGGAATTATCAGGCAGTCTGGTTTACCACGTTCGCTGTTTGAAACAAGGTGAACCGTAGTCGTTGCCGCATTGGTGATCGTCATGGACAACGACGACCTCCAAAGGTGAGAGAAGGCGATTTTGGAACTTTGAGGGCGAGACCGCTAGTCGAGGATGACCGCGATCGCTGCCGTCCTCGATCCTTTAACAACCCAAACGAAGGAGGTATCCCATGAAGCGGCATCTGTTCGTCGTGCTCTCGCTGCTCGTGCTGGCCAGCATGGTGCTGGCCGCCTGCGCGCCAGCGGCGCCAGCTCCGGCGGCAGCCCCCGCCGAGAAGCCGGCGGAAGCCAAACCCTTCAAAGTGGTGGTCATCGGCAAGTCGGTGCACCCCTACTGGTCGAACGTCGAGAAAGGGGTGCGCGCGGCCGCCAAGGACCTGGGCCTCGCGGACGATCAGGCCATCTTCTTCGTCCCCCAGAAAGAGGACGTGGCGGCTCAGATCCAGACGATGGAAACCTACATCGCCCAGGGCGTGACGGGCATCGCGCTCGCGCCCTCCGACCCCAACGCGCTGGAGCCGGTGATGAAGAAGGCCGCCGACGCGGGCATCTTCGTCACCACGCTGGACACGCCGCCCGTGGAGGGGAGCGTCTCGCTGGTCTACATCGGCACCGACAACTACACCGCGGGCACGATCGCTGGCGAGGCGATGAAGCAACTGTTGCCGGCCGGCGGCAAGGTGGGCATCGGCCGCGGCTCTGACACGGCGCTCAACGCGCTGCAGCGCACCGACGGCTTCCTCAAGGCCATCGAGGGCACCCAGATCACCGCCCTCGAGCCGGTGAACGACAAGGAAGACGCCGCCACCGCGTTGCAACTGGCCAACTCGGTGATCTCGGCCAACCCCGACCTGGCGGGCACCTTCGGCGTGTACGCTTACAATGGCCCGGCCTGGGCGACAGCGGTGAAGGAAGCGGGCAAGGCTGGCCAGATCAAGGTCGTCGCCTTTGACGCCACCACCGACATCATCAACTTCATCAAGGAAGGCGTCATCCACGCCTCTGTCGCTCAGCGCGAGTTCGACATGGGCTACAAGTCCGTCCAGGTCATCAAGCTGATGGCCGAGAAGGGCGTGGACGCGGCGCTCCAAGAGATGGGCGCCAAGAACGGCGTTATCGACACCGGCGTGGACGTGATCACCGCCGCCAACCTCAAGGACTATGAGGCGCAGCTCGACGCCAAGGGCATCCCGCACGAATGGAACACGCAGGGATGGGAGGCGCCAGCGGATGCCTTCCAGTTCCAGCCGCCAGCCGCGCCAGCCGCAGCCGCCTTCGACCGCGAGAAGATCCTGGCCGACAACAAGCTCGTCATCGCCTGGATCCCCAAGGCGCTCAATAACCCCGTGTTCGAGCTGGGCAAGGTGGGCGCCGAGACCAAGGCCAAAGAGCTGACCGAGCAAGGGCCGTACACGGTCGAGATCCTCTACACCGGTTCGGTGGCATCCGATATGGCCGAACAGGCGCGGGTGATCGAGGACGTCATCGCCAAGGGCGTCGACGCCATCGGCGTGTCCTGCAACGATCCCACCGGCTGCGAGGATCCCATCAACAAGGCCGTGGAAGCTGGCATCCCGGTCATGACCTGGGACTCCGACTCGCCCAACAGCAAACGCTTCACCTACCTGGGCGTCGACAACTATGAGGGCGGCAAGGCCGCGGCCGAGCTGCTGAAGAAGGCCCTGCCCGAGGGCGGCAAGGTGGCGGTCCTGACCGGCGTGCCCGGCGCCTTCAACCTGGAGGAGCGCATCCGCGGGTTCAAGGACGGCATCGCTGGCAGCAACCTGGAGATCGTCAGGACGGTGGCCTGCAACGACGATATCAACCTGGGCGTCCAGGTCGTCGAGGAGACGATGCAGGCCTACCCCGACTTGAAGGGTTGGTTCTTCGTCGGGCTGTGGCCGCTCTTCGCCGAGCGCGGCTCCATGCCGTTGTGGGAGGAGGCCGCCAGGGCCGGCATGCAGACCGTGGCCTTCGATACGCTCCCCGTCGAGCTGGAGTATGTGAAGGACGGGCTGCTCTACGGCCTGGTTGGCCAGAAGTACTGGGGTTGGGGCTACGACACGGTGCAGATGATCTATGACCACATCGTCAACGGCAAGCAATTCGAGTCGTTCACCAACTCCGGCATGGACATCGTCACAGCCAAGAACGTGGACGCCATGAAAGAGGCCTGGGATACGCTGGACTTCACCAAGCCGCTGCCGCCTTACGAATAAGTCGACGGCCAGGCCGGGAAGGGGCGGAGATGATGTCTCCGCCCCTTCTTGCTGCAGTATGTATTCTAACAATGGCAACATCGGCCAGCATAGTGTTTGGCGAAAGGGTCTCTTAATGGCAAAATTGCGACATAACTGGAGGTTGTGATGATGAGGCAAGTGATCATCTATGCTGGCGAAGACGGTTACTGGGTAGCCGAGTGTCCTAGCTTACCTGGCTGCATCAGCCAGGGGAAGACAAGGGAGGAGGCTATTGCCAATATTAGAGAAGCGATTCAAGGATACGTCGCTGCTCTTCAGGAAGATGGCTTGCCTGTACCTGAAGAACGCTTTGAAACGCTAGTAGTAGCCGTATGAGTAAGTTACCACGGATCTCAGGAAGAGAATGCGTGAAAGCGCTCGGAAGGGTCGGGTTCTATCTGAAACGCCAAGAGGGGAGCCATATGGTTCTACGCCGTGACGACCCATTCACGCAGGTAGTTGTTCCTGACCATGGAGAATTGGACAGAGGCACTTTGCGCGCCATCATCAGGCAAGTCGGTCTCAACGTGGATGAATTTATAAAGTTGCTTTGACACTTTCTTGTGAGTTCGTCTGGCGACGCTTCTTCTGCCCGTTTCCAAGACAAGGACTCGAGGTTCTAAGTGGAGATTTCACAGGGAAAAGCCCCCTTGCTGGAAGTGCGCGGCGCTTCTAAATCGTTCCCCGGCGTGCAGGCGCTCGACAATGTGGATTTCGAGGCCTACGCTGGCGAAGTGGTCGCCCTGCTGGGCGAGAACGGCGCCGGCAAATCCACCTTGATGAAGATCCTGTCCGGCGCCTATCAGATGGACAAAGGGGAGATCTGGCTGCGTGGCCAGCGCGTGACGCCCCAAGATCCGCACCACGCCCAGGAGTTGGGCATCGCCATCATTTATCAAGAGTTCAACCTCACGCCCAACCAGACCGTGGCCACCAACATCTTTCTGGGGCGCGAACCTTTCGGACGAGGGATCCTGGGCAAGCTCCGCTTCGTGGACCGCGAGCACATGCGCCGAGAGGCCGCCGCCTTGCTCGCGCGCGTCGGCGCCCGCTTCTCGCCCGACGCGCGCGTGCGCGATCTCTCCGTGGCCGAACAGCAGATGGTCGAGATCGCCAAGGCGCTGGCGATCCGGGCCGACGTCATCATCATGGACGAGCCGACCTCGGCCCTCGGCGAGGAAGAGGTCGCCGTCCTGTTCGACATCGTGCGCGCGCTGAAGAGCCAGGGCCTGGCAGTGATCTTCATCACCCATCGCCTGGAGGAAGTGTTCCGCGTGGCCGACCGCGTCATCGTGCTGCGCGACGGCCGGCGCGTGGGCAGCATGTCCATCGCCGAGGCCACGCCCGATCGCGTCATCGCGATGATGGTAGGACGCACGCTGGAGGAGGTCTTCCGCAAGAGCCAGGCCCGCCTGGGCGAGACGGTGCTGGAAGCGCGCGGCCTCACGCGGCGCGGTGTGATCGACAACGTCAGCCTCTCGCTGCGGCGCGGCGAGATCCTGGGACTGGCAGGGCTGGTGGGCGCGGGGCGCACGGAGACGGCGCGCGCCATTTTCGGCGCCGACCCCCTGGACGCCGGCGAGATCTACATCGACGGCGAACTGGCGCGCATCCGCTCGCCCGAGGATGCGGTGAAAGCCGGCATCGCCCTGGTACCCGAGAACCGCCAACAACAAGGACTGGTCCTCAAACACGACGTCGAACGTAACATCGCTCTGCCCAATCTGGATCGCCTGTCGCGCAACGGCGTCGCCGCGCGCGACCAGATGCGCGCCCTGGCCCAGCAATATGTGGATCGGCTCGCCATCCGCACCCCCGACCTGGCCCAGCGCGTGATGTACCTCTCCGGCGGCAACCAGCAGAAGGTCGTGCTGGCCAAGTGGCTGGCGACCAACCCCAAGGTGCTGATCCTGGACGAACCCACGCGCGGCATCGACGTCGGGGCGAAGGCGGAGGTGCACTCGATCATGAGCGACCTCGCTCAGCAAGGCATTGGGATCATTATGATCTCGTCGGAGATGCCCGAGATCCTGGCCATGAGCGACCGCATCATCGTCATGTGCGAGGGACGAGTTGCAGGCGTCCTGGAGCGGGCCGAGGCCACCCAGGAGCGGATCATGGCCTACGCCAGCGGTTACACCGACCAGGTCAATGCAAGCGAGGTCTGAAGGCCGAGGCTGGACAGAAAGCGTCCCACGAGACGAGGACCTGTAGTCAGCCCTGCTCCATGGAGTTGAGCCATGTCCCTTTCCACCAAACCCAAAGCGATCGTACGTAAGGAATCCGCGCTTCTTCAGCCATCGCGCCTGCGCCGCATCCTGCTGGGCCAGGAAACCGGCATCTTGCTGGTGCTGATCTTGATGGGCCTGTTCCTCTCCCTGCGCACCGACACGTTCCTGACCAGCCGCAATCTGTTCAACGTGTTGCGCGCCTTCTCCTGGATCGCCATCAGCGCCTTCGGCGAGATCCTGGTCATCATCGCGGCGGGCATTGATCTCTCCGTCGGTTCGACCATGGCCCTGGCTGGGCTGGCTTCCGCGCTCGCGCTCACCTCCGGCATTCCAGTCGTGCCCGGCATCCTGGTTGGCCTGTTGACCGGACTGGTGATCGGCCTGATCAATGGGGTGTTGATCAGCGAGGCCAGGCTGCCGCCTTTCATCGCCACCCTGGGGACGATGAGCATCGCCCGCGGCATTTGCTACGGCCTGACCAACGGCCAGCCGGTGCGCAACCTGCCGCAAGGCTTCAGTTTCCTGGGCCAGTACGATCTGCCCGTTGGGAGCTGGCAGGTCCCTCTGCCGGTGATCGTGATGATCGTGATCGCGATCATCATGTCGTTCTTCCTCAGCCGCACCGTGTGGGGATACCGCATCTACGCGCTGGGCGGCAACGAGCAGGCGGCCGCGCTGTCCGGCATCAACACGGGCCGCATCAAGATCCTGGTGTACACCCTCTGCGGATTCCTCACCGCCATCGGCGGTTTGCTGATGACGGCGCGGTTGGGGGTGGCCGCGCCCACGGCGGCTTTGGGCTACGAGCTGGACGTGATCGCCGCCGTGGTGATCGGCGGCACCAGCCTCACCGGCGGCGAGGGCACGATCCTGGGCGTGCTGATCGGCGCTGCGATCATGCAGGTGCTGCGCAACGGCCTGGTGTTGCTGGGCTTCCCCGCCTACTGGCAACCCGCCGCCATCGGGTTGGTGATCATCGTCGCGATCATGCTGGACCAGTTGCGCAAAAGGCGGTAGCAGCGGGAGAAAGAGGCCGTGAAGAGCTTCAGAGGGATTGCCTGGGCCTTGCTGTTGTCAGCCCTGGCAACGGGATGGATCTCTGCGGCCATTCCGCTCGACATAGAAGCCACCGCACAGCGAAGAGGAACGACCGCGTCGGCCGCTATTCGCCCACCGATCCTCGACTTGCCGCCAGCCATCATCAACCCGACAACCGCCATCACCCGAACCGGCGCCTTGTCCTTCGAGGCATCGGTGGGCGCGCTCGATTGCGGGGTGATCGACCCGACGACGGGCTTCGCCTACTTCGGCACGGCTGATAGCCCCGGCCGCGTGGTCAAAGTGCGCCTGTCTGACTTCACCCGCGTTGGCGTCCTCGCCCTGAACGCCGGAGAAGACTACCTCGCCTCCGCCGTGATTGACCCGGAGGCCGGCTTCGCCTACTTCGGGACGGATACCAGCCCCGGCCGCGTGGTCAAAGTGCGCCTGGCAGATTTCACTCGCGTCGGCGCCCTGACCCTGGGGGCAGGAGAGGATTACCTGGGTTCTGCAGCAATCGATCCGGAGGCCGGCTTCGCGTACTTTGGGACGGAGACCCGCCCCGGTCGCGTGGTTAAGGTGCGCCTGTCCGACCTGACCCACGTCGATGCGTTGACCCTGAACGAGGGAGAGGACGATCCCACTGCTGCTGTGATTGATCCGGCAGGAGGCTTCGCCTACCTCAGCGTACCCACCAATCCCGGACGGGTGGTGAGGATTCGCTTGTCCGATTTCACCCATGCTGGCACTCTGGTCCTGAACCCAGACGAGAGATGGCTTTCCACCGCTGTGGTCGACCCGATCAGGGGGTTTGCCTACTTTGGCACGCTTGCGTTTTACGGTCAGGTAGTGAGAGTGCGTCTATCTGATTTCACTCGCGTCGATGCGATCTACTTGAGCGGGGAGATCGGCTTCCCTGTCGCTGCGGTGATCGACCCGACGGCCGGCTTTGCCTATTTCGGCCTGGAAGCCTTCCCCAATCAGATCGTGAAAGTGGACCTGTCCACCTTTACCCCCGTGGGCGCGCTGGCCCTGGGCGAAGAGGAGACGCCTTTCGCCGCCGCTGCGATCGATCCGACGGCAGGCTTCGCCTATTTCGCGAGCGGCGAGGGACCCAGCCTGTTAGCGAAAGTGCGCCTGCCGGATCTGGCTCGCGCTGGCACGCTGGCCCTCAGCGGAGAGGCTCAACTCACGTCAGCCGTGATCCGACCCCACCGCTGGCTTCGCCTATTTTGGGACGGAAACCAACCCCGCCCAGGTAGTCAAGGTGCGCCTGTCGAATTTCACCCGCGTCGGCGCGCTGGCGTTCAATGCTGGCGAAGGGGACCTGCATTCCGCCGTGATCGACCCGGCGGAAGGGTTCGCCTATTTCGGCGCGGGGACCAGCCCTGGTCGCGTGATGAAGGTGCGCCTGTCGGACTTCGCGCGCGTCGGCGCCTTGACGCTGAACGAGGGCGAAGACGACCTCGCCGCGGCCGTGATCGATCCGAGGGGAGGCTTCGCCTATTTTGGGACTTACACCGATCCGGGCCGCGTCGTGCAGGTGCGCCTGTCGGACCTGGCCCGTGTGAAGGCCTTGACCCTCAACCTGGGCGAGGAGTACTTCCATTCCGCCGTGATCGACCCGGCCGGGTTCGCCTACTTCGGCACAGGGACCAGCCCCGGCCAGGTGGTCAAAGTGCGCTTGTCGGACTTCGCTTACGTGGGCATCCTGACGCTCGCTGCGGGCGAAGACGACCTCACATCGGCCGTGATCGATCCGGCGGCCGGCTTCGCCTACTTCGGCACATCCACCGATCCTGGTCAGATCGTCAAAGTGCGCCTATCCGATTTCACGCGCGTCGGCGCGCTGACCCTGGAGGCTGGCGAGCGCTACCTCGAGTCGGCCGTGATCGATCCGACGGCGGGCTTCGCCTACTTTGGCACATTCAGCGACCCTGGCCGGATCGTCCAAGTGCGCCTGTCGGACTTCAGCCGCGCCGGCGCGCTGACGCTGAACGCGGGCGAGGATCGGCTCAGGTCGGCCGTGATCGATCCGGAGGCCGGCTTTGCCTACTTCGGCACAAGCACTGAGCCTGGTCAGGTGGTGAAAGTCCAACTGTCCAACCTGACCCGTGCGGGCGCCCTGACGTTGAACACGGGTGAGGACTATCTCTACTCCGCCGTGATCGATCCGACAGCGGGGTTCGCCTATTTTGGGATGGTGAGGAACCCTGGCCGCGTGGTGAAAGTGCGCCTGTCTGACCTGAGCCGCATCGGTGTTCTGGACCTGAATTCAGGAGAGTACGGTTTCTACTCCGCTGTGATCGACGCGCCTCATGGCTTCGCTTACTTCGCCTCGCGCGGCTCCGGTCAGGTGGTGAAAGTGGACCTGTCCAGCTTCACTCGCGTCGGCGCATTGGCGCTGAACTCTGAAGACAGATTCCTCTCCACCGCTGTGATCGATCCAGCCAATGGCTTCGCCTACTTCGGTACGGACGCCAGTCCTGGTCGGGTAGTGAAGGTGCGCCTGTCGGACTTCACCCGCGCCGACGCCCTGGTTCTGAGCGCGGGCGAAAAGCACCTTTCGTCGGCAACGATCGATCCGGAGGCGGGGTTCGCGTACTTTGGAACGAACACCAGCCCTGGTCAGGTGGTGAAGATTCGTCTATCGGACTTAGCGCGCGCTGGCGTACTGACTTTGAGCGCAGGAGAAGACTATCTTACTTCGGCTGTGATCGATCCGGCGGCTGGCTTCGCGTATTTTGGGACGGATACCAGCCCTGGTCGGGTAGTGAAGGTGCGCCTGTCGGACCTGACGCGCGTTGGGGCGCTCACCTTCAACGAGGGAGAGGATTCCCTCACGTCAGCCGTGATCGATCCAGAGACCGGTTTCGCCTGCTTTGGGACGAGCACCAGCCCTGGTCGGGTGGTGCAGGTGCGCCTGTCCGATTTCGCTCGCGTCGGTGCGCTGACGCTGAATCCGGATGAAAACGATCTCACTGTCGCCGTGGCCGATCTGGCGAGAGACGTGGCCTACTTCGGGACCTACACCGACCCTGGCCAGGTGGTGAGAATTGGTCTGAGGGAACACACCCTCTATTTGCCTCTGGTGGCGCGCCAGCTACGGTAATCCTCCCCCTTTGCAGCAGACCGGCGCCGAATCGAGATGAGCCTCAAGCCCACCGCGACTACCCAATCGCGCGTCCCTGTGCTACAATGTCCCCACTTTCTCGGAAGCGATCATGTCTACTCCTGCCCACGCGTCGCGCGGGCGACGCACTCTCAATCAGGCTCTCAAAGTCGCCATCAGCCTGGCGCTGCTGGCGATTTTGTTGCGCGCCGTCGACTGGCGCCATATCCTCGCCGAGCTGCGCGGCGCCCATCTGGGATGGGTCGCTGCGGCCTGGGGACTATTTCTGATCGGCCTGGTCGTCCGCGCCTGGCGCTGGCAAGGGCTGCTGGCCGCGCAGGCGGTGTCCGCGCCGCTGGGGGTGCTGACGCGCTGGTATTTCGTCGGCGGCTTCTTCAACACCGTGCTGCCCACCGGCTTCGGCGGCGATGTGGTGAAAACCTACGCGCTCGCTCGCTACTCCGACCGTCCCGGCGCCGCTGCTGGCTCGGTGCTCATCGATCGTTTCTCGGGGATCCTGGCGCTCTTGATCATGGGCGGCGGCGCCCTGCTCCTCGCGCCCACGCTCGCGACGCCGACGGTGGCCTGGATGATCTGGCTGCTGCTGGCGGGCGCTCTGATCGGAGCGTTCCTGATGGTGCAGCCGAGCCTCCAGACCTGGTTGCGGACCCGTCTGCCCTGGCTGGAACGCGCGCGCGTCGGCCGCGCCTTGCTCGACGCTCTGCCCGCCTACGGCGTCGCGCCCTTCGCGCGCGCCGTGGGGGTTTCCTTCCTGTTCAATTCGCTACTCATCGGCGTCAACGTCTGTCTGGCGCGCGCGCTGGGCCTCGAGGTGCGCCTGGCCTACTTCCTGATCTTCGTGCCGCTGACCTCGTTATCGCTGTTGTTGCCCTCCGTGGGCGGGCTGGGGGTGCGCGAGCTGAGTTACGTGGTGCTCTTCAGCCAGGCTGGGGTCAACGCGGCCGCCGCCACCGCCCTCTCGCTGCTCTTCTATGCTGTCACCCTGGCCGCCGGCTTGCTCGGCGGCGTCTTCTATCTGTGGCCCACCGCGCAGCCCGAGCTGCCCTCGACCTTGCCCGCCGTCCGGAGGAACTGAGTTGCCTGGCGATCCTGCTGCCCCCGAACTATCGGTCGTCATTCCCCTCTATAATGAGGTCGACAACATCCCCGAGCTGTACCGTCAACTCACGTCGGCGCTCACAGCGTTGGGCCGCTCCTATGAGATCATCATCATCGACGACGGCAGCCGCGACGGCAGCTTCGAGGCGTTGGCTGAGTTGCACGCGCGCGACCCACGCCTCAAAGTGATCCGCTTCCGGCGCAATTTCGGGCAGACGGCTGGCTTCGCCGCTGGCTTCGCGCACGCGCGCGGCGAATGGATCGTCACCATGGACGCCGATCTGCAAAATGACCCCGCCGACATCGCCAAATTGCTCGCGAAAGCCGAGGAAGGCTACGACGTGGTCAGCGGCTGGCGCTATCGCCGCCAGGACGACCTCCTCACGCGCAAGTTGCCCTCGCGCGCTGGCAACTGGCTGATCGCGCGCGTCACCGGCGTCTACCTCCACGACTACGGCTGCTCCCTGAAGGTCTACCATCGCGATGTCATCAAGAACATCCGGCTCTATGGGGAGATGCATCGCTTCGTGCCGGCAGTGGCCAGCAGCGTGGGGATCACGATCGCCGAGGTGCCGGTCAATCATCGCGCGCGGGCGCGGGGACAATCGAAGTACGCCGGTCTGCGCAAGACGATCTCGCGCACGACCAAGGTCTTCCTGGACATGCTCACCGTGCGCTTCTTGCTCAGCTACTCGACGCGCCCGATCCACGTCTTCGGCGTCCTGGGATTGATCGCCTCAGGGCTGGGGATCCTGTTGGGGCTGGTGCTCACCTTCGAGAAGCTCGCGCTTGGCCACAATATCGGCAACCGCCCGCTACTGCTGCTGGCAGTGCTCCTCGTGATCCTGGGAGTGCAGATGATCAGCATGGGGCTGCTGAGCGAGGTGGTGGTGCGCACGTACTTCGAGGCGCAGGATAAGCCGATCTATACGGTGCGGCAGATTCTGGAGTGAGGCTTTCCTTTGACGAGTAACGATTGACGATTGACGAGTAATGAGTGATGCCGCCGGACTTCTTATCGAAAGCGACGCCGTAGCCACCACAGGCCAAGCAGCCCTCCCACTACCGTCCAGGGATGCGCGCTCAGCCATAACGCCCCGCGCAGCCCCTTGCGGAAGCGCTCGACTGCAGCGGCCATCTCCAGCGGCGGCGTGATCGCCTGCTCCCAGTCGAAGTCGCGCAGCGGGCGCAGGAATCCCTGCTCGACGCATCCCTCCAGGCTGAAGATGTAGATCTCGTTGACCCACCGCCGCGCCAGGCGCAGATCGCGCGCCAGCTCGTTCCAATCCAGCGGCCGCGGCAGGGATGTCCCTTCGATCTGAACGCCGCCGCCCGTGCTCCCCACCCCTACCGCCTGGACCTGTTGGGCGTAGCTCCACAGGAAGCCCGGCCCGCGCGGGCGCAGCAGGCTGTTATATAACATCGGCACCTCACGATCGGCAGGCACATCCACCAGCCCTGCCAGACGCTGCAGCAACGCGGCGCCCGCCTGGCGTTCATCGAGGATGAAGGGGACCACATAGCTCTCGACGCGGTGGCCGTCGGCGCGCATCTGCGCCACCAGCGCGCTATATTCGACCTGGGCGCGGCGCAGGCGTTCGTTGTCGACGCTGCGCAACAGCACCGTCGGCAACAGGCGCCAGGCTTTGGTCAGCGCCTGTTGCAGCTCGCGCCAGTCAAACTCGATATCGAGGCCGATGCCCGCCCAACGCAGGTCATGTTCGACGCTCCAGGCTTTGAAATGAGCGTACCGCTCAGCCGCCTGCGCCGCATTGTTGAGGTTGAACCAGTAGCCCTGGTTCTTGGGCAACAACAGCCAGGCGGTCACGGGGACGCCAGCGCGATTGAGCTGGCGTACTGCCTCGGCGCGCTCGCGGCTGAGGTCCAGGACGCCCAGGCTGACGCTCGCCTGCAAAGCGACCAGGTCATCGATCACGGCGCCGTTTGCGAGCAGAGAGCGCGCGGCGTCCGCTTCCAACTCACAGAAGAAAGTCAGGTGCGGTTGGGGCATGATGGCGGCTCCTGAGCAGTGTGCGACGACCCATTCACATCATGGTACCACAATGGCTTCTCCAATCACAAAGTGGCGCTGCAGAGTCGTTGAGCCAAAGAGGGGCGCGTCCGCGACCTCAACGAATCCGAAGCCGCGCGCCCCTCAACCGACCCGAAACACGAGCAGTTTGAGGTAAGGGGCAGCGCCAGCGGGGATCGGGAAGTCGAGCGCCGGCTCGCAGAAGCTTCCCGTCAGGACGCCACGCCGTCCAGCAGCCGCGATCCCTTGCACCACCTGGCGCTGGAACGCGCGCAGCGGCAAGGCAGCCACATTACAACAGGCGAGGAGCAAGCCATCGGCGCTGACCACGGGCGCAGCCAGAGCGACCAGGCGCGCGTAGTCACGGGCGGCGCTGAAGGGTCGGCCATCGGCCCGCGCGAACCCGGGAGGATCGAGGATCACCAGGTCAAAATGTTGCCCGCGACGGGCGAAGCGCGCGAGCCAGTCGAACGCGTCGCCGTAAACGAAATCGTAGGGATCAGGCGTCAGCCCATTGGCCTGATAGTTCGCCTGCCCCCACGCCAATGCAGATTTGGACAGGTCGAGGTTCAGCACGCGCGCTGCTCCGCCCGCGCACGCCGCTACGCCAAAGGCGCAGGTATAGGCAAACGTGTTGAGCACCGTTCGCCCCGCCGCCCAAGCGCGCACGCGCTCGCGCATCTCGCGCATATCCAGGAACAGGCCCACGCTCAGCCCGGCCCCCGGCCGGATCAGATAGCGCAGCCCAGTTTCCAGGACCTCGGTCTCGGCCAACGGCGCGCCCCACGCGGGCGCGGGCGGCGCCAGCCGCGCGATCTCCGCCTCCGTCAGGCACGCCGCCTCCGGCGGACGTTGCTTGCAGTAGATCGCCTGCACCTCCGGCAGTTCCGCCAGCGCAGCGAGCAACGCCGCGCGCGGGCCAGTTGCCAACTCGCCGTAGAGGCCGACGACCAGCACGCCGCCGTAGCGATCCACCGTCACGCCCTCGACGCCGTCGGCGGCGCCATGGACGAGCCGATAAGCGGTCGTCGTGGGGTCAGCGGCGAGGGACGCCCGACGCGCAAGGCTGCGCGTCAGGCGCTCTCTCCAGAGGGTGATGTCGGTCCAGTCCGGCAAAGTCGCTGCAGACGAACCCCTGCGTACCCCCGATGGTCGACTGAGGCGCGCACGCATTCTTTGCAGACCTCGCCGTCTCTGAAGCTGGCTCTTGCGGTGGGCAAGGCGCTATGGTTGAACGCCTAACGCCTCAGCCAGTTTGGCCTTATCGAAATTGACGATGATCCGGCCCCGAACGTTGAAGGTAGGGGTCGTCTCGTTGCCGTTGGCCCAGCCGCGCACCCGCTCCGCGGCCGCGCGATCGCGCGCGATGTTGATCTCGGTCCAGGTGACGCCCCGCTCCTGCAGCCAGGCGCGCGCCCGTCGACAATCCGGACACCAGGGGGTGCAATACATGACCACATCGCCCTCAGGCTCCGGTTGCGCGGCTGTTTCCACCGTTGGTTGGGCCTTGGCTGCGGCGACTGGATCGATCTCGCGCAGCACGCGGAACAATTCCTCGTTATCTGGCTGCTGATCGATGTCGTGCACATCGACGTAGCGGATCACTCCCTGCTTGTCGATGACGAAGATCGCGCGCTCGGTAAAGCCCTCGCCGCGCAAGACGCCGAACTGCTGCGCGATCTGCCCATGCGGGTAAAAGTCGCTGAGCAACGGATACGTGATGCCGCCCAGGCTCTCCGCCCAGGCTTTCAGACAGGGGACGCTGTCCACGCTCAGACCCAGAACCTGGGTCTCCATCCCATCAAAGCGGTCGAGCGCCGCCTGATATGATGGGATCTGACTCGTTCAGACGGGCGTCCATGCCAGAGGGAAGAACGCCAGGACGACGTTCTTCTTGCCGCGATAATCGCTGAGCCGGACGACCTCGCCCAGATGGCTGGGAAGCGCGATGTCCGGTGCGACCTGGCCGATTGTCAGCGCCATGTAATCTTTGCCTCCTGATGAGATAGGTTCATGATCCAGCCAGGATCACATTATACCGGTCAAAGCTGCTCTCGACCAGTAGGCTAGATCACGTCAGGCCGACGGATGGGACCAGGCCAGCTTGCCAAGCAGGCGCGTTTCATGCACCATCTTCTCCATCCAGGAGGTCGCTATGCCCGATCCACGTACACCGCAATCCGCCGACGACCTGATCTCCCATCTGGCCGGCTTCATCCTCGACATGGACGGCACCCTATATCTGGGAGATGCTTTACTGCCGGGAGCCGCCGAGCTGCTGACGTTGCTAGAGCAATGCGGCATTCCCTATCTGTACCTGACCAACAACTCGGCGCGTGACGCCGCCGCTTACGCCAGCAAGCTGGCTCGCCTCGGCTTGCCTGCCTCCCCCAGGCGCATCCTCACCTCAGGCGCGGCGACCATCTCCTGGCTGCGCGCGCGCGATCCCCACGCTCGCCTCTTCGTCCTCGGCACCCCCACCCTGCGCGCTGAATTCGCTGCCGCTGGCTTCACGACGATCCCACCTGCCGACGAGCGCGCCGACTCCGAAGATGAGCCGCCGGTTCCCGACTGGGTCGTCCTCGGCTTCGACCAGACGCTCACCTATGCGCGCCTGGCGCAAGCCTGCGCCTACATCCGCCAGGGAACGCCCTGGCTGGCCACCCACCCCGACATCAATTGTCCCGTCCCCGGCGGTTTCATCCCCGACGCTGGCGCCATCGCCGCCGCCATCGTCGCCTCGACCGGCGCGTCGCCCACGGTCGTGATCGGCAAGCCCAATCCCTTCATCTACCAGGAGGCGCTGGCGCGCCTGGGCGTCCCTGCTCACGCCGTCGCCATGGTTGGCGATCGGCTGTACACGGACATCGCGGGCGCGCGCGGCGCTGGCCTCGTCTCCATTCTCGTCCTCAGCGGCGAGACGACAGCCGCCGACCTGGAGACAGCGGCCGTCGCCCCCGACTTGGTGTTCCCCTCCGTACGAGAGCTGGCAGACTGTCTCGCCCGCCGAAGGGCGGTTTAGCGTTGCGCCCTGCATGCCGGAGAGGGACTGCAGAGGCTTGAGTGTCTCAGCGCAGCCCGTATCGAGACCGCTGGTCGAGTAGGGCTGCGCCGAGAACAACCCTGCGAATCCAGCCGCCTGGCGCAGCCCGTATCGAGACCAGCGAGGAGAAGACCAGGA
>FWPU01004714.1_pt1 | contig 23215 bp, 18 predicted proteins | sample 2228361 | NCBI WGS metagenome assembly FWPU01 (sample SAMEA103939777, study PRJEB20133) | metagenome
AGGGCGGGTAGGGAGGGGAGGGGGGGGGGGGGGGGCGCCGGCGGCGGGACGGGCCGGCGGCAGGGCGCGTCGCCGGAGCAGACCCTTACGGATGTACCCCTGTTCAGGCTGCCTTCCTTTCCCCAGGGGCCGGAGCGCATCGGGCCTTCGATGCAGAGGGGCGGGAGCGGCACGATGCCGGGCCCTGAGCCGCAGAGTCTGCCGGCCGAGACGGTCGCCATGGTTCCGCTGGGCGAGCTTGCCGAAATTTCCCTCCGCACAGGCCCGCCCATGATCAAGGACGAGAACGGAAGTCTGGTGGGCTACGTGTACGTGGATGTGGACACGAGCCGGCGGGACATCGGCGGATACGTGGAGGAGGCCAAGGAAAAGGTGCGGGCCGGTCTCGGCGCGCTGGCGGGCGTGCGGCTCGAATGGACCGGCCAGTATGAACTGCTCGAGCGCATGAAGGCCAGGCTGAGGGTGGTGATCCCTCTGACCCTGGGCATCATCGTTCTGCTTCTTTATCTCAATTTTCGATCCTGGGCGCAGACCGCGATCGTGATGCTGTCGGTGCCTTTCGCGCTCGTCGGCTCGGTCTGGCTGCTTTTCTTTCTCGGCTATCACACATCGGTTGCGGTCTGGGTGGGCGTGATCGCCCTGGCCGGCGTTGCCGCCGAGACCGGGATCGTGATGATCCTCTATCTGGACGAGTACTACCACCGATACCGGTCCGAGGGCAGAATGAGAACCGCGGAGGACGTCCGGCGGGCGGTCATGGACGGGGCTGTTCTCAGGGTGAGGCCCAAGCTCATGACCGTCTCGACCACGATCCTGGGCCTGCTGCCGCTCCTGTGGGCCCAGGGGACCGGAGCGGATGTCATGGGTCGCATCGCGGCTCCCATGGTGGGAGGGCTTGTGACCTCAGCCTTCCTGACGCTCGAGATCATCCCCGTGATCTACCTTTACTGGAGGAGGCTGGATCTCCGGGGCGAGGTCACGCGGGCGGGCCACGCGGGGTTTCATGTCCTGGCTGGCGCTGTGGAGCTCTTGTTGGGTCTGGGAACGGCATGGCCCCTCGGCGTGCGTGCGGCCCTGGCTGCCGCCGGGATGGCTTCTTGCGGGCTGGCCGTTGTTCTCTGGTGCGGCGGCCGCCCGGGCCGGCCGCTGCTCGCCCTGCTGGATCTGGCCGTGGGCGCGGTTGGCGTCTGGGCCATTGCCTCAGCCGGAGTCGACTGGCTTTGGATGATCGGCCCCTCGGTCTGCCTGGTCGCCGGAGTCCTGCTTTTTAGCCCTGCCGCTTCGGCCGCGCTTGCAGGCCCTCCCAAGCCCGAGTCCATTTGAAGTGGGGCACGGCCCCGGATTCGGCCCTGTCTTTCCGGCACGATGGGGCGCAGCGCACTGTCGCGGCCTGCAGTCCGTGCAGAGATTCGTTGCCCTCCTTGGAGGGGCACGCTCTGTCGTGCCCGCAGGGGCATGCCTTTCTTGGAGGGGCACGCTCTGTCGTGCCCGCGGGGGTGGAAGCTGGGTGGAGGGACCTGAAGGCGCCATGGTGAGTCCGGAAGACGGACGCGACGGAGCGCAGTCCCTCCAGGGATTCGTTGCCTTCCTTGGAGGGGCACGCTCTGTCGTGCCCGCGGGGATTGCCCCGGTGTGGTCCACACCAACGGTCGACCAGAAGCGCGTATGCGTAAAATGAAGGACTGAGACCGAATTGCCCCGAGGACGACCTTCACGATTCACTCGTTTGCGGAAGATCGCCTCTCGACTCTTACCCTGGAGAGCAGGGCCTGGATTCTCTTGGGGGACATCTGATCCTTGCCAAGGGCGCGCGCCCTGGCCCTCAGCCGGTCAACGGACATGCGCGCTCTGGCGCGTCTCAACGCAAGGAGTTGCTCCTCGATATTGTCGGCATTTACGGGCGACAGGATCGCGAAGGAGCGTCCATTTGCCGTCAGGATCAGATCTTGTTGCCTCTCGAGATCTTTCCGTATGGCGGAAGTTCGGAGCCTCAACTCTCGAACGCTGATGAATTTCATTCGACAAACCTCCAGTGTCCTGTCTATGGATCGTGTACCAAAAAGATACCGAATTGTGATACGTCTGGTCAAGCAATCGAGGATAAGGACAAGGCGGGGAATGCGAGCGGCTAGGGGTTGCGCGAGGCCGCCACAGCCGTGCCCCGGGGGCCTGCGGGCTTCTGGTCGAGTCTGGCCAGAAGCGCTCCGGCCCTGGCTTTGAACCGGGCGAGCTCTCTTGGACCAAACGCGGACAAGGCGGCCGAATCCAGCCGGCGCGGGTCCAGGGGCTTTCCGTTGCGGGTGATCCGGAAACAGAGGTGCGGCCCTGTGGCGAGCCCCGTGGATCCCACAAAGCCGATCACCTGGCCCTGGGCCACGGAAGCGCCCTTGCGGATTCCCCTGGCGAAACGGCTCAGGTGAAGGTACATCGTCTCGTAGCCGTTGCGGTGCCGGATCTTGACGTAGTTGCCGTTGAAGGCATTGCGTGCCGCCTCCAGCACGGTCCCGTCGGCAACGGCGTTTACGGGTGTTCCCGCCGGCGCGGCGTAGTCGATCGCGGGGTGGGGCTTCCAGGTTTTCGTGATGGGGTGGAGGCGCCTGCTGGAGTACCCGGACGAAATGCGCGTGTAGCTCAAGGGTGCCTTGAGAAAGGCCTTCTTCAGGCTCTTGCCTTCGGGGCTGTAATAGGCGGGCCGTCCTTTGCCGTCCTCGTACAGCACGGCCTGCCAGGTCTTGCGGTCGTTCCTGAACTCGGCGGCCAGAATGCGGCCGTATCCGCAGGGTCTGCCGTCCCGGAAGCGCTTTTCCACAAGCATCCGGAACGAGTCGCCTTTGCGAAGATTGCGCAGGAAGTCCACCTCCCATGCAAAGATCTCGGCGAGTCTCCTCGCCAGATCCGGATCCTCGCCCGCGGCCTCCATGGCCGCGAAGAGACTTGTCGAGATTTCTCCCCGCACGACCACTTCGCGCACCGCGTAGGGGATTTCGTCCCGGCTGATCTCGAAGGCGCCGTTCTTTCTCTGGATGACGAGCTGCTCGTCGCCGTCGATCTCGTAGACGAATCTTGCGAGGCCGCCGTTTTCGAGCGACACGTGATAAGCGTTGCCCGCGCGGATCCTGCGGGGGTGGAAGACCTTGCGCGAGGAGCGGGCGACCTGGTGGATTTCCTCGGCCGAAAGGTGCTCTGCGAGAAGGGACGCAAGAGTGTCGCCCGGCTGCACGACCCCTGCGAGGATTTTGCGCTGGACCGGAGGGACTGCCGCGTCGACGTCCGGAATATGGCCGGGAACCGGGATGGCGTGGCGGATCGACCTGGGAGGACCTGCTCGGGCCGGAAGAAACAGGAGGGCCGCTGCGCAGGTCAGGGCGGTCAGGGCAAACAGACCCCCGCGCGAGGCTCTGCAGGCCCTGTGCGCGGGAAGGGTTTCGCTGGAAGTGTCGGGCCCGCCCATGCCCCCTCCGCTCGGAGCCGAACCTTCATTGCAAAAAAACGCGCGTACCTTACCAGCGCGGCGCGCGGCCTGTCAAGCCCGAAACAGAGCCCGAAACAGGCCCGAAACAGGCCCGCGAACGAGCCGAATCCGCGAGGGTTCGAAGCCGGAGGGAAGAACCGTCTGATCCTCAGGCGTTCGGCCGGCCGCGAGGGAGGAGCGATCATTTGGCAAGGCCGAGCAGAAATTCCTTGAACTCGCCGTAGTCGCCGCTCAGCCGCGCGAATTGGGGAGCCTTTTCGTCCAGGCCCCTCATGCTCGGCGGCAGCTCGGGCTCCACGCCGATCTCGCGCAGAGGCTCGGGGAACTTGGCCGGGTGGGCGGTCTCGGTGGCGATGGACAGGCACTCCTCGCTGCGAAGCATGAGGTACCGGCAAAGGGCCGCCCAGCTTACGGCCCCGTGCGGCTCCAGGAGGACGCCGTGGTCTTCGTACACCCTTCGGATGGTCAGGCGCGTCAGGTGATCCGATATGCTGATGCCGACTGCGTCCCGACGCAGACCATCCAGGTCCGGCATCCGATCCACGACGCCGTTGCGGTCGATGCGGCCGCCGTACAGGGCGAACAGGCGCCTCATGTTCGAGGGGTTGCCCACGTTCATGGCGTTGGACAGGCACGCGCGGGAAGGGCGGATAGGCTTGTAGATGCCGGTCTCGAGAAAGGCGGGGAACTCGTCGTTTTCGTTCGTGGCGACCAGGATCCTGCGCACGGGCTTGCCCATGCGCATCGCCAGAAAGTCTGCCGTCACGTTTCCGAAGTTGCCCGACGAGACCGCGTCGAGGACAGGTTCTCCCTTGCCCGTCTCCAGGGCGGTATACGCATAGAAGTGATACCCGATCTGCGGCATCAGGCGGCACCAGTTGATGGAATTGGCCGATGTGAGCCGAAGGCGGGCGAGGTCCGGATCCTCGAAAGCCCGCATGGCGTTCGCCTGGAGCTGGTCGAACTTTGCTTCCGAAGCCACCGCGATCACGTTCCCGCCGAGGGTGTTCATCTGCCGGGCCTGCCGATCGCTGACCTCGTGGATGGGGTAGGTCACCACCACCCGGAAGCCCTCGAGGCCGAGAAAGGCGTTGGCGATGGCGCTGCCCGTGTCGCCGCTCGTGGCCACGAGAATGATCCGCTCGGCGTCTTCCCGGCTCTGGTAGTACTGCATGGCCCGGGCCATGAAGCGCGCGGCAAAATCCTTGAAGGACGCCGTGGGACCCTGGTCCAGCCGGATGATGTAGCGCCGCGCCACGACCCGCTCGATCGGAACCTCGAAGTTGTAGGCGTCGAAGGTGATCCGCTCGAGATCCGCGGCCGGGATGTCGCCTTCGAGCAACCGCGAGAGCACCGCAAAGGCCACCTCCCGGTACGGTCTCCCCTTGAGAGACTCGATCTCGTCCGGATCGAGCCGCGGGATGCGGGTGGGCATGTACAGGCCTCCGTCCGGAGGCTGGCCCTGGAACAGGGCCTGCCGAAAATCCACGACCGGGGCCTTGCCCGCGGTGCTCGCGTAAAGGATCTTCTCCTGCATGAGGCCGTCCGTGTTCAGATGAGGGTTGCAGCCCGGCGAAGCCTTGCGGCCGTGGACTGCCGGCCGATCACCACCAGGATTTCAAAAAGCCCGGGGCCTTTCACCTGGCCGGTCACCGCTGCCCGGACCGCGTTGATGATGACGCCGGCCTTGATCTCCTTTTCCTCGGCAAAGGCCCGGACCGCGGCCTCGGTGTTCTCAAGGTCGAAAGGCTCGGTCCTCTCCAGCCGGTCCGCCAGTTCCGGGAGCCACTGTCTGAGCCGGGGTTCCTTTTTCAGGTTCTTTTCCAGGGCCGCTTCCGCAATGGGGAATTCCTCGCTGAAGTAGGCCCGGCCCTCGGCCGTGAAGTCCTTGAGCGTGTGGAAGCGCGTGCGGATCATGTCGAGGATCTGGAGATACCGGGCGCGGCCCTCGGCCTCGTACTCGTTCTTCCAGAGCCCGGCTGCCCTGAGTTCCTCGGCAACGAGCCGGCCCAGGTCCTCGATGTCCATGGTGCGCAGGTAGTGGGCGTTGATGCTCAGGGCCTTGGGGTCGGTGAAGAACTTGGGATCGTCCGGATTGTAGTTGAAGACCGAGTTGGCCCTGCCGATCCTCTCCAGCGAAAACTCGCGGATCGCTTCTTCGCGGCTCAGGATCTCCCGGTTGTCCTCGGCCGACCAGCCCAGCAGGAGCAGAAAGTTGCACAGGGCCCAGGGCAGGAATCCCCGCTCCCGGTAAAAGGCCACGGTCACCACCTCGCCGTGCCGCCTCTTGGAGATCTTGGCGCGCTTGGGGTCCAGCGTGAGGTTCATGTGGGCGAACCGCGGAGGCTCGACTCCCAGTGCCCGGTAGATGAGGATCTGGCGCGGCGTGTTGGCGAGTCCGTCCTGGCCGCGGATCACGTGGGTGATCCGGTCCCGGATGTCGTCCACAGCGTTGGAGAGAAGATACAGCGGCAGGCCGTCCGAGCGGACGATCACGAAGTCCTCGATGTCCCGAAGGCTCTTCTCGATGTCGCCGTACACGATGTCGTGGAAGGCCACGGCGGCGCGCGACCGCCAGAAAGGGTCGTCCGTCTCGTCCGGGTCCGGCACCTTGAAGCGGATGACAAAGGGCTCGCCCCGGGCCTCGCGGCCGGCGGCCTCCTCAGGCGTCAGGCGCCTGCAGGTGCGGTCGTAGAGGTAGGAGCCCCTGGTGGCCTCGGCCACGGCCCTTTTTCGCTGGAGTTCCTCCTGGGTGCAGAAGCACCTGTAGGCGTGGCCGGTCTCGAGCAGGCGGCGGGCGGCGGCCTGATGCTCGGCCCGGTGGGCTGACTGGAAATCCGGCCCCTCGTCCCAGTCCAGTCCCAGCCAGCGCAGTCCGTCGAGGATCTCCCGGATCGAGGACTCGGTCGAGCGCTCGACATCGGTATCCTCAATGCGAAGGAGAAAGACGCCCTTCTGCTGCCTTGCGAAAAGCCAGTTGTAGAGGGCCGTGCGGGCGCCGCCGATGTGAAGGTATCCCGTGGGGGAGGGCGCGAACCGGACTCGAACCTGGCTCATGGAAGAATCCTCGGACTTCTTCGAAAAAACCTTTTCAAACATACAGGTTGCAGGGCCGAAACACAAGGGGGCCCAACAGGTCTGCCGATCGCGGCGAAGCGAAAACGCCGAAAGCGCCCCTTCAAGCGTTCCCGCCAACGATCCGCCGCCCGGGTCGCGTCGCTTCGGGCCTCGCTCCCCTTCTGGCTTCCTTCCGGCTTCCGTCCGGCTTCCGGTTGCCTGGAAGCCCCTGTTGTGTCATCTTGTCTGCCGGGGGAGGGCGCCCCTTTGGAATTTCTGGCCGACTTCCACGTTCACTCCCGCTTCTCCAGAGCCACGAGCCGGGATCTCTCGCTCGAATCGCTCCATCTTTCTGCCCTTCTCAAGGGGATTGCGGTCGTGGGCACGGGCGATTTCACCCACCCAGGCTGGTTCCGGGAGATCCGCGAAAGGCTCGAGCCCTCGGGCGACGGGCTTTTCAGGCTGCGCGCGGATGCGGCCGCAAGCCTGGAAAGGCAGGTTCCTCGCTCCTGCCGGGGCAGAGTCGATTTTGTGCTCAGCGCAGAGGTGAGCAGCATCTACAAGAAGAACGGGCAGGTCCGGAAGGTCCACAACCTCATCCTGGTGCCCTCCCTCGAAAGTGCGGGCCGGCTCTCGGCCCGGCTGGAGAAGATCGGGAACATCGCCTCGGACGGCAGGCCCATCCTGGGCCTGGACAGCAAGGACTTGCTCGCCCTGGTTCTGGAAGTCGAGCCGCAGGCGGTCTTCATTCCGGCCCACATCTGGACTCCCTGGTTTTCGGTCCTCGGCTCGCGCTCGGGCTTTGACTCGGTCGAGGAATGTTTCGAGGACCTTTCGGCCGAGATCTTCGCCCTGGAGACGGGCCTCAGCGCGGACCCTGCCATGTGCGGCCGCGTGAGCGGCCTGGACCGGTACACGCTCGTTTCCAACTCGGACGCCCATTCGGCGGACAAGCTCGGCCGGGAAGCGAACGTGTTTTGCTGCGGCCTTTCGTACCCGGCCCTGAGGGAGGCCATGCGCTCGGGCAGGGGGCGGGAGTTTCTGGGCACGGTCGAATTCTTCCCCGAGCAGGGGAAGTACCATCTGGACGGCCACAGGAAGTGCGGCGCAAGGATGGAACCTGCCGAAACCCTGGCTGCGGGAGGCCGCTGCAGGGTCTGCGGCCGGCAGGTGACCATCGGCGTCATGCACAGGGTGGAGCTTCTTGCCGACCGGCCGGCCGGAGAGAGGCCGGAAGGAGCTCTGCCCTACGAACGGCTCGTGTCTCTCGCCGAAGTGCTGGCCGAGATCCATGGCGCAGGACCCGGGTCGGCCGCTGTCCGCAGGGCGGCGGACCGGCTCGTCGAGCGCCTCGGGCCAGAGCTTTTCATTCTAAGGCGCGCGCCGATCGAGGAGATCGAGCGGGCCGCCGGGCCTCTTGCGGCCGAGGCAGTCAGGAGAATGAGGGCCGGGGAGGTCGAGGTCGAAGCCGGCTACGACGGCGAGTTCGGGGTCGTGCGCCTGTTCCGGAAGGGCGAGCTGGAGAATTTGTCCGGAGCGAGACTCTGGACCGAGGAGACGGCCGGATCCGGGCTTGGGACAAAAGAGCAAGAGGAGGATAAAGAGCGAAGGCAATGTCGGCCGGCGGGTGACCTAACCGCGCGGCCTCGGAGTCGGCCGGAAGACAGACCGGGGCATGTCTTGCCCGGCGGAGACGGCAGCGGCCACGATGGCGGCTCTTCCGAGGGCCTGCTCTTCAGCGCGGCCGAACTGTCCAGGGCGACAGGCGGAAGGATCCTCGAGAGGCTCAACCCGGAACAGCGGGAGGCGGTCCTCTGGAGGGGATCGCCCCTCCTTGTTGTCGCAGGCCCGGGTACGGGCAAGACCTTCACTCTGGCATGCAGGGCTGCCTGGCTCGTCCGCGAGGCGGGCCTGCCTCCGGAACGGATTCTCGCCGTAACGTTTACGCTCAAGGCTGCCCGGGAGATGGAGGAAAGGGTTGGGGCTCTGCTGGAGTCAGAGCCTTTAGGCGCGGCAGGGGCGGTTTGCGTCAGGACCTTTCATGCCCTCGGTGCCGAACTTCTGCGCGAGGATCTGTCCTGGCCGGGCGTGCCCCGGGGATTCTCGATCCTCGATCCTTCGGAGCAGGAGGCCGCGCTCAGACGAGCCTGTCCGGAGCTTGCTCACAGCAGGTGCACCGAACTTCTCGAAAGAATTTCCCTGGAGAAGCGCGGGCTCAGGTATCCTGGCGACAGCCCGCCGGACAAGGAAGACCCCGAGTTCGAGAGAATCTATCTCGCCTATCAGAGAGAGATTTCGGCCTCTGGCTGCCTGGACTTCGACGATCTCGTCTCCCTTCCGGCTAGAGCCCTTTCTGCCTTGGCCGAGCTCAGGGAGGAGATCCAGGGCCGCTTTTCCGCGATCCTCGTCGACGAGTACCAGGACCTCAATCTGGCCCAGTACAGGTTCCTGAAACTTCTGGCCGGGCCGAACCGGGAGATCTGCGCGATCGGCGACCCGGACCAGGCCATCTACGGCTTCCGGGGCGCGAGCCACGAGTTTTTCCGCCGGTTCCTCGAGGACTGGCCGGACGGAAAGGTTGTGCGCCTTGTGCGCAACTATCGTTCGAGCGAGCCGATTCTCGCGGCGGCGACTCGGATGCTGGAGCAGGGTTTGCACGGCGGCGGAGCCGAAAGCCGCCCCGCGCTCATTCCGGCCGAGCAGGCCGGCCCCAGGGTCCGTATCGTCGAGACGCCGAACGAGAAGTCCGAGGCGATCTTTGTGGCCTGGACGATCGAGCGTCTCATGGGCGGGACCGACTCCCTTTCTTTCTATTCGGACCGGGTGGACGAGGCCCAAGGGTTTGCCTGCGGCGGGTTCGGAGAGATCGCGGTCCTGTTCCGGCTGGCTGTCCAGAGCGCCCTGATCGAAGAGGCCCTGCGGCACCAGGGGATCCCGTTCCAGAGCTCGGCCCGGACGGATGTCTGGCAGTCGCCTGAGGGAAGGGCCCTTGTGGCCGTGATCAAACGCCTTGCGGGCTGCTGCGACGATTTTCCTCTCGAACCGGTCAGAGCCCTCTTTGGAAGACGGTTCGGCCCCATTCTGAAAGGCCTGGACGGCTTTGCAGACCGGCACGGAGGCGCGTCGGCTTCCACGGGCGGTGCGGAGGCGGGCGAGCGGCTCAGAGAGCTTCGCCGGCGTCTGGGCGAGCCCGAAAGGGGCAGGGCCGGCTGGCGCGAGGCCTGGGAGGCTCTGCTCGGCCTGGCAGCCCTGGATCCCGAGGCGGACTGGAGCGGCCTGCTCAGGGCCGTAACCCTCTCCCAGGACGCGGATCTTCTCGCCCCGAGAAGCCAGAAAGTGACCCTCGCCACGCTCCATGCCTCCAAGGGCCTGGAGTTCCCGGTGGTCTTCATCGTGGGCTGCGAGGCCGATCTTCTTCCTCTGGGGCTCGGCAGGAGAGTGTCCGATCCCGAGGAGGAGCGAAGGCTCTTCTACGTGGGCATGACCCGTGCCCGGAGGATCCTCTATCTTGTCAGGGCCCGGAGCCGCCTGCTTTTCGGCCAGCGCAGGGAGGCCGCTCCCTCGCCGTTCCTGCTCGACCTGCCCCCGGAGAAGACCGAGAAAGTTCCCTGGCTCCCCGGCCGGGAGGCGGAAAAACGCGGAGAGCGAAGGGGAAGGGCCGAAGGCACCCAGCCCAGCCTTTTCGCACTGGGCAGCGAGCCCCGAGAACGCGGATGAGAGGGTGAGCCGTGCTGCCGGTTCTTTTCCGGATCGGGCCGAACCTCTATGTTCAGTCGAGCCACGTGATGCTTCTCCTGGGCGTCCTGGCGGCTCTCTATCTGGTGGGCCTGGAGACGAGAAGGTGCGGCGGCAGGGTCGGGGAGATCTACACGCTCACAGCGGTCCTTTGCGCCGCCACCCTCCTGGGTTCCAGGCTCTTTTTCCTTGCTGCATACCCGTCCCAGTACAAGGGCCGGCTGTGGGAGGTGCTGATCTTCTGGCGAGGCGGCACGTCGGTGCACGGCGGCGCCCTTCTGGCTTTCCTCGTTTACTGGGCATACGCGGCGTGGCGCAGGCTCGATTTCTGGAGGACTCTGGATCTTTTCGCTCCGGCCGTGTTCTTTTTTGTGTTCCTCGCCCGGATCGGATGTGTCCTGGCCGGCTGCTGTTACGGCAGGCCCTGCGAGTCGGACTTCTTTTTCTGTTATGCCCCGAACATCCCGCCGCCCACCGAGCGTGCAGGAGTGCCTCTGTATCCGACGCAGGCTGCCTATGCCGCGGCCGGTCTGGGGATTTTCGCTCTGCTGTGGGTGCGAAGAAGGGCCAGGAAGTTTGAGGGAGAACTCGTCATCCTCGGGACCCTCCTTTACACGGCGAGCGCCATCGCGATCGGCTTTTTCCGGGGCGACGAGCCCCGGTTGCCGTTCCTGGGGCTTTTGCTTTCGCCCACGCAGATCGCAAACAGCCTGGGTTTTGTGGTGGCCGCAGTCCTCTGGCAGCGGAAAAGGCCGGGGCGCAGGGAAAGGCGCCGGACTGGCGGGCCTTGAAGGGAAAAGAAGGCGGGTAAAAAAGGCGGGCCGCCCGGAAGGGCGGCCCGCCTTGCGGCGTGCCGAGAACCGGTCGCTCGCCGGAGCGATCCGGATCGCAACCGCTTACTGGCAACTGGCGTCGTAGCTGCAGTCCGACCGGTCAGGATCGCTCGTGCAGGCCACGGTCACGAATTCCACAACCGCTCCCTGGAAGCAGGGCACCGGGCTTGCCGGCAGTGTGGTGGTCCCGCACAGAAGTTCGAGGTAGCCGCTCGAGCCGCAGGTGGCGATGGCTGCGTTCTTGAGGTCCGTCCAGTTCGTCCCGGAGTAGGTCCGCGTGCCTCCCAAGGTGCAGGAGACGCTCGTGGCCGAGGTGTAATCCACCACGTTGCCGTTGTACTGCACATTGTTGATCGTGAACTTGACTAGACTCGGGCACCCTCCAACGTGGACATCTGCATTGAGAGAGCCGTTGATCGCTCCAGTGCCGCAGCCGTTGATCAGGTACGGGCCGCCGGCCGCGAGCAGAATGCATCCGCCGCCTGTGCCAGAGAGGCTCTCGCTCGTCAGAACGTCGTACCTCGTCAGGCGGCTTTGAAGCGGGCTCGTCGAATATGCCTGGCAGGTGTCCATTTCGCCGTGGCCGCTTCCCGACCCGTCAAAGAACGAAATGGCGCCGTCCGGACAGGGTTCGCACGCTGCAGCACCGGCGCAGCAGTCGCCGGTGCCGCCGCAGCCGCCGGCCGGACAGTCGGCGTCGCTCGTGCAGGATTGACTGCCGCCCGCGCAGGTGCAGGGCCCGCCCGTGCCGAGTCCGCAGCTATAAGCGAGCTGATAGTCGAGGTTCGAGTAGCTGTAGGTTCCTACCGAGGGGGCTGGGCCCGTAGCGCAGTTGGCGGCATTGGTCCAGTTGCAGTTGTTGCCGCCAGAGTCGCTTACGGTAATGAGCTTGTCGGTGCCGGGAGTTTTTGTGGCCACGGTCGAGGAGGTCACGATCTTCCAGTTTACGGTTCCGGCAACGGCCGTGCCGGCCGCGACGAGGAGAGCCACACAAAGGAAAACCGCCAAGAGAATTCTTGTCTGCATCGTGTCTGCCTCCTGGTGTTGAAGTTCGTTCGTCTTTTCCCCCTACACATCGGCATCCATGATTCGAGACACCTCTCTTTTCCCTGGCTGGGCATCACCTCCTTTCGGCGCCGGGCAGCCGGCAGGCGCAGGCAGGAAAAAGAAGGCCGGATCGCCTTTTTCCCAGGCAACCCGGCCGTCTCGTTCCACGAGACCCGTGGCTTTCCGCCCCCACCTCGCGATGGGTCTGGCTTTGTCGTGGGAATGGGGAGGCGGGCCGTCTTTGAAGCCCTGCGCCCCGAATACGGGATCGTTTTGTACTCAAACTAACCGGAATTGGGCAGGAGTGTCAAGCAAAATTTTTCATCATGAGGAAATTGGTTTTAATTTTTGCGAGGTGCGTTCTAGTGAGCGTGGAGGGACGCGCTCCGTCGCGTCCGTGTTCAGCCCTGAGGGTGGGGCCGTAAGCCTTTTGTCGATTGCGAATGTTGCCCCACATCACCCCTTCCGGCACGACAGAGCGTGCCCCTCCGGGCCGGGGAACGCCTCTGGAGGGACGCGCTCCGTCGCGTCCGTCTTCAGTGATGACTAGGCTTTGCCGCAGCACGACCCGGGGCCGGCGCAGCCCGGGTGCCGGCCGGGGGCGTCCCCGCAGCAGGCTGTGTCTCCCGGGCCGGGCAGGCGGTCCCTGGAGACCGAGACGCCGGAGTGGGCGGAAAGGAGCTTTTTCAGGTTCGTGCCGCCGCAGGATCGGCACCGCGGCGCGTCAGAAGAGCCTGTGACGAGTCGTTCGCTCGTGGCGCCACACTCGAGGCAGAGGTATTCGTAAAGGGGCATCGTTATACTCCTCTCTTCAGTGGGCGGTGGGCCGTCCGTGGTGGTGGGCGCAAACGTCGTCGGAGCCGAATTCTGGAAGCCGCCCTGTCCGGATGAGGGCGAGATTCTCGCGCACTGTGCCCTCGACTCCTCGGTAGACCCGGATGCCGGCGGCGCGGAGACCTGCGAGCGCTCCGGGCCCGATGCCGCCGGCCACGACCGCGTCCACGCTCTTGCCGCCAAGGGCGGCCAGAGGCTGGCACTGGCCGTGGGCATGCTCCCGGTTTCCGTTCGCGACCACTTCAAGGGAATCTCGGGCCGTGTCCACGATCACGAAATACGGGGCCGAGCCGAAGTGGCCGTAAACGGGGCTGTCCATGCCCTTGTTCTCATGGGTGGGAAGAGCGATCTTCATGGCGGCCGTATCCCTCCTGGACTGGGTGGGTACAAAAAAAGAATTGACAGACAACAAGATACGGGCCGGCCCCGGTCCTGTCAACTTGGGGTCAGTCCTTCATTTTACGGATACACTTCTGGCCCGCCCTCGGTCCGTCCTGCCCACCGCGGGCACGACAGAGCGTGCCCCCCAGGGAGGCCCGTGTCTTCCGGAGGGACGCGCTCTGTCGCGTCCGTCTTTGGGCCTCACCATGGCGTCTTTGGTCTTCACAGTGGGGCCTTGGAGGCCTTTTATTGATTGCGAAGGTTCCCCCGCATCACCCCACCGCGGGCACGACAGAGCGTGCCCCCCGGGGAGGCCCGTGTCTTCCGGAGGGACGCGCTCCGTCGCGTCCGTCTTCCGTGGGGCTGTCTTCCAGGGGTGGCCGGGCATTCCCCTTCGGCCTGGACGGGCTCGTAACCGAATGTTCCGGAGGGACCGTGCCCTCCAAGGTGGCCATCGGTTTGACAGGCGTCGTGCCGCACCCCTAAGATCCGGTGGATCCGGGCAGGGCCTCTTCTGGCCGGTCTGCCCGTCCTCGCCGGAAACAGGGATCGAAAGGAGCCAATGATGGGCCGTCTGAGTCAACTGGTCAAAGACTATGTGCTTCTCGAAGGGGCCTGTGCGGCCGGGATCGCGACCGTCGAGACCCTGCGGGGCGGCCCGCCTTCGACGGATCTTTCCTATGCGCTGCCCGGCGCAAGGTCCGCGGTCTGCTTCGCCCTCAGGCTCGACCAGAGCCTGATCCCTCCGTACCTTTCCAAGAAAGACCGGCTTTCACATGAAACGGACAATTTCCGGACGAACTTCCTTGCGAGCGGCATCGCCCTGGGCCTGGCCAAGTACCTCGAACAAAAAGGCCACCCTTCGGTCCCGCTCGCGGCCAACGAGGTTTACCGGCCCGAGACGCCGCGGGGCCGCCTGGACATGATGCCGGACATCTCGCTCCGCTACCTGGCGGTCCGGTCCGGAGTGGCCAGTTTCGGGCTCTCGGGCAACGTTTTGCGCCGGGACGGAGGCGCCGGAATCATCCTGGGCGCTGTCGTGACCACGGCCGAACTCGACCCCACGGACCCCTTGCCGGAAGAGGAGAACTACTGCGACGGGTGCCGCCTGTGCATGGCGTCGTGCGCTTCCCAGATGATGGATCCCGAACAAGAGACCGAGGTCACCTTGGGCGGCAGGACCTTCAGCTACTCGAAGCGGAGGGATTATCTTCGCTGCGAGTTCGTCTGCGGCGGGTTCACGGGCCTTCACCCGTCCGGCAAATGGTCGACATGGTCCCCGGGCCGGTTCCGGATTCCGGACCGGGAGGAGGATTTCCTGCGCGCCCTGGCTTCGAGCGTGGAGGCTTACAACCGAAGGCCTGCCATGAAGGGCGGCCACCTTCACGTGCTCATGGACTCGAAGCTCTACATGACCTGCGCCAACTGCCAGCTTGTCTGCGTGCCCGACAAGGAGGAGAGGAAAAGAAGGCACAGGATGCTCGTGGAGGGCGGTTGCGTGGTGCAGAATCCGGACGGGACCCTGGAGGCTGTGCCGCCCGATGAGGCGGCCCGGCGGGTGGCCGGCATGAGCCCCGAGACGAGGAGCCTCTACGAAAGAGTCTGAGGAGAACCAAGGATCTCTGCGGTTGACACCGTTTTTGAACACTCCTAGGCTAGATTCCATGAGAGGGAGGAAAGCTAAGAAAGGCAGCGCGGTGAAGGGTAATGACAATAGAAGCCTTGAGGATCTCGTCAAGGGAATTCCGCCTGAACTTCGGGAGCAGGTAAGAGATTTCCTTGTGTCTTTGATGGAGCGGCGCGTGAAGCGCAAGTGCGGCCCCCTGCGTCAGGACTGGGCGGGATCCCTGAGAGAGTTCAAGGGCAAGTACACCTCGCTTGACTTGCAGAAAAAGGCGCTTGAGTGGCGAGGGGACTGAGGATGTACTTGGTCGACACGAACGTCTGGCTAGAACGGCTCCTTGATCAGGAGAGATCCAAAGAAGTCGGAAGATTCCTCAACAAAGTACCTTCATCTGACCTGTATATTACAGATTTCTCCTTCCATTCTGTCGGCGTTGTGATGGACAGGTTTGACAAAAAAGAGGCTCTTCTTCGTTTCGTACAGGACGCTTTCATTGACGGCTTCGTGGGCCTGGCCCGTTTGGAGCCCGAGCACACCGAGCAGCTCGTCGAGGTGAGCGAGAAGTTCAATTTGGACTTCGATGACGCCTACCAGTATTTATGCGCTTTGAAGTACGGTCTCACGCTCATAAGCTTCGACTCCGACTTCGATCGGACGGACCTTCAGAGAAAAACGCCGGACCAAGTCCCGTAGGTGCACGCACAGGAACGGGTGGTTCACGGGCGGCGCCTCAGGGTCTGGCGCCCCGGGCGAGCCACCGGGCCAGGAACGCCGTGCGCCGGGCTGCGATGAGGGCGAGAGAGAGCCTGCCTCTCGAAAACCGGGCCGGATGAATCAGGGCGGGGTCGAGAGCGGTCGTTGCCCCTCGCAGGAGCAGCTCGGCCGCGATCCTGCCCAGGGCCGGCGATGTGTTGATGCCGTGGCCCGCCTGGCCCGCAAGCCAGAAAAAGCCCTTTACGGCCGGATCCTCGCCCACCACAGGCGCCCTGTCCGCCGCAAGGGTTCTCAGGCCCGCCCACTTGTTCACGATCCGGCCCGGAGCGATGGCGGGCGCAAACCGGGTGAGCAGGTCGGCTGCCTGGGCCACCCGTAGTTCGTCCGGCGACGCGTCGCAGGGGTCCATGGGATCCTGGTCCATGGGGCTTACGAGGATGGCCCCGGACTCCGGCCTGAAATAAAAATTGCGGCTCTGGTCTGTCGTGAGAGGCCAGTCATCGACGGCAACCGGCGAGGCGGGCCGCACGACCACGATGTGCCTTCGGCAAGGGGTGAGGGGGAGCCGCCGAGCACCGGCCAGGGCGGCGACGCGATTCGCCCAGGCGCCGGCGGCATTCACGACCCAGCGGCACCGGACCGGGCCGTTGGGGGTTTCCACGCCGGCGACCCTGCCCCCCTGGACCCGGATGCCCGTAACCTCGCTCCTCACGCGCAGCCGCACGCCGGCCCTGCGGGCCGCGCCAAGGTAGCCCCACAGGATCGCGTGCACGTCCAGAAGCCCGTCTTCCGGGAAAAAGACTCCTCCGTCGAGGAATCTCCTTTCCAGGGCCGGGACCTTTTGCACGGCTTGTTCGGGTGTAAGAACGCCGGATTCGATGCCCACGCGGCGGGCCAGCGCAGCCGCCGCGCGCAGGAGCTTGAGCCTTGCGCCCTGGGCGACCATGAGCGTGCCGTTGGGACGCAGGAGGGGAACTTCGGAGAATCCGTCCGGCGGGGATCGGAAGAAGGGCGCGCTGAGAACGCTCAACCGCACAAAGACGTCGTCCTCGGTCAGACGGGTGAAGACCGCAGCGCTCCTGCCCGTGGCGTGGTACCCGGGGGACTCCTCGCGCTCGAGCACGAGAACGTCCGAGCACCCAAGCTGCGCAAGGTGATAGGCCATTGTGGCGCCGGCGATGCCTGCTCCGATCACGACGATTTCCGCGTTTTCCATGCCCAGTGCTCCCGGGAGAGCATTTTTCTTTCATCCAGCCCGATCAAAATCTGCTATGATAATAAAAAAGGAAACCGCGAAAAAGAAAGGAGGTGATTTCGTCATGTTTATCAGGGAAACGGATCTTTTCTCCGAATTGCCCTCGCACATCATCGACGAGATCGCATCCCTGGCGGTGGAGGAAACATTTCCTGCCGGACACGTCCTGTTTCGCAGGGGAGACCTGGCGGACTCGCTTTACATCCTGGAGGAAGGTGGTGTCGACATCACGATCAGCGAAGGGGGGATGGTGTCCTTTCCTCTGACCTCTTCGGGGGACGTTTTCGGGTGGTCGGCCCTCGTGGAGCCCAACCGCTACACGGCCTCCGCCGAGTGCATGAAGGAGAGCAAGGTGATCCGGATCGACGGCGTGAGGTTGATGCACGTTTTCGAGAAGCACCCTGCCGAGGGGCTCCGGGTCATGCGGAGGCTGTGCGGGGTCATCGGGTCGCGGCTTTCCGAGAGCTACAGGGCTCTCATGAGCGCCCGCGAGGAGAGCAGGGTCGCGTCGTACGGTTGAGAGGCGTGGACGGCGGACCCCCAGCGGCATCTCAAGGCGAACGCCCGTCGCCCCCCAAGGCGGACGCGACGGAGCGCGTCCCTCCAGGGGCCGCCGGCAAGGAATCCTGCATTCTTTGGAGGGGCACGGTCCCTCGTGCCCGCGGGTGGTGGAGCCGCGACGCCCCGGAACCTCTGGAGGGGCACGCTCTGTCGTGGCCCGGGGGCAGGGTGGCGGGGTCTGGTGTTTTGGCTGGCCAGGGACGAGGTCCCATCCCTGCGTCGTCCCGGAAGGCGGACCCCCGCCGCCCCACGGAAGACGGACGCGACGGAGCGCGTCCCTCCAGGGTTGCAAAAGCGAGGCGGACGCGACGGAGCGCGTCCCTCCAGCGACCAGTCTCTGACCTCCCTGGTCCTGCACATCCTTCCTTCCATCGCCGAATGTGCTAGAATTCCAACCTTGCGCGAGCTGACGGCTCCCGCCGGAGAAGCTTTTTTTGCTTCTGCCCGACGAATCGGGGCGGGGCCTTTCTGCGGTTCATGGCCCGGCGGCCGGCCGGGGACGGAGCCTGGAAGCATGACAACAGCCGAAGCACAGAAGCCACTGGATTTCATCCGTGCGGCGATCGCCGAGGATCTCAAGGCCGGCAAGAACGAGGGGCGGGTCGTGACCCGGTTCCCGCCCGAGCCGAACGGGTATCTCCACATCGGGCACGCCAAGTCGATCTGCCTGAATTTCGGCATCGCCCTGGAGCACGAGAAAGGCAGATGCCACCTTCGGTTCGACGACACGAACCCCACGAAAGAGGATGTCGAGTACGTCGAGTCGATCCAGGAGGACGTCCGTTGGCTCGGGTTCTCCTGGGGGCCGCACCTGTACTACGCCTCGGACTACTTCGAGAGGCTTTATGCGTTCGCGGTGGAACTCATCCGGAAAGGGAAAGCCTATGTTTGCGATCTCAGCCCGGAGGAGATCCGTCTCTACAGGGGGACCCTCACGGAGCCGGGCCGGGAAAGCCCTTACAGGAACCGCTCGGTCGAAGAAAACCTCGAGCTTTTCGAGCGGATGCGGGCCGGCGAGTTCCCGGACGGCTCCCGCACGCTCCGGGCCAAGATCGACATGGCCTCCGGGAATCTCAACATGCGGGATCCGGTCATTTACCGGATCCTCAAGGTCCCGCACCACCGAACGGGCGACAAGTGGTGCATCTACCCCATGTACGATTTCGCCCATTGCCTCTCGGACGCTCTGGAGGGGATCACCCATTCGATCTGCACCCTCGAGTTCGAGGATCATCGCCCCCTCTACGACTGGTTTCTGGATCAGCTCGATGTTCCGTGCCACCCCAGGCAGATCGAGTTCGCGCGCCTGAACCTCACGTACACGGTCATGAGCAAACGCAAGCTTCTGCGCCTGGTCGAACAGGGGCACGTGGGAGGCTGGGACGACCCCCGCATGCCCACCCTGGCCGGGCTGAGAAGGCGGGGGTACACGCCGGAGGCCATCCGGACCTTCTGCGACCGGATCGGCGTGGCCAAGCGCGACAGCGTGGTCGATATCGCCCTCCTGGAGCACTGCCTCAGGGAGGATCTCAACAGGCGGGCACCCCGCGCCATGGCGGTTCTCAGGCCTCTCAGGGTCGTGATCGAGAACTATCCGGAGGGCCGTGTGGAAGAGATGGAGGCGGTCAACAACCCCGAGGATCCGGCCATGGGCACCCGGCGGGTTCCGTTTTCGCGGGTCCTGTACATCGAGGAGGACGACTTCCGGGAGGATCCGCCGCCCAAGTACTACCGCCTGGCGCCCGGCAGAGAGGTGCGTCTGCGGTACGCCTATTTCATCAAGTGCGTGGGCGTGGTCAAGGACGGGAGCACGGGCCGAATCCGCGAACTCCGATGTGTCTACGACCCGGCGACCCGGGGCGGCGACGCGCCGGAAGGCCGCAAGGTCAAGGCGACCCTCCACTGGGTGTCGGCCGAGCACAGCGTGGATGCCGAGGTGCGGCTCTACGACTATCTGTTCACGAGGCCTGACCCGGACCGGACCGAGGAGGGCGAGGATTTTCTCTCCTTCGTGAATCCCGACTCTCTTGTGACCCTTACCGGATGCAAGGTCGAGCCCTCTCTGGCCGGGGTGAGACCGGGCGCCCTTTACCAGTTCGAGAGACAGGGCTATTTCTGCGCGGACCCGGACACCGAGAAATCGGGCCGACCGGTTTTCAACCGGACCGTCTCGCTCAAGGACACGTGGGCGAAGATCGAAAAGGCTCTCGGGGGCCGTTGACAGCCTGCCTGGGCGGTTCTTATCATAGCTTTCCTTTGCCCGACCGGTGAGAGGCGAATCCATGGTTCAGACCGATGGACTGACGAAGTACTACGGGCCCAGGTGCGCTCTCGACCGTGTGAGCTTCAGGATCGACCATGGCGAGGTCGTCGGGCTTCTGGGCCTCAACGGCTCGGGCAAGACCACCCTGCTGCGCATCCTGGCCGGGCACCTGCTGCCGACATCCGGGACCGTGACCATCCAGGGCCTGGACCTGTACCAGGATCCGTTCCGGCTGAAGCGTTCGATCGGGTTTCTGCCCGAGACGCCCCCTCTGTACGGGGACATGACCGTGGCTTCCTACCTGCGGTTCGTGGCTCGTCTGAAGGGACTTTCACGCAGGGAAGCTCTGTCCAGGCTCGAAGAGGTGGAGGCCGAAGTGGACATCGGCCAGGTTCGGGGCGAGATCATCGACCAGCTCTCGTTCGGTTACCGCCAGAGGGTGGGAATCGCCCAGGCGCTGATCCACGACCCGGAGCTTCTCCTTCTGGACGAGCCGGCAGCCGGACTGGATCCGGTTCAGATCGTGGAAATGCGCGAACTCATCCGGGGCCTCCGGGGATCGAGGACGGTCTTGCTTTCCAGTCATCTCCTTTCCGAGATCCGGCAGATCTGCGACCGCATCCTGGTCATCCACGAAGGCAGGATCGTGGCCGAGGGGCCGGAGGAGGAGCTGGCGAAGAAACTCAGACCCGGCATGCGGGTCCGGATCCAGGTCCGTGGCGGGGGAGACCGGGTCCGGCAGTGTCTGGCCGGCGTGGACGGGATCGACGATATCGCGGGCGCTCGACAGGAAGGGGATCAGGCGTCGTTTCTGCTCTCCCTGTCGAAAGATGTGCGGGACCGCATCGCCTCGGTGCTGGTGAGGGAGGGAATGGGCCTTCTTGAAATGTCCCGCGCGGACCTCGAGCTGGAGAGCGTGTTTCTGGGTCTTCTCGAACACACAGGAACCGAGGGATGAAGACGTTCGGAATCATCCTCGCCCGCGAACTGGGCGCCTATTTCCGGTCCGCCATGGGGTATGTGGTGCTGGCGGCTGTGCTTCTCGTGGACGGCCTGCTGTTCAATGTGTACGCCCTGGGGGGCGGAGCGAAATACTCGGCTGATGTGCTCAAGGATTTCTTCTATTTCTCCAGCGGCACCACGATGATCGCCTCCATCTTTCTCACCATGCGGCTTCTGGCCGAGGAAAGGCAGTCCGGGACCTTGTCGCTCTACTACGGAGCGCCGGTGCGGGAGGGCACGGTCGTGGCGGCCAAGTTTCTCTCGGCCTTCATCTTCTTGTGCCTGATCACTCTGCTTACCCTTTACATGCCTCTTCTCATCTTCGTGCACGGCAAGGTGACCGCAGGGCACATCGCGGCAGGATACCTGGGCCTGGCGTGCCTGGGAGCCGCGAGTCTTTCCATCGGCCTCTTCGGATCGTCCCTGGCGCGAAGTCAGGTCGTGGCGGCCGTGGTCTCGAGCGCCCTGCTGGTTTCGATGCTCCTTTTCTGGCTGCTGGCCAACATCACGGACCCGCCCCTTTCCTCGATTTTCGGGTACCTGGCTCTTCACAACAAGCATTTTCTGCCCTTCATGAGGGGTGTGGTGAACACGTCGGACCTCGTGTACTACCTGTCGGTTACATACTTCTTCCTGCTGCTTTCAGCCCGGGTCGTCGAGGCGAGGCGATGGCGATAGAAGGGAAAAAGAGCGATCCCGGATCCCCCTGGCTGTTCCCCGGTGCCGCCTGCACGGCGCCGTATCTTGTGGGGATGGTGCTGGTTTTCACGGGCGAGCGCCTCGTGGGAACCCCCCAGACGGCCCGGATGGTCCTGGACGCGGTCGGCGGGGCCGCAATCCTCTGGGCTCTTGCGGCCCGGTCCGCGAACTGGCTTCGGGCAGAGGGGGAACGGCGCTCGGTGGAAGGCCGGATTCTGGCCAGTTATGCCGTGGGGGCGGCTTCCCTCCTGTTGTATGCCCTGCAGGCGGATCCTCTGTGGAAGAAAAACCAGGCTCTGCTCGGATTGGAAAAGGGCCAGGCGGAACGGATCCGCACGGTTCTCGGGGTTCTCTGGCCGGTTGTCTGGGCAAGCGCGGTCCTGCCCATGCTTTTCATGGAGGTCTCGTACGCTTCCATGACCCGGGCGCCCAGGATCGAAAAGCGGCGCGTGGCGTACTCCGCGGCCAGCGGCCTCACGATCGCCTGGGTGCTGGCGTCGCTGTTTCTCATCAACTACGCGGCCCAGGGGCACAACCGCAGGTGGGACCTGAGCCTGGGGAGGACGTCGAGCGCGGCCGAGGAGACCAGGCGCCTGGTTTCCGGCCTTGCGAGTCCTTTCGAGGTCATCCTGTTTTATCCGGACGTGAACGAGGTCAAGGAGGAACTGGCCGGGTACTTCGAAGATCTGAAAAGCGCCTCCAGGCAGTTCCGGTTGCGCAGTCTCGATCAGGTGCTCGAGCCGAAACTGGCCAAGGAACTCGGCGTGAACCAGAACGGGTCGGTTGTTTTTCGGTACGGCGACCGAAAGACCGTGGTACGGCTCGGACTGACGGCAGCCGAGGCCCGCTCGCAACTGGCCAAGCTGGACCAGACATTTCGGGAGAAGTTTCTCGAGCTGGTCTCGGCCCGCAGGGTGGCCTACTTCACTGTGGGCCACGGGGAGCGCTCCTACGAGCAGTACGGTGCCGAAGAGAAGGACCCCAGGGCTCCGCTCAGGGGGTTGAGGACCGTGCTGAAAGGCCAGAACTTCGAGATCAAGATCCTGGGCGTGGGACAGGGGTTGGCCTCCGAGGTTCCGGAGGACGCTTCTCTTGTGTTCGTCATGGATCCGGCCGGGGATTTCATGCCAGGGGAGATCGAGGCCCTGCGCCGGTATCTTGACCGCGGGGGCCGGATGTGGCTGGCCCTGGATCCGGACCGCAGGAGCAATGCGGCGGACCTTCTGCCCGAATACGGCGTGCGCTTCGTCGGCGTTCCTCTGGCCCATGACACGCACTACGTCCGGGTCTCCTACAACAAGGCCGACCGGTACAATCTCTACACCAACCGGCCCACCTCCCACGAGTCGGTTCGCACCCTGAGCAACAACGCGGCCCGGCTGGCCGTGGTGCTGCTCAAGGCCGGCTCCCTGGAAAAGACTGAAGGAGGAAAGGCGACCCGAGCCCGCGTGGAGATGACTCTCCGGAGCATGCCCGAGACCTGGCGCGACGAGAACCGGGACATGGAGGCCGGGGGCGCCGGGGAGGCGAAAGGGAACTTCGATCTTTGCGCTGCGGTCAGTCTGCCGGTCGGCGGACCCGAGGCGGAGCCGGCCGGGCAGGAAAAGGAGGACCCTGCCTCCAGGGCGGACAAACCGGAGATGAGAATGATCGTTCTGGCCGACGGCGACGCCCTTTCGGACCAGGTCGTCGCCAACCTGGGCAATTACTACTTCCTCGAGGACGGCCTCAGGTGGCT
>FWPU01001171.1_pt1 | contig 23209 bp, 22 predicted proteins | sample 2228361 | NCBI WGS metagenome assembly FWPU01 (sample SAMEA103939777, study PRJEB20133) | metagenome
GGACACAAAGGTATCCGTGGAAACTATCTTAAAAGGCCCGTGCTGACGCATCCTGACGCACCGGCGAGCGGCATAGGGATGCCGCTCAGGCTTTGAGATAATTTCTTAGTGTCCTTCGTGTCCTTCGTGGTTTTTGGTTCCGGCTTGTCCGGGTTGGGCGCTTACGATACCGACAGCAACGCGAGCGCAAGCGGGCAACGGGCGTAGGCGCCAACCGGTGGAATTCTCGCTCATAAGGTTACAAAACTGGCCTGGAGGCCCGGCTTTAGCCGGGAAATCCGCCGTGTTTTGTACCGGAAACCAGGGTACACCGGATGGCCTGGGAAGCGTTGTCATGAGTTCGATAGTCACTGATCGCGGCGTGGTCCACTACGAATCACAGGGTCGTGGACGACCTGTGATATTGTTGCACGGCTGGCTGGAATCGTGGATGCCGTGGATCGGAACGATGGAGGCCCTGAGCCGCAACTACAAGACCTATGCGCTCGATTTCTGGGGATTCGGTGAGTCCGGTAAACAGGGCGGCAGTTTCACGGTCCAGGACTATACCGAGATGGTGAACCAGTTTGTGGAACGCATGGGCATCGAAGAAGCGCTGGTCATTGGCCATTCGATGGGAGGTACAGTCTCTCTTAGCGTAGCCCTCACCCAACCCGACTGGGTTCGGAAGGTAGTCGTAGTAGGTTCTCCAATTGTGGGAGATGGCTTGGCGCTTTTTCTGCGCTTGGCAGCCAGGCGTTCCTTGGCCAGCCTCGCCTACAGGGTGCCAGGTGCTATTCCGCTCGGCGTCAGACTTTCATCCCCGTTTCTGGCCCGCGACTGGAAGACGTGGTACAGGATGTTCGAGAACGATCTTTCCCGTACCACTATGGAGTCCTTTCACTACAGCATTGCCTCGCTGCGCCATACCGATCTGCGCCCGCGCTTGAAGGATGTCAACGTGCCGACGCTGGGTATCTATGGCCGTATTGACCGCATCGTGGATCCAAAACAGGGTAAGGTTCTAGCGCAGGGCGTGCCGTCGGCTGAAATACGTTACTTTGAGCGCTCAGGGCATTTCCCGATGCTGGATGAGCCTGAGCGCTTCTACCAGACATTGAGTGAGTTCCTGGGTCGCCAGTGAGCACGGAAAAACGGGGTCAACTTATGGCAGAGCGACCTGGGGCAGCGGGTCAGGACAAATCGCAGTATTTTTTCCCCAACAAGATGGGGCGGATTGCTCTGCTGGCGATGGAAGAGGTGATGGGGCGTAACGGGGTCAATGCCATCCTCAACCTGGCACGCCTTCAACATCGTATCGGCAACTATCCGGCCAATGATTTCGTCCAAGGATTCTCCTTTGACGAACTCGGGCAGTTACTACAGGCGCTGGATGATATGTACGGGCCCCGTGGTGGGCGTGGATTGGCACGTCGTGCTGGCCAGGCCTGCTTCAAGTTTGGGATCAAGGACTTTGGGCCGATACTCGGTATTGCCGACCTGACGTTTCGTGTCTTGCCCATGGGGGTGAAGATCAGGGTGGGCTTTGAGGTATTGGCTCAGATTTTCAACAAGTTCACCGATCATCTGGTGCGACTGGGAGAGGACGATCTGTACTACTACTGGATCATGGAGCGTTGTGGGGCGTGTTGGGGACGTAGGAGTGAGACACCTTGTTGCCATCTCAACGTTGGCATTCTGGAAGAGGGATTGTATTGGGTCAGCGGTGGCAAGAGTTTCTACGTCGAAGAGGTGTCTTGTATTGCGGTGGGCGACCGGTCATGCACGGTCCAGGTGGGCAAGAATCCGTTGGATTGATTGATGCGCAAGGTTATCCTGAGAGACCAGCGTAAGATATTCCCCTTCAACGAACCGGCGCGCGAACTGCGTGTGCTCAACAAGCCACTGTGGCTTCACCAGCGTGACCTACTGGCAAGGTATGTCACCGAGGAGCGCGAGGTCGAGTCTCTGGCGCAGATTACCCCACAGCGGGTCGAGATGCTGGTCTATCGTGACAATCTGTTCTTTGACCAGTATTTCCTGGACGAGTTCATTGAGCGCGCCCGAAAGTTGGGCAAGGCGTGCCGGGTCGCTTTCTCGCCGGATGATCGGGCGATCAATGCTCATGCCCTCTATGTCCAACGCGGCATTCGCAGAGAGGGGGATGTGTACGTTGCCGACATGTGGTATTTCCCGCGCGGGATCGAACCCGCCGTGTCCCCGCTGGTGATTGACACAGAGCCGCACGAGATGGGGTACTATCACGTCCCAACTCACATGGCCAGTGAGAAGGGTGACCTGGTTTATCAGGTGCCGACGAAGGCTTTCTGCTCTATCGAACACTGGGTGCATACTATTGTGGCTAACGTCATCTTCGGTGTGTTCGCTAATGGTGCGCGGATGGATCGTGCTGTTGCCAGCAGCGTTGGCCTGCAACTGAAGATGCTCTGGCGAGCCATGCTCGAAGGAAAGCAAGTGCACTCGTGTTCGGAGATGGTGCGCATTGGGCGCAACTGTAGCATTGACCCCACCGCCATCATCAAGGGCCCAACGTACATCGGCAACAATGTGAACATCGGCGCAGGGGCCGTGGTGGATATTTCGATCATCGGAGACAATGTGACTATCATGAACGGCGGCCAAGTGATGCTCAGCGTAGTATCCGATCGCTGCTACCTGCCCTTTAGGGCCGCGCTGTTCATGAGCGTGATGATGGAAGATTCGATGCTGGCACAGAACACGTGTGTGCAGTTTTGCAGCATTGGACGGGATACTTTCGTCGGTGCAGGGAACACCTTCACCGACTTCAATCTGGTGCCCAAGCCCATCCGCGCAGTCCACGAAGGTGAACTGGAGAAGACGGGCATGCCGGTTCTCGGTGGCTGTGTAGGTCACCATTGTTTTGTCGGTTCCGGTATGGTCGTGTATCCGGCACGGGCAATCGAGTCGGACGTCGTTCTGCTCGCCACGCATGAGAGGCGAGTGATTGACAAGAACGTTTACTTCGAGGATAGCGATCATTTCGCTATAAAAGGTGGAACGGAATCGCACCATAGGATGTACCCGCGTTGAGGCCGGGTGCGGTGATGGATAACTTTGCTTTCATGATCCATCCTCTTGACCCCAAGCGGGATGTGGCGCGTAAGTATCCGTTACTGGCGAGGCTGTTGCCCACGCCGCTGATCCATTTGTTCTCCGTCTTCTGGCCGCCGGTCTATCTCTCGCGGGTCACGGGTGTGCGCTCGGAGGCGACGGGAAAAGAGATCGAGGGCTGGGTAATTGCTTGTCCACTCACGGCCCAGCAGGCACTGTGCTTGCCCCCGCGGATCGTCTACAGCAAGGTCGTTCAGACCGGTCGCCTGGCGCAGCGGTTGGGTGCTCGTTTGTTAGGCCTGGGTGCCTTCACTTCCGTCGTCGGCGACGGCGGGGTTACCGTTGCCCGGCGGTTGGGAATGCCGGTTACAACCGGGCGTAGCCTCACTGTGGCCATCGCGGTAGCGGGGTTGCAGGAGGCTGCGCGCAGCCGAGGTGTCGAATTGTGTTCGGCGACAACGGCTGTAGTCGGCGCAACGGGCACCATCGGTTCGGCATGTGCCGAGTTGCTCGCACCACTTGTAGGTGAACTGTTGCTCGTCAGTCGGCTTGAGGCGCGGTTGATTGAAGAGCAGGGGCGGATCCAAGCCGCCGGAGCGTCGCGCGTGCGCGTTTCGACGGATGTAAGCGACATACATGGGGCGGATCTTGTGTTGAGTGCTACCGGCGCCGCCCGGCCCGTCATCGGGCCCGAGCATCTCAAGCGCGGCGCGATCGTGTGTGACGTTGCTCAGCCGCCTGACGTTTCGCCGCGGGTGATCCGCGAACGAAGCGACGTCCTGGTGTTTGAGGGAGGGATCGTGGATATGCCTGGCGTAGCGGATCTCGGATTCGACCTGGCGCTGCCGCCGGGCAAGACCTATGCTTGTATGGCGGAAGCGATGGTGCTGGCGCTGGAGGGAAGGTACGAGAGCTATTCGTTGGGGAAACGGGTTGAAACCGTCCAGGTCCGCGAAATGGCTCGGTTAGCCCAGCGGCATGGTTTTCGGCCAACGCTAGGAGTCTGATCGCTATCGGCTCATTTTACGGAGGGAGAACATGTCTGAGGCAAGAATGCTGATCGTGGAAGACGATTCCGATATCTCCAACATGCTGCGCATCTACTTCCAGTCGAATGGCTACGAGGTGGCGGTGGCCCAACGAGGCGAGGATGCGCTGGATATGTGTCGGAAGCAACTGCCCCACATCATCGTGCTCGACATCATGCTGCCGGACATGGATGGTTACGATGTGTGCCGTGAGTTGCGCAACAATCTCCGCACCAGCCATGTGCCGATCATTTTCCTTACCCAGAAGGACGAGCGTTCCGACAAGATCCACGGCCTTGAGTTGGGCGCCGACGATTATATCACCAAGCCATTCGACTTGGAAGAACTCAAACTGCGGGTCAAGAGCGCCATCAACCGGGCAACGGTCCAGAGCCTGACCAATCCGACGACCGGCCTGCCCGGCGGCAAGTTGATCGAGGATCAGTTGCGGCAATTGGTGCGACGTAACGATTGGGGCATCATCTACGCCAATGTCATGGGTTTCAATGCTTTCAACGAGGTCTATGGCTTTGTGGCGGGTGAAGAGGTGTTGCGTTTTGTGGGCATGGTGCTGAGTCAGACTGTGGATAAGATGGGAACGCCGAACGATTTCATCGGTCACATTGGCGGTGATGACTTTATCGTGGTGACAACCAGGGAACTGGTCAGGCCGATGGTCCAGGACCTCAAACAGCGCTTCGATGAAGGCGTGGGAACGCACTATGATTGGCAGACGCGACAACAGGGATACCTGGTTGTGCGCGACGAGAAGGGCAACGAGCAGAGGGTTGACCTGATGAGGTTGGCCGTGGGGGTGGTGACGGCCGACGATGGGCCGTTTGCTGACATTCGGGAGATCACCGAGGCGGCGGCTGCGGCACGGAAAGAGGGGCGGGAAGGCTAGGCCGAGCACACGCTTCCCCTGTGGCTGGGGTGTTGGGACGTTTGTTGCGAGCAGGGCCATGAACGAGCAGGCGCAGCGCCATCGGAATACCTGGCGGGACTGGGCCATCGCTGCATGCGCGATAGCCTCGACGCTGGGCTTGGCCGTGTGGATGGTGAGGGCCTCACCGGCATGGATCACCGTTCCGCGTTACCTCGTCTCCTTGCCGGCTTGCCTTATCGCCTACCGCTTTGGCCGCCGAGCGGCTTGGGTCGCCGCCGGGGTCTGCGCCGTGCTGATCGTTCTTTCGTTAGCCTGGAGTCTCGTTGCCGAGGGATTCGCGCCGCAGATCGTGGTGGGGTTGCTTGCCGGTGTGTGGGTCTTCCCGGTAGCCCTGCTGGCGGCTCGCTGGAGAGACCAATTTGCCCGGAAAGCCTCCTCTTCGCGCCGGCTATCGGGAACGCCTGGGAGCGCTCCCTCGATGGAGACGGCGTACACCCTGGAGGTGTTGAAGAGCCTTGAGCGTGTGAGCCGCGAGATCAGTGCCAGAATTGGGCTGGAGTACCTCTTACCCGTCGTCATGGAAGAGGCGATGCGCCTGAGCCAGGCATCCAAGAGCGCGATTGTCCTGCGCGACATCGAGAGCGGGGACCTGCGGTTGGAAGCCTGTTTGGGCTTCGAGGAGGCCGAAAAGGACCATTTCTGCGCCATGTTGCGCTCGCCGGATGCCCACCCGGCCCTGATCGAAATGTTGGACGCAGAGCACCCTCGGTTGGTTTCCGCGAGTGCGATCGCCCGCTTTGGATTGGGGATGCGCTCTTTGCTTGGTGCGCCGATTTTCTATGAAGAGTCCCGCGTAGGGTTGATTGTCCTGGGGAGTACCGAGTCGGGCATATTCGGCCGTGGAACGCTCGAGTTGGTGGGTGCACTCTCGGCGCAATTGAGCATCGCGATTGGAAACGAACAGCGCTACAAGGAGCAGGTCAGGCGCGGCGAGTTGCTGAGCCGGCGGGCAGACCAGTTAGCACTGGTGCTAGAAACCAGCCGGGCGCTGCGTTCGGATCGGCCCTTGGAAGACATTCTGGAAGAGATCGCTTACGCGGTGCAAGAGGGTGTTGGGTTTGACGTCGTGTTGATCAGCGTGCTGGAGGGTGATCCGCCTTATGAGCGACGGATGGCGGCGGCCGGCATCCCGCTTCCTGTCCTGGAGCGGCTGAAGGAGGTGCGTCAACCCTGGTCACTCTTCGAGGCATTGATGTCCGACGAGTTCCGCATCAGTCAGAGTTACTATATCCCCATTGAACGGCAGCCTCTATGGCGAGACCGGTTGGATCTATACGAAGCGCAACCCGAGACGCCCGGGCGTGAGCCGGGACGGTGGCATCCGCAGGATCTCTTGCTGGTTCCTCTCATCGGGCCTGGCGGTGATGTCCGTGGTCTGCTTTCGGTTGACCAGCCCTACAACGGTCGTGTCCCCGACCAGACGACCGTCGAGGCGCTGGAGATCTTTGCTGCTCAGGCGGCGTTGGCGATCGAGAATGTGCGCCTGATGGAGGAGATGAGACGCCGCGCCGATACACTGGCCCTGTTCAACGAGGTCAGCCGTTCTGCCACGGCCAAACTGGAACTGGATGAAGTGCTGAATATTGTCGCCAGAATGGCCCCGCAGTTGCTGGGGTACGACCACAGCAGCATTTTTCTTCTCGACTCTGAAAGCGGGCGATATGTGCCCCGGGCAGCATACGGCTCGGCCCTTGAGCGCCTTGCCTCGCTCTCTTTCGCGCCTGGCGAGGGTGTGGTGGGGATGGTGGCCGAGAGCGGCATGCCGCTCGCTGTTGATGACTTGCGCAGTGCGCATCCCGGCGCACTGGGGGTGGAGATGGGCTCTGCCGTCCTGGCTCCACTTACCGGCAGTGCCCAGGTGATGGGCGTCCTCTGTGTGGGCTATAGTGCCCCTCATCGCTTCTCCACCGTCGAAGTTGCCACGCTCTCGGCGCTGGCAGATCAAGTGTCCGTGGCGGTGGAACACGCCCGCCTGTTCGACGAGGTCAGCCGGTTCTCGCAGGAGTTGGAGCGGCGTGTCGAGGAACGCACGCAGGAACTGGCCCAGGCGATGAGCGAACTGGCCGAGGAGCGAGATCGGGTCGAGACGCTGTATCGCATCACATCACAGCTCTCGACCAGCCTGGATCTCGATCATGTGTTGAATCGGGCATTGCAGTTGGTCGTGGGCGCTGTGGGGGCACAACAGGCATTTATCCTGTTGGCGGATTTGCAGACAGGGAAACTGACTTGCCGAGCAGCGTGGGGAACGGGCGATGAAGCCTCCTATGTCGGCTCGCCGATCCGTTTCTCCAGAGGCGAGGGGCTGGCCGGATGGGTGGTTCAACACCGCAAGGCCATCATCGTTGCCGACACGCGCGAGGATCGGCGCTGGGTCAAGTCACGTAATGGAGCGCAGGAGTATCGTTCGGCGGTCGTGGCTCCGCTCGTCGTCAGCGATGTGACATTGGGTGTGTTGCTCTTGTTCCATATGCGACCAAACTACTTCAACGAGGATCACCTGCGCTTGGTGGAGACCGCAGCCAACCAGGTAGCGGTCGCGATCAACAATGCTGAACTCTACAATCTGATCCGAGATCAGGCAGAGCAATTGGGCTCGATGCTCAAGGAGCAACGGATCGAGGCGACGAAGAGCCAGGCGATTCTTGAAGGTGTTGCAGACGGCGTAATGGTGGCCGATCCTCAGGGAAAGGTGATCCTGTTCAATGCGGCTGCTGAGCGCATCCTGGAATTGCCGCGCGAACAGGCGTTGGGACGCGTGACGAATCAGATGCTCGGATTGTTCGGTAGCCAGGCGCAGGCCTGGATGGAGACGGTTGCGCGGTGGGCGGAGCAGCCCGAAGCCTACAAGGCCGGAGAGTATCTATCTGCCCGGTTGGAGATCGGCACGCGCATTGTTAGCGTCCACCTAGCGCCGGTATTGATGGGTGACGAGTTCCTCGGCACCGTCTCGGTCTTCCGCGATGTGACGGCAGAAGTGGAGGCCGAGCGGGCCAAGACCGAGTTCGTCTCTACGGTCTCGCACGAGTTGCGCACACCGATGACGTCAATCAAGGGATATGCCGACCTGCTCTTGATGGGAGCGGCTGGGTTGCTGACCGAGCAGCAGCATGATTTCCTGGCGATCATCAAGAGCAATACCGACCGGCTCACCATGTTGGTCAACGATCTGCTGGATATCTCGCGTATCGAAAGCGGGCGCCTGACGTTATCACCTAGAGAGGTGGAGATTGGTGAACTGATCAATCAGGTTGTCAGGGCGATGGCGGCTCGTATGACGGAGAAGGGCTTGACATTGCGTGCAAAGGTGCCCGCTGACCTTCCCAAGGTGATGGCTGATTCGGATAGGGTGATTCAGATCCTGACCAACTTGGTGGCGAATGCCTACCAATATACCTTGCCCGGCGGGGAGGTTGAGGTGACCGCGTGTGCCCAGGGCGAAGAAGTGCACGTTGCTGTGCGTGATACGGGGATCGGTATTGCGCCTGAGAACCAAGAGAGAATCTTTGACCGCTTTTTCCGGGCCGATGATCCGTTGGTGCAAGAGGTGCCGGGCACCGGGTTGGGACTGTCCATCGTCCGCTCGCTGGTGGAGATGCAGGGAGGGCGTATTTGGGTGGAGAGTCAAGTGGGAGTGGGGAGCACCTTCACTTTCGCTCTTCCGACGGCTGACTCGCGGTCACTGACTCACGAAAGCCCGCGGCCGTTCCCCGTTGAGGAACTGGTTGAGGAGGTGGGAAGGGTGTTGAGGGAAAGCCGTAAGGCGGGGGCGGCTGACTGACGCATACGGAGTGGAGGCGACATGACAAAGATCCTCGTGGCCGAAGATGAACGAGACATCCGCGAACTGATCGGATTCACGCTGCGCTTTGCGGGTTTCGACGTCGTGCTGGTCGAGAATGGTGCTCAAGCCATCGAGAAGGCGCTAGTCGAATGCCCTGACCTCATTCTCTTGGATGTTCGTATGCCCAAGATCACGGGCTATGACGCTTGCCGCCAGTTGAAAGAGAACCCGGCTACCTCACAGATTCCTGTGGTTTTTCTGTCGGCCAAGGGACAGGAAGGTGAGATTGAACAGGGCTTGGCTTCGGGGGCAGACCAGTACATCGTAAAGCCTTTTGCGCCGGACGAGTTGGTCAATCAAGTCAAGGATATTCTCAAGTCCTCGAAAAGGTAGGGAGCGCTTGCGCAGAGCAGTGGGTTGCACGCGTTTGCGCCAGTAGTGCGACGATGAGTGCTATTGTCATCAGAGAGGGCCTCGTCCATTACGAGGCAATTGGACGCGGCAAGCCATTGGTCTTTATCCACGGCTGGCTGGGATCGTGGCGTTATTGGGTGCCGGCGATGGAGGAGTTGTCGAGCAGGCGCCGTACCTATGCGATTGACCTGTGGGGCTTTGGCGATTCAGATAAACTGAGCATGTATTACACTGTGGATGCGTACGCTGATCTGCTGCGAGAATTCCTGGATCAATTGGGTATCTGGAGCGCTCCGATCGTGGGCCATGCGTTGGGAGGCATCGTTGCGCTACAGTTTGCCGCCCAGTTCCCTGAGCGGGTGGAGCAGTTGATGTGCGTGAGCCTGCCGTTGATGGGGGCGGCTATCAACCGACCGCTAGCAAGTTTTTCTGGAGACGGCGACGCATTGGCACGCCTGATTACGCGGCAGGCGGCCGGTTTTTCGGAAATAGACTTGGAGGTGCGGCGGGCCGACACGCTCGCCGTCATAAACAGCGTGCGCTCGGCAATGGAGCGAAACCTGCTTCTGGCGCTGTCTCCGCTTGAGATCCCTGTGCTTCTGGTGTATGGAGATGACGATCCTCTCATCCGGTTGCCGGAGCCGGAATGGCTGCAGGGCCTTAACGATAACGTGCGTTCGATTACCCTCGACGGCACGCAGCATTTCCCGATGCTGGAAGAGCGTAACAAGTTCAACCGGCTATTGATGGATTTTCTCGATGCCGGCAGCAATCTCGCCTCGCTGGAACTGAAGGAGGAGTGGCAGCGCCGCCTCCGTTGACCGCCAGAATGAGCACCGCTTCTCTCTCTCCCTTGCCCCCATGTCTATTCCCCGGCTGCTGGCCGTGCTCCGTAAAGAGTTATGCCACATCACGCGCGATGTGCGGCTCCTGTTCCTTGTGACCGTCGCGCCTGCTTTCTTGCTGCTTACCCTCTCGCATATTTTCGTCTTCGATGTGAACCGCGTGGATGTTGCCGTTCTCGATCTGGACGACACTCCGCTCTCTCGTGCGCTCATTGCCAGCCTCACCGGCGACGGGGATTTCACCGTCGTCGCGTATGTGCGGCATGCGGCAGAGATCGAATCCCTGTTCACCCGCGACATTGCGGACCTTGGGCTGGTGATCCCGCACGGCTTTGCCGACGCCCTGTTGAGCGGCGGCCCCGCCGAGGTGCAGTGCCTCGCCGACGGCGCCGACGCCATCACCGCCGGTCAGGCAATCGGACTCTTGGAGAGCCGGGTCAATGCCTTCATCGCCGGTCTGCAAAGGGATAGGGGTGGCGCGGTGATCGAGATTGCCGACCGTTCATGGTATAACGAGTCGCTCAAGTCGTTGGTGAGCATGACGCCCGGCCTGTTGGCGATCATCATGTGTATGCCTGCGCTGGCACTGGCGTTGGCGTTGACCCGCGAGAAGGAGACCGGGTCATTCGAGGGGCTTATCGCTACGCCGGTACGCGGCGTAGAGTATCTGGCGGGCAAGTGGCTGGCCTACGAGATGGGGGGGCTGGTGAGTGTGATCCTGGCCTGGCTGGTGGCCCGGTTGTGGTTCGGCGTGCCCTTCCGAGGCAGTTTTCTCGCTTTTCTGCTGTTGGCCGGCGTGTATCTGTTCGCCAGCATGGGCTTTAGCCTGTCGGTGGCAAGTCTTGTGCGCAATCAACAAAGCGCCATGTTTCTCATCCTGATCCTCTTCTTCGTGCCCAGTTTCTTCATGGCCGGCCTGATCCTGCCCGTTTCCGAAGAGCCGGTCGTACGCGCGATCGCGTATGTCCTGCCGACCACGCACTTTATCACCATCTGTCGTGGGGTGTTCTTGAAGGGGCTGGGGCCGCTCGCCTTATGGAAGCCGGCGAGCGCTCTGTTGTTGATCGGGATCGTCTGCCAGGTTGCCAGCCTGGCGCGGTTCGCCAAGAAACTCGCGTAGGGGCACGGTAACCGCGTCCCTACGAAAGGGGTCTGTTGTGTTCCTGCGCCTCTGCAATCTGGTGGCGAAAGAGTTCGTGCAGTTCTTTCGTGACCGGGTGATGGCGATCTTTATCGTGACGCTGCCGGTCCTCCAGTTGGTCTTGCTGGCACAGGCCACCGGCTCGCGTATCTCGAACCTGCGCGTGGCGGTACTCGATCTCGATCGCTCGGCGACCAGCCGCCGTTTCGTCGCCGCGCTCGACAACCGGCGGGAATTGGCGGTCTGTTGTTTTCCCGCGACTCTGGAGGAGACCCATCGCTTGTTGGATCAAGGCGAGGTCGCGCTCGTCGCCATCATCCCGGCCGGGTTCGCCGCCGATCTGGATGCGATGTCCCGTGTATCCCAAGTGCAGTTCATCGCCGATTCCGCCAACAGCGTCGTGGGGCGTATTGCGCTCAGCGCGGCGCAGGCAGCCGTCGCCGAGTTCGCGGCTGACCGAGCCGGAAGCCCGGTTTCTCCGATTGATCTGCGCGTCACGGCACGTTTCAACCCGACGCTCAATATTCGCTTCTTTTCCATACCGGCGCAGGTGGGATTCATCGTCTACCAGGTGACGTTGGCCGTCGCCGCGATTGGGTTGGCCCGCGAGCGGGAACTGGGGACGCTGGAGCAGTTGATGGTGATGCCGCTGGGCCGGTTCGAATTGATCGTCGGCAAGGCGGTGCCGGCGCTGGTGTTCGGGGTGCTGAACTTTGTGTTGATGCTGGCGGTTGCGGTCTTGTACTTCGCGGTGCCGTTACGCGGCTCGCCGGTGCTCTTGTTTCTCCTGACGCTGCTGTTCATCGCTACCGAGATCGGCTACGGGATGTTCATCTCCTCGGTTGCCCGCACGCAGCAGCAGGCGATCTTGCTCGTGTTCGTGCTGGCGATGATGGACATGACCTTTTCCGGCTACCTGGTACGGGTCAAGAACCTGCCGCTGGGGTTGCAGGCCATCGCGCAGATCGTGCCGTTTCGCCACTATCTGACCATCATTCGCGGGGTGATGTTGAAGGGGGCCGGGTTGGATGTGCTGTGGCCGCACGCGGTGGCGATGGCGGCGATGGGGCTGGTCGTCGCCATGGTGGCAGCGCGTAGCCTGAGCAAGAGGCTGGATTAGGGGCGTTCTGATGGGCGTTCAATTGAACGCCCTTACCGCCCTTACGTGCACAACAGGTCGTGCAGCACCTGCACCAGCAGCCGGTGCTCGACGGCGTGGATGCGTGCCTCCAACGCCTCCAGGCTGTCTTCCGGGTCAATGGGCACCACCTCTTGCGCGATCACCGGGCCGACGTCTACTCCCTCGTCGGGCACCAGATGCACCATGACGCCGGTGTGGGTGATCTCCCCTCTCTTGTACGCTTCGTAGGCACGCCGGATGGCGTGTGTGCCGGGGAAAGCGCCGGGCAGCGCCGGGTGCAGGTTGATCACCTGTGAGGGAAAGTGCTGAAGGAAGGCATTGCTGAAGATGTGCATCCAGCCTGCCTGCACGACCCATTCCACGCCGAAGGAGCGGATGATGCCGGCCAGATCGGCGTCGTATTGTGCGCGCGGGCGACCGGCCTTGATGTACGGCGCGAGCGGAAAATAGACCACCGGCACGCCATGCTGGATGGCGCGCTTGATGCCATAGGCCTCGATGCGATTGGAGACGACGAGGGCGATCTCGACGCCGGGCAGTTTGCCGGCATCGCTGGCGTCGAGAATCGCTTGCAGGTTCGTGCCGGAACCGGAGATGAGGACTGCGATACGAGGCATTTCACCACCTCACGTCTGCAAGAGTCGGTCGAGATAGGCCGCTGCCTGCTCCTGCAGGTCGGGAACGGTGAGCAGGACGGTGAGCAGGCAGACGACGAGGTAGAGTTTCAGCAGCCCCGACCAGAAGGTCAGTTCGCCGAGGCGTTCCACATCTGGCTTGGGTGACTGGGCCGGATATAGTTTCAGGGCCTCGTAGTTGGCATGGACGAGATCGTCCAGCCGCTTGCGTAACTGGCGGTAGTCGTCCACGTTGATCGCCGGCAGGCGTTCTCGCTTGAGGCGTTCGTTCAGCCGGTCGAGAAGCATCCAGTGGGTCATGCGTTGGCCCGCCAGCCATCGTTTGACGATGGCCGTCTCCTCTCCCTCGGCGCCGATGTGCATCAGCAGGTTGCAGGCGTCCAGCGTGCTGCGCGCGACGATGGCCGCCTGCAGGTAGAGGCCGTTCTGCGTCAGCAGCCGGATCGCGCGGCTGTCGCTCACCACCTTGGCAAAGTTGAGCGCCAGGGCGGGCGTGCCGGCCTGAATCTCCTGCCGAGCGGCGGCCTTTTCGAGAAAGGCCAGCGCCTCGCCGTAGAGGCGCGACTCGGTGTCTGAAAGGATTGTGGTGGTCATCTATCGCCGCCGATCCGGGTTGTGTGTGTCCGTCTCCCAACGGATGGGGTTATCCGCGACGTATTGGCGGATGCGGTTCAATTCCCCTGCGTCGCGGATGGTGTGTTCGTGGTAGTTGCGCTGCCAGGCGAAGTCGGCGTGCCCGGCGCGGCGGCACAGCGTCGTCACGGCGGCCTTGTACGTGCGGACAATCACCGCTCTGCGTGTAATCGTACCCTTGCAGGCGGATGGAACGGCGGTGGTGAACGTCTGGATTGTATCTCATCGTGGCATCGGTTTGTGCTTCTACACCACACCGATCGTCGTGCGATACCGGATCACGTTCGCATCCCCATTTCGATGGTCGAGAAATGCCAGGCGCTGGATGTTTCGATACGCCAGTTCGCGCGCGTCTTCCAAACTGTCGCCACCGGCGACGACGTGTAGCACCCGACCACCTTTTGTCACCAGCCCGCGCTTGGGGTCTGTATCCACGCCGGCGTAGAAAATCGCCACACTGCGATCGATTTCATCCAACCCTGTTATCTTGTAGCCTTCTCCATAACGTCCGGGATACCCCGGATACCAACTGCCGCTCGGATCTTTGGATTTGCCCGCCATCGCTACCACGTCAACGTAATGGCGGGGGTTCCACTCGACCTCTCCTTGTGGTAGCGCGGCCTTGAGTTCGTCGAGTCGCCCTTCGCAGGTCGCCGCCGCGATTTCATAGATGTCCGTCTTCATTTTGCGGGCAATGACTTCCCATTCCGGGTCGCCATGCCGCACGTTCACCTCGAACACGCTCAGGGTATGATCGGGGTTCAGGTTGAGGCCAAAGTAGAGGACGCCCCTATAGTCCCAACCCAGTTCGTTGTAGAGGATGTTGACGAACGGGTTGACCACCTGGCGCAATATCTTGTTCATCACCCACTGCTCTCCTACGAGCCTGTGAGGGCAGTAGCAGCCGGTGCCGCCGGTATTGGGGTTGGGGAGTTGTACGTCGTGCTCGCGCAGGAGCGTGACGAGAATCCGTTGCCGTTCATCTTCCGCCGCCGTCTCCAACTGCTCCGGGGCTTTGATGCGCTGTTCCTGCAACCCTCGCCTGATGCCCTGGATGTCCATTCCATAGTGGTAGTAGAACATGCTGAGCACATCCTGGGGGTCGTAGGCGGGCTTGTAATCCTGGGCGAACATTTTCAACGGCAGGTACGTCTTGCCGTCGAGGTAGACGAAGAACGAAATCTCTTGGTGTGCTTCTCGGGCCTCGATGATCGCCTTCAGGCTGGTGGGGCCGTACTCGGCGAATTCCCGCTGCACGATGATGCGCTCGATGGCCTCCTCGGCTTCGCGGGGGTTGCTGCAACAAAAGCCCGACTTGCCGGCTCCCAGCCCCCCCGCTTTGACGACGACCTGGTAGCCGATGTCTCTGACGAACCGCTTGGCCTCTTCGGCAACCCTCCTCCTTTCGGCTTCCGTGGCGTTTGGCCCCGGGTCGAAGACACGCCACTCCGGTTTTACGCCTATTCTCTGCAGTAGGTTGTTGGTGAATTCCCGGTCGCTTTCGATCTTGGTGTATTCCTGCCGGGGCCCCACACAGGGTATGCCGGCGGCCTGTAAGACGTCTACCAGCCCCCGGCTCAGGGGATTTTCCGAGCCCACGTCAACCAGGCGCACGTTCTTTTCCCGACAGAACTTGACCACGTCGTCAAAGGCGCGTACCTGGGGAACTTGTTCGATGTAGCCTTTCTTCCCTTTGATCGTGTAGTGGACGCCGGGATTGCCGGGGGCAAAGTAGACCTTGTCTACGTGGGGACTTTCGATGTACTCGTCGGCGAGGGCGTGGTCTCTTCCCCCGCTGCCGTAGACCAGTATCTTTTCTCCCATGCTGCTCCTTTGACTTCAGAATCTACGATTACCCTATCCCATCCCAACAGTACGTGCAGATCTTTTCCTTGGGCAGGCCGATGGCATCAATCATGTCCTCCAGCCGCTGGTAGCGCAGGGTGGTGAGGTTCAGGCGCGTGCGGATGCGGTCCACCATCGCCTGATATTTCTCCGATGCCGGGTCGACATATTCGGCGCGCGGGGCGTCGGCGCGGCCCTCCAGTTCGCGGATGGCCTGCCGTCCGGCCAGATCGAGATCGGAACGCGAGCGGGAAAAGTTCAGGAAGCGGCAGCCATAGATGAGCGGCGGGCAGGCCGGGCGCATGTGCACCTCTTTTGCGCCGCAGTCGTACAGCCGATCAATTGTCTCGCGCAGTTGCGTGCCACGCACGATCGAATCCTCGCAAAAGAGCAGGCGTTTGCCCTGGATCAACTCGCGGATCGGGATCAACTTCATACGCGCCACCAGGTCGCGGATGGATTGCTCCTGCGGCATGAAAGAGCGCGGCCATGTAGGAGTGTACTTGACGAAGGGGCGGCAATAGGGCACGTGGGCCTCGTTGGCGTAGCCGATGGCGTGGGCAATGCCCGAATCGGGGATGCCGGCGATGAGGTCAACCTGTACGTTATCGTTGCGTGCCAGCGCCGCTCCACTGCGGTAGCGCATTACCTCGACGTTCATACCCTCGTAGGTAGAGGACGGGTAGCCGTAATAGACCCACAGGAAGGCGCAGATGCGCAATGTCTGGTCTGGCGGCCTGCGCTGTTCGACGCCATCGGGGGTCAGGAAGACGATCTCGCCCGGCCCCAGTTCTTGCTTGAGGTGATAGCCCAGGTTGGGGAAGGCGCACGTTTCCGAGGTGACACAGTATGCGCCGGCCTTTTCGCCGACGATCAGGGGTGTGCGCCCAAAGCGATCGCGGGCGGCGTACATCCCTTGCGCGGTCAGGATCACCAGCGTGCAGGAGCCGTCAATTGCTTCTTGCGCCCTGCGGATGCCGTCCTCGAACGTCGTTCCCTGGTCAATCAGCGTGGCGATCAGTTCGGTTGGGTTGATTTCGCCGCCGCCCATCTCGGAAAAGTGGGCGGTGCCGCTGTGAAACGCCTCGTCTACCAGTTGCTGGACGTTGTTGATACGCCCGACGGTGGCGATGGCATAATGGCCCAGGTGTGAACGGATGAGCAGCGGCTGTGCTTCGGTATCGCTGATGCAGCCGATACCGAGGTTACCGGCCATTTTAGGCACGTCGTTTTCGAACTTGGTGCGGAACGGCGAATTCTCGATGCTGTGGATGGCGCGGGTAAAGCCCTTCGCGCCCCACACGGCCATTCCGCCGCGGCTGGTGCCCAGGTGCGAGTGATAGTCGGTGCCGTAGAATACGTCCAGGACACAATCTTCTTTTGAAACGACGCCAAAGAGTCCACCCATAGTCGAAATTCCTCCGGTGGAGAGTATGCAAGACACAGAGGGGTAAGGTGACCTCATTCCCGCGCTGGCGGCGCTCAATCCTCAGGAGGGTGCCAGCCAGCGACGATCCACGCTTGCCTGGCTCTGACCAATGAAGGCCGATTGAGGTCTAGCGCCACGACCGTGGCGCGCCCGGTTGGGGGCAGGCCAACGATGCGATCGCCTTCCGGCGCCCAGGCGAAGTGCTCAGGCCACACTTGGCGACGTGGGTCGAACAACCGCACAATCTGGCCGCTGAGCGGGTCCAGCGCAGCGATGCGATCCCCTTTGTGGTCATTGCACAGCGAGCAGGCCAGCCACAGATTGTCCTCTTCTGTCAACCCACCAAGTGACTGTGGGATGATGTGGTCAATCTCCATCGGCGTGCCCACGACGGCCTCGGAGGTAAGACAGTAACCGCAGCGGTGTCGGGCTTGCGCGGCCACGCGCTCGCGCAATGCCTTGGGGATGTAGGCCCGGCTCATTCGCGGATCAGGTCAGAAACGTCGTATCCGCGCTGCTTGAGCAAGGCGGCGGCCTGTGCGCGCACCAACATGGCCCGTTCATACTGTCGCATCAGATTGTTCAGAGTCCGGGCTTCGGCGCTAGTCAGGCCCTCGCGCTGGCGTTTGAGGTGCAGCCTTTCTAATCGGGCGGCCGTTTCTGCAGGAAGATGGCTGCGGGCTGCCCGCCACAAGGCTTCGTCGTCGAGTAATGCTAGAGGGGATAGGGCTTCGTCCAGATCGGGCGGCAATTCGTCGCCTACCGGCACGGCGGCTGCCACGACCTCGATCAGTTCGTCTTCGACTGTGCGGCGAGCCTGTGCAGCCCGACGTTCGAGGCGTTTGTACAGCGCCTGTGGTAGATTGAGTGTCACGGCGTGAACAGTCACTCAATACCTCCTTGTCGGCTTGCAGATTGCAACCGCTATTCACCCCAAGTATACCAGAAGGCGCCGCCAGCGCAACGTTGGACGAGAGTAACCATTCAACCAGGCGGTTAAAAAACCGCGCTTGGAAGGGCGCTTCGTGCCGGGCGACCGCCTGCGCGGTCGCCGTGGCAGCGTCCACGCAGGTGGACGCCCGGCGTTGTAGGGACGGGGTCACTCCGCCTCTACCGGGGGCGATCTTCAATCGTCGAAGGCCGAACGGTTACGGTTGGGTGATGGCCTATTCTTCGCCGGTTAGCCGGACAATGATTTCACGCAGCCTGGTAGCCTCTACTTCCAGTTCAGAGATGCGTTTCTGGAGACTGGTTCTGCTTTCTTGCGCCAAGGCGAAGGCCTGTTGTAATGCCTGCTCGGTTTGGCGCAGTCGGCGCAGTTCGATCAATTGAGGACGGTTGAGGTGCAGCCGCTCAATGTGAAACCAACCGCGTGGCGTCAGACCGATCAGGCGGCCATCGGCTGTTTCTAACAGATGCGCAGCCACATCATCCTGCATTGGGTGCAGTAACCGCAGGGTTTCCGGGGCATTGGGCATGGGCCAATAGTCGCCCTTGAACCGGTTGCAGATGGTACAAGCGTAGACCAAGTTGTCGAGTGCGTCTGTACCGCCGCACACCACGGGGCGGAAGTGGTCGATCTCCAATTCGCCACCCACCCAGACTTCTAGAACGCCGCAGTATCCGCAGCGGCGACCATACGCCTCGCGCACGGCGGCGCGAATTCGCGGGGTGATCGTCATGGGGATACGGCCGTGGTCAATACCTCGCCCGTCAGGCAGGTGTAGGCTTGTTGGATTTGCCGATGGCGTTCCTCGAATTGGGCCAGCCATCGGCGGGCATCGGCCACCAATTGCTCTTGTTGGTTGAGCAGCCGTGCCAGCGCTTCATTGTTGGCTTGTAGCGCCTCAAGCCGTTCACGCAGTGCGGCTTGTTCGGCTTGCATCTGGGCAGCAACCGGCTCCAAATACCGCGCCTCTTCGTTTTCCAGGGCCTGGGTCAACTCTGCCAGCCGTGCTTGCTCCTCGCTCGTCAGCGTTCCGGCCAACTCGCAGGCGCGCAATTCGTCGAATAGGGCTTGTATCTCAGTAGTCCAGTTCATATTACTCTCCCTGCCGCTCGCCTTTTGCCCCAAGTATACCAGAAGGCGCCGCCAGCGCAACATCAGACGAATATCATCTTGTCCTATGGCTCGAACATCCCCTTGCACGTCCCTGCCACGGCGGGCACGGGATAGTCGCCGGTGAAGCAGGCCTGACAATAGTTGTCAGTGCCCCCGCCGACCACTTCCAGCAATCCTTCGACGGAGAGGTAGCCCAGGCTGTCGGCGCCGATGTGGCGGGCGATCTCGTCTATGCTCAGCCGGGCCGCGATCAACTCCTCGCGCGTCGCCATGTCCACGCCCATGTGGCACGGGTGGCGGATCGGCGGGGAAGCCACGCGCACGTGCACTTCCCTGGCGCCGGCCTGGCGCAACAGGGCGACCATCGGGCCGCTGGTGGTGCCGCGCACGATCGAATCATCTACCATGACGATGCGTTTGCTCCTGAGGTCGGGCAAGGGGTTGAACTTGAGCGCGACGCCCAGGCGACGCAGCCGGTCGTCAGGCTGGATGAAGGTGCGGCCGATGTAGCGGTTCTTGATCAGCCCTTCGCCGAACGGGATGTGGGTGGCGTTGGAGTAGCCGATGGCGTGAGCGGTGGCGGAATCGGGTACGCCGATGACCATGTCGGCTTCCACGGGGTGTTCCTGCGAAAGCCGCTCGCCCAACCGGCGGCGCACGCTGTGGACGGAGCGGCCCTCGAGGAGCGAATCCGGCCGGGCGAAGTAGATGTATTCAAAGATGCATAGCGCGGGCCGTTCCGCTGCCTCCACCGCTTGCCAGGCTTCCATCCCGCGCTCGTCCAGCCGCGCGATCTCGCCGGGGCGGATTTCGCGCACAAACTCGGCGCCGATGGTGCCCAGCGCGCACGTTTCCGAGGCGACCACCCAACCCTGGCCGTTCAGCCGCCCCAGACATAGCGGGCGAAAGCCCCACGGGTCGCGCACGGCATAGACCGCGTTGCGGGTGAGGATCGTCAGCGAGTAGGCGCCTTCCGCGCGTTGCATGAAGGCGGCGATGCGCTCCTCCCACGTCCCGCCTGGCGGCCCGGCCAGCATCTGGGTGATGATCTCGCTATCGGAAGACGAGACCAGCCCCACGCCACGGTCGAACAACTCGCGGCGCAGGATGGGGGCGTTGGTCAGGTTGCCGTTGTGGGCGACGCCCAGCGGCCCCAACGCCGTCTCGATCAAGTAGGGCTGGGCGTTGCGCAGTTGGGAGGCACCGGTGGTCGAGTAGCGGTTGTGGCCGATGGCGAGGCAGCCTTGCAGGTGGCTCAGGTTCTCCTCGTTAAAGACCTGCGCCACCAGCCCGACGCCCTTGTGGATGTGGGCGGTGCGGCCATCGGAGGTGGCGATGCCGGCGCTTTCTTGCCCGCGATGTTGTAGGGCGTAGAGCGCGAAAAAGGTCAGCCGGGCCACGTCGGCGTCCGGCGCGTAGATGCCAAAGACGCCGCAGGCTTCGCGGGGATGATCGGGCATAGGCGCGAACTTGAGCGACTCAAGTCGCACCTTGGGGGCTTTCAGCCGGGCGTCTACCTGCGTAGACGCCTCTGTCCGCGTAGGCGGACATCTGGCCGAAGGCCCTTCAAGGCGCGATTTCAATCGCCAGCCTGTCAAGTTAGCGCCTATGGGATGATCGGGGGCCGTGGGACAAGGCGCCATCTTGTCCTACCTCAACTCCCTGTCGGCGTCGAGCAGCCGCCGACGTTGCTCTTCTTGCGACCGCTGCACCTGGGCGCGCAAGGCCGGGTCGGCCAGGCCCAGCATCTTGGCGGCCAGGAGCGCCGCGTTTTCCGGCTCCAAGACGACGGCGGGCGCTACGCCGGAGGGCGTGCGCAGCGACGAGTAAATGTCCGCGCCGGCGAACTTGTCCGCGTAGGGCGGGCAGGCGATGACCGGCGCGGCGACCTGCGCGTCCACCAGCCCGCTCAGCGCGTTCGAGCGGCCGGCGATGGTGACATAGACCTTGGGGCGCGGGTCGGCCTCATAGTGCGCCAGTATGTCGAGTAGGCGTTGTGGCGTCTTGTGCGCCGAGGCGACGCGCATCTCCCAGGGGATACCGAATCTGTCGAGCGCCCCGGTGACCTGTTCGGCGAAAGGCTTGTCGCCGGGGGAGCCTATGATGATGACGACTAGCATTTGCCTGTCTCCTTTGAAGCGGTTGGCGTAGGGCAGGTAGCCCGCCACATCTAGCAGGCTATACTGAGCGTGGTCATAACTTGCGCTTGTAATTATGTACCGCCTCTGGCCGGCGATTGAAATCGCGTCGGTAGTGGGGGTGAAGTGAGCCCGCCCCTACGGCGCTGGTTGTCCGCGTAGGCGGACAATCGGCGCGCAGCGCCCCCCAAGCCGCAGATTTCAATCTGGCGGCCCGACCCGGTAAACACAAAGTCAGGTCGCGGCAAGCCCGAGTTTGGGATTCCGATGCGCATCATAGCACCGAACAGCCCAACCCTCTTTCAGGGGCTCAGAATCAGCCCGCAGGGCTTTTATAGCGTTCAGCTACAGCACACAAGTCTGTGCCCTACAGGTGTTTCTTGAGTGCCTCCACGACACGCGGCCCGGCGGGATATGCGCCTGGCTCGAACACCTGCCCGGTCAGTTTCTCATAGCAGGCGATGTAGCGCTGGCTGACCTGCACAATCAGGTCGTCGGTGGCGGCGGGCGGTTCGCCGTCGCCGCGATAGCCGCGTTCGGCGTACCACAGGCGCAGGAATTCCTTGTCAAAGTTATCCGGCTCCGCGCCCTGAGCGATGCGCTGCTCATAGGTCTCGGCGATCCAGAAGCGGCTGGAGTCGGGGGTGTGCACCTCGTCGATCAGCATCACGGTGCCGTCGGGCGCACGGCCAAACTCGTACTTGGTGTCCACCAAGATCAGCCCACCTTGTCGTGCCATTTCTTGCCCGCGCTTGAAGATGGCGAGCGCTGCTGCCTGTATCTGTTCCCACGTCTCTGCATCCAGCAGGCCGCGTTCGACCACCTCGGCACAGGTTAGCCGCTCGTCATGCTCGCCCAGGCGCCCCTTGGTGGTGGGGGTGATGATCGGCTCAGGTAATGGCTCGTTTTTGTGCAGACCCTCGGGAAAGTCGTAGCCGTAGATGTGGCGCTCGCCGAGCGAGTAGCGGTACCACAGCGCGGTGGAGGTAACGCCGGTGATGTAGCCGCGCACGATGACCTCGACCGGCAGCGGCTCGCACTCGCGCGCCAGCGTCACGTTGGGGTCGGGCACGTCGAGCACATGGTTGGGAATGATGTCGGTGGTGTGTGCGAACCAGAAGGCGCTGAGTTGATTGAGCACCTGGCCCTTGAACGGCACGGCCGTCAGGATGCGGTCGAAGGCCGAGAGGCGGTCGGTGGTCACGAGCAGGCGGCGTCTATCGGGCAGCAGAAATATGTCGCGCACCTTGCCGCGCTCGCGGGCGTGGGGCCAGTCAAGTTCGACGGCGGTTAGCGCTTGAGGGATGTATTGGCGCAATGTGGATAGATCGAGCATCGGTATACCTCCAATGGCAAGAAGACACTCACAATACCTTGACCTTAGCCAGCAGGCGTTGGTACTCGGTCAGGATTTCCAGTTTCTGTTTGCGCTGCCACTCGCTCTGTTGTGGACACATCTTCCAGCAGAATTCGACCAGCGCAACGTATTGCCGCCAGGCCTGTTCCGGCGTGAGTTTACCCGCGTTGCGGAGGCGCTCGGCCAACTCGGCCTCGTTCCACTGACGGTACTGTTCATACGCCTGGCGATAGAGTGTGGCGTCTATCTTCATAGCACAGCCTCCAGCCATAATCAAAATTGTCGGACGCAGATAAACGCTGATGGACACTTTTTTCTGTGCCCACATGGAGCAGTGGGCTGCTCATGGCGGATAGTCCGCCATTGCCGTGTATGGCGTTTTTCTCGTTCGTAATGCCAGACACGGGGACTGTCGTCCCCTTTGAGTAGTTTTTCCCGCTGTTCCACGAAGAGCCCTTTATTCCTGACCCGGACAAGCCGGAACCAAAAACCACGAAGGACACCAAGGATACACAAAGGACACTAAGGATACCTTGGTGTCCTTAGTGTAGTTTCCGGTACAAAACGCGACGGACGCCCCGATTTATCGAGGTTTTCCCGGCTAAAGCCGGGCCTCCGGCCTAGTTTTGTACCGAGAACTAGTGTAGCCGCAGTGTCCTTTGTGGTAAAAGTCCTTGCTCATTGTGCAAGAATTTCACGTGTAACGGACTATCTTGCCCTGACTGTGCCTTGAACCGAC
>FWPU01006509.1_pt1 | contig 23206 bp, 13 predicted proteins | sample 2228361 | NCBI WGS metagenome assembly FWPU01 (sample SAMEA103939777, study PRJEB20133) | metagenome
TGGTCAGGTCCTGGTATAGTAAGTGGAAACGGGACGGGAACGATAACAGTTAATCAGCCGGGTACATACTCATTAGTAGCGACGGATGTTGTAAATACCTGTACAGCAAGCGTAAATATTAATGTAACACAAAACACAGTAGTTCCTGTAGTGGTGGCAGGTTCTAATCCGACATTAACATGTTCATCTCCCACAGTAAATATTACAGGTTCATCTACACCAAGTACAGGTGTTACAGTGAATTGGTTAGGAGGTGTATGTGGTCCGACGAATAGTTTTACTACAGATGCATGTTCACCAGGTAGTTATACATTAGAAGTAACAGATAATACTAATGGGTGTGTGGGCAGTGCAGTGGTGACCGTGTACGCAGATAGCAATGTGCCGAATGTTACAGTAAATAGTGCTACAATAGATTGTAATAATCCTATGGTACAGATAGTTACAACAACTACCTCATCGCCGGTAACTTATACATGGTCAGGACCCGGTATAGTGAGTGGTAATGGTACCGGGACAATCACAGTAAACCAAGGGGGGACATATACACTGGTAACTACCAATACATCAAGCGGATGTTCATCTACAATTACAGCAGCCGTTGGGACTGATACGAATTCACCGGCAGTAAGTTTAAGTACGAATAGTGGAACACTTTCATGTTCATCATCAACATATCAGATTATTGCCACATCATCTTCGGGTACATATTCATGGACGACGAGTGGAGGAAGTATAATAGGAGCAGATAATACAGCGACATTAGTAGCTGGGTCAGCAGGTGTGTATTCACTAACTGTAACAGGCACGAATGGATGTACAACAATTAGTACGGCAACGATATATGGGAATTCTAATGCACCACAAGTAACTTTATCTACAAATAGTGCGACTATTACTTGTTCTAATCCATCAGTGAGTATAAGCGCCACAGTACCGGGTACTATAACATCAGCATCCTATTCTTGGTCGCCCTCTATTGGTATAAGCAATGGTGCTAATGCATCAACGGCAACATTTACTTTAGGGGGTAACTATAGCATAACTGTAACGGATAATAGCAATGGTTGTTCTACGACGGAGACAGTGAATATAATATCTGACCAGAATTCTCCTGCTGTAACGATAAGTTCAAGTAATGGAAGCATTACCTGTACAAATGGGACAGTGGATATATATGTTAGTCCTGTTAATACGAGTGATACATATTTATGGAGTGGGTCAGGTTCATTTAGTGGTCAAGGTACAGCAACGATAACAACGAGTACAAGTGGGACATATCAGGTAGTGGTGACGAATACGGTGAATGGTTGTTCGACAACACAGAATATTAACATAGGGAATGATAATAACTTAGTACTTTCAGTGAGTGGGAATACTCAAGTATGTGAGGGAAGTAATATCACCATCAATGCTAGTGGAGCTAGTACATATACATGGAGTGATGGGGTGAATACATATACAACAAGTGGGATTAGTGTAGTGGCGGGTGGAAATGTGACATATACATTGGTGGGCAGTCTGGGGGTATGTAGTACGAGTACCGTGATAGGTGTTATTGTGAGTCCATCTATTGATGTGATAGTGAGTGTATCCCCGAGTAATTCTATTGCTGCGGGAGAGGGTGTGAATTTAAGTGCAAGCGGGGGTGTAAATTATAGTTGGACACCTGTTACTGGTTTAGATAATCCAAATTCAGCATCTCCAGTAGCGAGCCCTGTACAAACAACGACTTATTGTGTTGTAGGTATTGATGGTGGAGGAGTATGTAGTGATAGTGCGTGTAGGGTGATATATGTAGATAATACTTGTCCAGAGTTATTTGTGCCAAATGTATTTTCACCCAATGGAGACGGTAATAATGATGTTCTTAAAGTATATGGTACAAGATGTGTGAAAGAGTTTTTATTAGTAGTTTTTGATAGATGGGGAGAGAAGGTATTTGAGACTACGGATAAAAATGGATACTGGGATGGGAAGTATAATGGTAAAGATATGAATGGAGCGACCTTTGTATATTATATTAAGGGTATAGATATATTTGATAAACCTATAGATAAGAAGGGGAATTTCACGATTGTGAAATAAATAGTAGAGTGATATTAAATTTAATAATACAAAAAATCAAGATATGAACAATCAAAAAAATATGTATATGAAAAAGATGATAATTATAGTATTGGTGTTAATGAATTTGTTAGAGGTGCAATCTCAGGATGTACATTTTACACAATTACAATACTTTCCTTTAATGTTGAATCCTGGTATGGTTGGTGCCAATTATGCATTGAGTGGGAACTTAATTTATCGTAATCAGTGGAAGGCGGTAGCATCACCATATAATACATTTGGGTTGTCGGTAGATGGAAGAATAAAAAAGAGTATAAAGGGGCATATATTTGCTGGTGGAATAAAAATTTTTAATGATAATAGTGGGGATTTAACCTTACGGACAAATGATGTGACATTAAATGGGGCGTATCATTTAAGAGTTGGGCGAGGGCAATACATAGGTATAGGGATATATGCAGGGATTATACAGAAGAGTATTAACATGAACAATGCTATGTGGGGTAGTCAATATGATAATAATGCTGGGGTTTATAATTCTAGTGCACCGAGTAATGAGAATTATGGTTCCAATAGTTATATAGTACCTGATGCAGGGTTAGGATTTACATATACATTTAAGAAGAGTGAGTTAATTAGGAAAAGGGGACAAATTCTAAATTTTAATGTAGGTTTTAGTGCCTTTCATGTGAATATGCCATCGTCTAGTTATCTTAAAAATTCAAGTGATAAATTATATATTAGATATGTAGGTTTTGCTAGCGGGGATATAGGTATAGGAACTAGTAATTTTGCAGTAAGTCCATTATTGGTATTTCAGTTACAGGGACCTACTAAAGAGTTATTAACAGGTTTGTATGGGAAATATTATTTTATAAAAGAGGGGGCTAGCGGCGGTTCTGTTGCATTGGGCAGTATATATAGGAACAAGGACGCGGTGACAACAAATATTGTGGTGGAATATAATAGTTATACAATAGGATTTAGCTATGATATTAATATATCACAATTAAAAACAATAAGTAGGGGTAAAGGAGCGATGGAGGTATTTATAAGGTATGTATTACCAAGTCCATATGGACTTGGTGCAAGTAAGTCAAGAATTTGATGAAATTATTTTAACTTGTATAAGATTATTCAAGGTTTTTTAAATAATTTTTCTATAAGTGTTGATAAAATTTTTATGAATATTCTTCTGTATCGTATTTTTATTACATGAAACTATTATTATTTAAAGGTCATTTTAATGACTAATAGTGATTGTCCTCTGTTTCAATAATATGTTTTATTATGCTACTTAAAAGAGCGAACCGGGTGTTTTTCTTTCTTTTTTTAGATGTTGATATGCTTTTGAAGTAGCCTCTCTACCACGGGGTGTTCGTACAAGATACCCCTCTTGTATTAAGAAGGGTTCATACACTTCTTCTATAGTTCCTGCTTCTTCACCTACTGCGGTACTGATGGTAGTGATGCCAACAGGCCCACCTTTAAATTTATCAATAATAGTAGTGAGGATGCGAATATCCATTTCATCTAGCCCATTTTCATCTACATTCAAGGCTTTGAGGGCATATGTAGTGATATTGAGATCTATAACACCATTATTTTTTATTTGAGCAAAGTCCCTTACTCTTCTCAATAAAGCGTTGGCAATTCTTGGTGTGCCACGACTTCTACGAGCTATTTCAAAAGCTGCAATTTCTTCAATAGGAACATTGAGAATAGATGAGCTACGTAGGATGATATTGGTTAATGTTTTTGAATCGTAGTAATCTAATCTTGTGTTTATTCCAAATCTTGCTCTGAGAGGTCCTGTGAGCAATCCACTTCTTGTAGTGGCACCTACAAGTGTAAAGGGATTCAATTTTATTTGTACAGAACGGGCGTTAGGCCCACTATCTATCATAATATCTATTTTGTAATCTTCCATTGCGGAATACAGATATTCCTCTATAACAGGGCTAAGGCGATGTATTTCATCTATGAATAAAACATCAAAAGGTTCTAGATTGGTGAGTAATCCTGCTAAATCACCAGGTTTTTCTAATACCGGGCCTGATGTTATTTTGATATTAACAGACATTTCATTAGCAATAATATGAGCAAGTGTGGTTTTTCCTAAGCCGGGAGGTCCGTGTAGTAATACATGATCTAAGGCTTCTTTTCTTTGTTTGGCAGCCGATACAAATACTTTTAAATTTGTCACAATCTTTTCTTGTCCGCAAAAATCATTAAACTCTTGAGGGCGTAAAGCTTTTTCTATTTGAATATCTTCAGGGGAAAGATTTTCTTTTTCAGGATTTAAATTTTCATTCATAGTGGATGCAAAAATAGTGGAACAAAACTAATATATTTATTTGGATAAAAGAAGTGAAAAACATTACTATTCAAACATAGCATATGATGGTAACGATATTTTATATTCTATATATTAAATCTGAAGTGCATAATATCACCATCTTGAACGATGTATTCTTTCCCTTCCATTCTTAGTTTTCCTGCTTCTCGGCAGGTGGCATCTGAGCCGTATTTAATAAAATCTTCGTAGCTTATTACTTCTGCTTTGATAAAACCTTTTTCAAAATCAGAGTGGATAACTCCTGCGGCTTGCGGGGCTGTCCAACCTTTTTTTATGGTCCATGCCCGCACCTCTTTTTCTCCTGCGGTGAAGTATGTTTGTAAGTTTAAGAGTTTATAGGCTTTTTTGATTAGTTTATTTACACCAGGTTCTTCAAGTTCTAGTTCAGATAAAAACATTTGTTTTTCTTCGTAAGTTTCTAATGTAGCAATTTCACTTTCTACTTGTGCAGTAATGATAAGTACTTCAGCGTTTTCTTCTCGTGCAATTTTTTCAATTTGTTGAGAATAAGCATTACCTGTTTTTGCAGATTTCTCATCTACATTACATACATATAAAACAGGCTTAATCGTAAGTAAATTTAAGTCGTTAATCCGATTTATTTCTTCGGTGGTCAATTGCGCGGTTCTTGCAGATTTTCCCTGTTCAAGTGTGTTTTTGAGTTTTTCTAATACTTGATATGTTTTTAGTGCTTCTTTGTCACTACCTGCTTTGGCTTGTTTTTCGATTTTTTTTAAGCGAATGTCCACACTTTCCAAATCTTTTAATTGTAATTCAATATCAATGATTTCTTTGTCTCTAATGGGATTTACACTACCTTCTACATGCACTACATTGGGATTTTCAAAACATCTGATAACATGAATAATTGCTTGGCATTCACGAATGTTAGACAAAAATTTGTTACCTAATCCTTCGCCTTTGCTGGCACCCTTTACTAATCCTGCAATATCAACAATTTCAACGGTGGTTGGAACAATTCTTTGAGGATTGACTAGCTCAGCAATTTTTACAAGTCTTTCATCAGGCACAGTGATGCTACTTACATTGGGTTCAATGGTACAAAATGGAAAGTTAGCCGCTTGCGCTTTACTACTGCTTAAACAATTAAATAAAGTAGATTTACCAACATTTGGAAGCCCAACAATACCACATTTCAAAGCCATATTGATTGTAAATTAAGGAGGGGCGAATGTAGAAAATAAAACAAAGGAAAAGAATTTTTGTTACTACTTTACTTATTTACTTATTGTATTATACAATAAACCCCTATCTCATTCGTTTAGTATATTTGTACAAAATTAAACTGTTGTAAATGACTTTGTTTCGATTTATAAAACAGACAAATATCATCATCGGTTGTTGTATAGTATTATATAGTGAATACACTTATGCTCAAAGAAATATAAGTATCATAAAATCTATAGAAAACATTCAATCATTATCTGTCCCAAAAATTATTATCAATCAAAATGATGATATTTTTCCTGTAGAGATAATGGGGGCTGTTTATGATCCTGAAATGAATAACATGCCTGTATGGGTAAGTACATTTTCTACTGGTATCAATGAGGATGCAACGATATCTATAGAATCAATTAATTCAAGAAACTTGAATACTGATGAGATTAAAATTGTTCAAAAATATTTTGGAAAATATATCCAGAGTAATTTTAGTGTAAAGTATTTTCAAAGTTATTCGGGTAATAAAAAAATATGGAGTGCATATATTGTTCCTTTTAGAAAAAAAGAAGATGGGAGTATAGAGTTTTTACAAAAATATACAACAACTTGGGAAAAAAGGACTTCTAATAAAACGATACCTGTTTCTGCACAAAGTTTTACTACCCAATCTGTCTTGTCTAGTGGAAGTTGGTATAAAATAAGTATAAAGAATTCAGGTATTTACAAAATAGACAAATCTTTTTTACAATCGATGGGTATTAATGTTTCTCAAATAGATCCGAGAAATATCAGAATTTACGGTAATGGAGGTGAGATGGTAAACCCAAAAAATAGTGCACCTAGGTATGATGATTTGCAAGAAAATGCTATTTATGTACATGGGGAAAGTGATGGTGTATTTAATGATGGTGATTATATTTTATTTTATGGCAAGGGAAGTGATACATGGTTAAGGAAAAAGGACTTTTATTCTAATCCTCCTTATTCTTGTTTAGATTATTATCATTATTATCATAATTATTCTGATTCAGCATATTATTTTATTAATTTTGATTTAGGTGCGGGGTTACGTATTTCTGATTATTCTGTAACTGCTGTTTCTAGTTATACAACAAATAGTTATGATTACATAAATTACCATGAGACAGATGCAGTTAATCTTTTAAAAACTGGTCCTGATTTTTATGGAGAATATTTTGATATACAAACTTCTTATACATTCCCTTATACAGATGGAGGTTTTGTGGTAGGTGATACAGTAAAAAGTTTTTTAAGTATAGTTGCAAGGAGCGATGTGGTGTCTAATTTTTCCTGGAGTATAAATAGTTCTGTTTTTACTTTTACTACTGCTGCCGTGCAAACTTCTAATTATTTGGCAGATTATGCATCTGTTAGTAATCAGTGTGAAACTATTTTGAATAATGATGTTAATACGATTTCTGTAAATGTCACAAAAAGTACCGCAGATGCGGTTGCGTGGCTGGATAAGATAATACTAAATGCCAGAAGATATTTAGTATATAATAATAAATTCTTTCAATTTAGGGATCAAAGAACTGTTGCTCCATCTCAAATTACTACATATTCCATATCTATTACTAATAATTCTAATTTAATGATTTGGGATATTACAAACTTTTTACACCCTCTTAATCAAAAATTTGACCAATATTCTAATTATATTAGCTTTAATGCTCCTTCTGATAGTTTACATGAATACATTATTTTTTCATTAAATGATGCGATGGCGCCAAAATTTTTGAAAAAAATTGACAATCAAAATTTACATGGTGTTACACAAGCTGATTATATCATTGTTACTCCACCACAATTCAAACAATATGCTTTGGAATTAGCACAACTTCATCAACAAGAAGAAGGATTTACATACGCTGTCGTGACAACTGAGGAGGTATACAACGAATTCTCTAGTGGTAATGTTGACCCGACAGGCATAAGAGATTTTGTGAGAATGTTATATAAAAGAAATACTACTAACAAGCCGAAGTATTTATTATTATTTGGAGATGGCTCGTATTTTAATAAAGATAGAAGTTACGGAAGTTCAGCACTTATTCCAACTTATCAAACGGGTATATCTATTTCACCTGTATTGTCTGTTGTTACAGATGATTTTTATGGATGGTTAGATGATAATGAAGGTAGCGATTGGTCTAATTCTATTGTAGATATTGGAGTAGGTAGGTTTACTATTATTAATCAAACCCAAGCGTTGAGCACTGTTAATAAGGTAAAAATGTATTACAAAAAAAATAATTCCTTCACGGTTCAAAATGATGTAAATTGTTGTGTTGTATCTGATAATAATTACCCGCAAGGAGACTGGAGAACAGTATTTACATTTATAGCAGATGATGGGGATAGTCAACTTCATATGTGGCAATCTGATAGTTTGAGCAAATATATTTCCAAGTTTCATCCTGAATATAATGTCAATAAAATAATGGCGGATGCTTATCAACAGATTACGGTGCCGGGGGGAGAGCGTTTTCCAGACGCCTCTGCGGCCTTAGATAAAGCTTTTGAAAAAGGTTCTTTAGTAATTAATTATACAGGACATGGCGGAGAAGTTCAATTAGGACATGAGGCTTACTTAACACTTGGTCAAATTAATTCATATAGGAATATCAATAACTTGCCATTGTTAATTACAGCTACCTGTGAGTTTACAAGGTATGATGATCCAGGAAGAGTATCAGCAGGAGAACAATGCTTTCTACAACCAAACGGCGCTGCTGTTGCATTATATACAACCGTACGACTTGCTTATGCTTCTACTAATTTTTATTTGTCTACAAAATTATTTGAAGAAATTATAGATACCTTGCCAAATGGTAAGTACATGACATTAGGTGATATTGTAAAGAACACTAAAATTAAAACTAATATAGGATTTTACTTTCTTAACTTCCATCTCATTGGTGACCCTGCGCTGACTCTCGCATATCCAAAAGAAAAAATTATTGTTACTGCCATTAATAATAATACTATTTCTTCTACTCCAAAAGATACCTTGAATGCATTATCAAAAGTAACTATACAAGGATATATTGCAGATAAATATGGAAATAAACTAACTAATTTTAACGGAGTTATTTATCCTGTAGTATATGATAAATCGCAGGTGGTGGCTTGTTTAGGGAATAAACCAGAATCAATTATTGGAGGAAAAACATTCACATTTGTTACTCAAAAAAATGTATTATTTAGAGGAAAGGGAGAAATAAAGAATGGTGAATTTAAATTTTCATTTGTGGTACCAAAAGATATTAATTATGCTGTTGATACAAGTAAAATGAGCTTCTATGCCCATAATGGTATTAATGATGCTATAGGGTATACATCAAAATTTTATGTAGGAGGGTCTAATCCTAATGCTATACAAGACAATGAACCACCACACATTGGGTTATTTTTGAATGATAAAAAGTTTGTTTCGGGAGGCACTACTAATGAAAATCCTGTGCTATATGCAGAAATAGCAGATAGTTCGGGTATCAATATATCTAGTATAGGTATTGGGCACGATATTGTAGCTACACTGGATAATAAACAAATCAATATGAATGATTATTTTGAATATGATTTAAATAGTTATCAAAAAGGAAAAGTAAAATATCCTTTCAGTAATTTATCAGAAGGAAATCACCAATTGTCTTTGAAAGCGTGGGATGTTAATAATAACAGTAATACACTAAAAATTGATTTTGTTGTAGCAAAAAGTGAAGAATTAGCATTAAACCATGTATTAAATTACCCAAATCCTTTTACTACCAAGACAAAATTTATGTTTGAGTTTAATACGAGTTGTGAGCAAATCAATGTAAAAGTAGAGATATTTACCATTACAGGGAAATTAGTGAAAACAATTACCAAAGCTCTTTATGTATCAGGATACAGAGAAGATAGTATAGAATGGGATGGTAGAGATGATTATGGAGATAAATTAGCAAGAGGCGTGTACATATATAGATTAAGTATCACTGATTCAAATAATAAAAAAGCAGAAAAAATTGAAAAGTTAGTTGTTTTAAATTAAAGTTATTTATTACTGTTCATTTATTCGGAGAGCAAATCACAATATCTTTTTTACATTTTTTTTCTTTTGTCGATTACATAAAAAGAGAGGACTGAAACATAGTATTATCACTTTTTAGAATAAATTTCTTTAGTTGAGATGGAGGTAAGTATTGAAATTTGAGAAAAAATGAAATATGAAGATTTACTAGATGGATTCATATGGTAGATAAAGAATTCCCTAACCTAAATATAGACCTTAACTTCAAATAAGGTGGTGAGCAGTAACAATAAATCAAATTCCAACATTGAGATGTAAATAAACTCCAGTTTGACTTAAGCTATTGATAGCAAATTCTATTCTGAGTACAAGATCATAATATGAAATTAAATCCAATCCTACGCCATATCCATATATCCATTGATTATTCAGGGGATTATTTCTATAATAAAATTTATCTTCTACATAAGCGGCATCAAAAAATAAATTGAGATAACTATAAAAAGGAATGCTATTAAACTGTTGAATTTTTAGCCATTTCAAATGAAATACATATGGTTTTATTATTCTAAATTTTAATGAATTTTTGCTCATAATATATCTTTGTCCATCGATGATGTAGTATTCATATCCTCTGACGCTATTATTACCATATCCAATAGAGCGATTAAAGAAGAAGGGGATATGTCTATTATCTGTCCATTTGCCATATACTCCATTAGCTAAAGTTAACCACTCTGTAAATGATGTGAATTTCTTTATAGTTCCAAATATAAAAAAATTATCTACATTCTCTAATGGTTTTATGCCTAAGCCATTTTTTGTTATACTTCCGCCTACTACCCATCCATTTAGGGGATAATACTGAATATCTGTGTTATTGAAAGTATATGCATAATGAAGATAAAAATAATATAAACGGTTTTGTTGAGAATCAAAAATAGAAGGATTAAGTTTTATTAAAGTGTCATTTAAAAACCAATAATTATGAGCAAATTCAACAGTATGAATGTCAAAAAGTTTTTTTCGGTATGAAAATGATATTTTTGATTCAAACAGTTGTATAATATGTTTTTCATAGTCTCTGTAAAATAATGGCTTGTTATCAAAAGTATTATATTGTGCTTCATTATTTTGCTTGAAAAAGAAAGAAGTTCTTATACCAATGGTTTGTTTTTGATTGATATAAGGATTTCTATAAACAATACCATATTTGTCACTGTATCCGCGTTGTATTACCAAAGAAAACTTATCTTTTCTTCCTGTAAAGTTTTCGTGGTCTATAACTATTCCATAATTTATTCTAAATAAATCTTTTGTTTGCCACCAAGTATTAAAATTCCTATCTTGAATTTCAAATATCGGAACAGGCCATATATACCACCTTTCTCTTACACGGGTGCGTAATTTTATTCTGTTGCTATCTACTTTCTCATAATATACAGTATCGAATACAAATAAATTCGTATTAAATATATTTTGTTGTGTTCTCAGTATAGTGTATTTTAATCTATTTACATGTACTGTATCTCTTTGTTTTTTGACAAACTCTCGTAAGATGATTTTATTTTTTGTTTTTTTATTTCCTTCTATCTTAATGGTATCAATATAAAAAAAATGTTGAGCGAATAGTATTCTAAATAATAAAGAAAAATAAAAAGCAAAACATATTCTATTTGAGACTAACATGTTCACACAAAGGTATAAAATATATTATCGTGGCTTTGCGTTTAAAATGAATTACCCTTGTTTTTTATAATGAGGTAAAAAATTTGCAATTTTGTAGCAACTATGATTTACATTACTAGAAAAGAGCATTTTAATGCTGCACACAAGCTATATAATCATCAATGGAGTGAAGAAGAAAATCTTAAGATATTTGGCAAATGTGCAAATCCTAACTTTCATGGACATAATTATGATTTATATGTAACCATTAAAGGACATATTGATTCTCAAACAGGATTTGTGATGAATTTTTTTGATTTAAGAGACATTTTACAAAAAGAAGTTATAGATTTATTAGATCATAAAAATTTAAATATAGATATTGATTATTTCAAGAAACATTTACCAAGTGTTGAAAACTTATGTATTTTTGTATGGAATTTAATTGAACCCAAAATACGACAGTATGGAGTAGAGCTTCACTGCGTGAAAATTTGGGAAACAGATAGTAATTTTGCTGAGTATTATGGAAGATAAAAAACCAATAATAACAGATTGGGAAGCATTTGAAAATTACTTCCGTATAGATGCTTACAATCCTGAAAAAACAAAGGCATTAGAAGAATTGTATTCAAAAATTCTTCATATTGTAGGAGAGGATATTAGTCGAGATGGATTACTTAAAACCCCTGAAAGAGTTGCTAAAGCTATGCAGTTCTTAACTCATGGATATCATTTAGACGCTCTGGAAATAGTTAAATCTGCTATCTTTGAAGAGGATTATTCACAAATGGTGATAGTTAAGAACATTGAAATTTTCAGTTTGTGTGAACATCATTTACTACCATTTATAGGTAAAGCACATGTGGCTTATATTCCTAATGGAAAAATTGTAGGATTGAGTAAAATAGCCCGAGTAGTAGATGCTTATGCAAGAAGATTACAGGTACAAGAAAGATTAACCAATCAAATTAAGGATTGTTTACAAGAAACATTAAATCCTTTGGGTGTAGGTGTAGTTATAGAGTGTGCACATCTTTGTATCCAAATGAGAGGTGTTCAAAAACAACACAGTATTACTACTACTTCAGCATTTTCAGGAGAATTCATTAAAGACGCTACCAGAAAGGAATTTATTAATTTGATAAAGGACTAATCTTTATTCTGAGAAAACATAATTTTACTCATCTCTTCTTTTGTAACTTTCATTAGGTCTATATCTAAAATAATAAAATCAGCGTATTTGCCAATTTCCAGGCTTCCAATTTCATTTTCCATGAATGCCGCGTATGCAGCGTCAATTGTCATACCTCTTAATGCCTGTATTTTGCTTAATGCTTCTTCTTTTTGAAAGGGAATACTATCCTTTAAATCATAGTTTGTTCTGTAAACAGCGGCAAAAAAGGTTTTCAGAGGTGATACATCTTCTACAGGGAAGTCGGTGCCTAAGGCTAACATATTATTTTGTTGCCACAACGATTGATAAGCATAAGCTATTTTTATTCTATCTGCTCCTAATCTATGAATAGCCCAAGTTTTATCAGATATAACATGCGTAGGCTGGACAGATGGTATGATGTCATATTCTTTGAAATACCATAAATCATTTTTATCCACTACTTGCGCATGCTCTATTCTCCATCTTTGATGATTATGTGGTTGGAGGTGTTGTGAATAGGCTTGCAAAACTATTTTGTTAGCAGAATCTCCAATGGCATGTGTACATACTTGAAAATTTTTTTCTTTTAAAATGGAGAGTATTTTATTCAATGTATCTTGATTGATTAGTAATAATCCATATTCATTTTGAGTAGAATTGTGAATATCAGCATACTTCTTTTTTAGTAAAGCACCTCTTGAGCCTAAAGCGCCATCGGCATATATTTTGAAAGATTTGACTTTTAGTTTTTCTTTATCAATCCATCCATTGTTTAAAAAGTAGTTCAGATTTTCTTTATTCAAAGATGCCATAGCGTATATTCTTATAGATAAGACACCGACAGATTGTAGTGAGTCAATAAGCTGTATTTGCCATAAATTCAAGCCAGCATCATGTATACAGTGTATATTATTTTTCAAGCAGAGTTCTTGTGCTTTTAATAGTAAGGGAATAAGTTGTTTCTTAGACAAAGGAGGTATGTGCCGCGTTATTAAATCAGTAGCATTATCTAAAAATATTCCTAGTAAGTTTTTTTTATTATCCATTATAATTTCTCCACCATTCACAACTGTGCTTGGGTTTACTTTGGCTATCTCAATGGCTTTGCTATTTGTCCAAATAGCGTGTCCATCTACTCGGGTGAGACATACGGGAATATCTTTGAATACACTGTCTAAAGACTCCTTAGTGGGAAATTGTTTATTATTAAACAAATTTTGATCCCATCCTCTGCCTATTATCCATTGGGTATTAGGATTTTCCTGATAAAACTTTTTAAGTCGTGAGATAATTTCATTAATGGAAGTTGCTCCGTATAAGTTGCATTGTCCGAGTGAATAAGCTAGCCCAAAGAAATGAGCATGTGCATCTATAAAAGCAGGATATATGTATTTGTTTTTGAAGGAGACAATACTATCCGAAGTATATTCACTGAGTATTTTTTTATTACTTCCTATATCAATAATTTTTCCATTGATTATAGCCATTGCTTCGGCAGTGCTATTGTTTTTATCCATTGTATAAATGAAAGAATCTTTGATGATAAAATCCACTTTCAGCTTTTTTTGACATGAAATAAGTAAAAAAATAAAACCAATGTTTATGTAACGAAATAAGGTATTCATTTTTTATTTTTAAACAAAAATAATCAAAGATTAATTACCAAAATTTTTTGATAGTGCTAACACCATAGAATTCTTTATTTTTGCAATGAAAATTATTACATATTTATGATTACTGCAACTACGCCCATCAAATATGATAGAAGAAATTTTTCAGATGTAGAATTGATAGATATATATAAAAAGATTCTCAAACCTAGAATGGTTGAGGAAAAAATGCTTATATTGCTTCGTCAGGGGAAGTTAGCAAAATGGTTTAGTGGAATAGGTCAAGAAGCTATTGCTGTTGGAGTAGCGGCAGCATTAGATAAAGATGAATACATCTTACCTATGCATAGAAACTTAGGAGTATTCACTACTCGTGGTATTCCATTATATCGATTATTTTCTCAATTTACAGGGAAACCTAGTGGCTTTACGCAGGGAAGAGATCGCTCATTTCATTTTGGGACACAAGAATATAAGATTGTGGGAATGATTTCTCATTTAGGTCCCCAAATGGGTGTGGCTGATGGTATAGCATTAGCTCACAAATTGAGAAAAGAGAATAAGTGCACAGCAGTATTTACAGGAGAAGGAGCCACCAGCGAAGGAGATTTTCACGAAAGCATTAATGTAGCTGCAGTATGGGATTTACCGGTCATTTTCATTATTGAAAACAATGGATATGGATTAAGCACACCGGTAAATGAACAATACCGTTGTAAACAATTGTCTGATAGGGCTATTGGATACGGAATAGAAGGTGTTACTATTGATGGAAATAACATATTAAAAGTATATGAAACTATTCGGCATTATGCAGAAGAAATAAGAAAAAAGCCACGCCCTGTTTTAGTAGAGTGTGTTACTTTTAGAATGCGTGGACACGAAGAAGCCTCTGGTACAAAATATGTTCCACAAGAACTATTTGAAATATGGGGAAAGAAAGACCCCGTGGTAAATTTTGAAAACTTTTTATTAGAAGAATCGGTTATTACAGAGGAGGAAATACAAAAAATAAGAGATGAATTTAAACAAGAAATTGAAGAAAACCTAAAAATAACATTTGGTGAAGAATCTCCAAAAGTAGACACTCAAAAAGAGTTGAATGATGTTTATAAACCGTTTTATTATGTAGAGACAAAGCCACAAAGCAATAGGTGTTCTAAAAAGAGGTATATTGACGCTATTTCTGAGGCTCTGAAAATAGCAATGGAAAAACATCCGAATTTAATACTGATGGGACAAGACATTGCGGAATATGGTGGAGCATTCAAAATTACAGAAGGTTTTGTAAAGATGTTTGGAAAAGAGAGAGTCCGTAATACACCGTTATGTGAGAGTGCCATTGTTGGATCCGCTTTTGGATTATCTATTCAAGGGATGAAGGCTATGGTAGAGATGCAGTTTGCAGACTTTGTAAGTGAAACAATGACACAAATAGTGAATAATCTTGCAAAAGCTCATTATAGGTGGGGGCAAAATGCAGATGTAGTAGTGCGAATGCCAACAGGTGCGGGCACAGGAGCAGGTCCTTTTCACTCTCAAAGTAATGAAGCATGGTTTTTTCATACACCCGGGCTAAAAATAGCTTATCCTGCGTTTCCTTATGATGCCAAAGGATTATTACTGACTGCCTTTGAAGACCCTAATCCCGTTATGTTTTTTGAGCATAAGTATTTGTATAGAACTATTGAACAAGAAATACCTGATGATTATTATACTATTCCTTTTGGTAAAGCATCTGTGGTGAAGGAGGGAAAAAGTATCTCTGTTATTACTTATGGATTGGGTGTGCATTGGGCATTAGAATTAACTCAAGAATGCCCCGAATTAGACTTAGAAATTGTGGATTTAAGAACCTTAACACCATTAGATAAAGAAACTATCTTTAATTCTGTAAAAAAAACAGGGAAGGTTATCGTATTGAATGAAGATACTATAACAGGAAGCATCAGCGGAGAAATAGCATCACTTATTAGCGAATATTGTTTTGAATATCTTGATGCACCTGTATTCCGAGAAGGAGCTTTGGATACACCTGTTCCAATGAATAAAGAATTAGAAGAGAATTTTCTGTCTAAAAAACGATTTAAGGAAAAAGTATTTAAGTTGTACGAGTATTAAAAATTTTAATTGTATTTGATGCAGATAATTTTTATTGTACTGATAGCAATAGTTTTTTATTCTTATTTTGGGTATGCTATATTGTTGCAAGGTCTAGTTTTTATTAAAAAAATAATAGGAAAAAAAAAGAATATCAATCATCAAAACCTCATTCATCATGAGGATTTACCTTTTGTTTCATTAGTGATTCCTGCATACAATGAAAAAGAAATTATTGATGCGAAAATGAAAAATACATTTGATTTAAATTATCCTAAAGATAAATTAAAGATAGTATGGGTAACGGATGGTAGTAATGATGAGGGCGATAAGTATCTTCATGATATGTATATTCGTAATTATTCTCATAGACAAATATATTGTTATCATCAAGAAAAGAGAGAAGGAAAATCTGCAGCAATTAATAGAGTGATGAATTTTATAGATACAGATATTGTTGTTTTTTGTGATGCTAATACATTTTTGAATAAAGATAGTATTATTAATATTGTAAAACATTTTGAAGATAAAAAAGTAGGTGGCGTTGCAGGTGAAAAAAGAGTTTTGAGAAATGACAGTACTGTTGGTGAAGGTGAGAGTTTTTATTGGAAATATGAATCTTGGGTTAAAAAATTAAATTCTGAATTTTATACTTGTATAGGAATGGTAGGAGAATTAATGGCATTTAGAAAAAATTTATTTAAAACTATTCCAAACGATACTATTTTAGATGATTTTGTCATTTCAATGGAAATTGCTACTCAAGGGTATAAAGTGATATATGAAGAAAATGCTTATGCAGAAGAAGCACCATCACAAAATGAAAAAGAAGAAATGAAAAGAAAAATACGAATAGCTGCAGGGGCTTTTCAATGTATGTTTCGTTATATTAAATGGCTAAATTTTTTCAAACATTTTATTCTAAGTTTTCAATACTTTTCTCATAAAGTATCTCGGTGGGTTATAGTTCCATTTGCCTTACCTTTGATATTAATTTTGAATATCTATTTGTTTTTTAAATGCCCACAAAATACAATATATGCAGTATTTTTGTTTTTACAATTTTTAATATATTTCATGACACTCATTCAACACTATGCTACCCTATCATCAAAAATTTTTCGGTGGACATATTATGTTGTAATGATGAATATGTCTATGTACAAGGGGTTTTGGAGATATATTACAAAACAACAATCTGCCGCTTGGGAGAAGGTGAGGAGAGTATAATACCTAAAAAATAAGATTTTTTGTATTCTTTCTATAACACAAAAATAAAAATGTTTAGGTTGAATTAAGAATCAGAAATTAAAAATATAATGTTGTAAGTAGTAATTATGTCTTTTGTTTTTTCTTTTTAGCGGCTGGAAAGAGAACATTATTTAGGATAAGTCTATATCCTGGGGAATTAGGATGTAAGTTAAGGTCTGTTGGAGGGTCTTCTACTTTGTGCATATAGTCTTCAGGGTCATGTCCACCATAGAATGTCCATGTGCCTTTGCCTCTTTCTCCGTGGATATAACGAGCCTCATTGAATGCTTTTGCTTCGCCCATAATTAGTACATTTTTTTTAATGTATTTTTTATTATAGGCTACGGTTTGTCCCCAAAATCCTTGAATGATGTTGGTGTGATTTTGACAGAGCATTGTTGGTACTGGGTCCCATTTTGCTGAGAATTCGAAGAGTGTAAATTTATCATTTTCTTTGGTAGTTCCATATTGATTTCGTGTAAAGTATGTGTCTATTGTAGAAAATTCGTATTCTAGTGGATTAGTGCTTACTTTGTAATTTTCAAAAGCATATCCTTTTGAATAATCAATTTTTTTATTCATATCCATATCTGCGGGGTCGCCATCATATACATTACCACAGATATCAACGCCTTCGGCAGCTAATGCAATGTCGTAGCTATCAGTAGCACTGCACATTGCAAACATAAATCCACCATTGACTACAAATTCATCTATTTTTTTTGCTACAGCTAACTTTAAGAGAGATACTTTTGAAAATCCCCATCGCTTAGCAATTTCCTCGTTTTCTCTAACTTGTTGTTTATACCACGGTGTATTACCGTATTGTGCATAAAATCTTCCGTATTGTCCTGTAAAGTCTTCATGATGGAGATGTAGCCAATCGTAATTTTTAAGTACACCGCTGAGTACCTCGTCGTCATAAACTACATCATAGGGTATTTCTGCATAGGTGAGAGCAAGTGTTACAGCATCGTCCCATGGTTGTTTGGACTTTGGTGAATATACAGCAATTTTAGGTGCTTTTTCTAACTTCATAGCATCCATATTAACTTCTGGTTGTGTTATTTCTGCAAGAATAGTGTTGGCTTGGGCATCAGAGATACTCTCATAATTTACACCACGAATATTGCATTCATTGATAATAGCTTTATTACCTGGTAATAAAAAACTTCCTCCTCTATAGTTGAGTAACCAATATATTTCAACATTTTGTTTAAGCGTCCAATAGGCAATGCCATATGCTTTCAAATGATTTTTTTGTGTCTCATCCATTGGAATGAGTATTTGAAAAGCCATTAATGAGAATGAGAATAGCATTTGCAGAATTGATAGTATGGTGGTGTTGCGACTTTTCATAGTTTAATTTTTGACATTGTATTTTTCAAGATATTTCTGATAAAGTTCTGTTTGAAAGTTTTTATCGGTATATAATTTACCTTCTAGTATAATATATTGTATTAGGTTGGTCATAGGATCAAGAATATCTCCTTTTGATAGAATGAGAGAAGCTGTTTTCCCTTCTTCAATACTTCCAAGTTGTTTGTCTATTCCTAATATCATAGCAGCATTGAGAGTGATACTTTGGAGAGCTTTTTCTTTGTTTAACCCATAAGGTACAGCCATTCCGGCTACAAAAGGTAAATTTCTGCTATGCATCGCTTCCATATCTCCACTCATGCTAATAGTATAGAGTATTCCATGTTTTTGGAGAATAGAAGGTAATTTAAAGTTAATTTTGATATCATCATCAGCATTTAATGGCAATGCATTGATTCTACTAAGTATGACGGGATATTGATATTTTTTTACGATATCTATCACTTTGTATATTTCTTCACATTCTACGAGTACTACTTTTGGAATTTGAAATTCTTGGGCTAATTGTACAGCATTCAAAATATCTTTGGCTTTACTGCAGTGTATATAGAAATTTTTCCTGCCATCCCATATTGCTTTCATGGCTTCATATCTGGTATTAAATTGATTAGAATCTTGGGTGAGGTAATAATTTTTACTTTGTGATAAAAAATTTTTAATAGACTCTATTTGTTTTTTCCATTCTTTATTTTTATCTTTTTTATCAGGTTCTAACCAATGTTTGCTATAGATATATTCTGAGGGTAAATAGAAGTGTATCCCATCTTCTATTATGATAGCATCTTCCCAGTTCCATGCCTTGGTTTTCATGACAGATGATGTACCACTGATGTATTTTCCGCGTGGTGTACATTGAGTATAAAGAACACCATTAGAAAAAACTGTTGGTAATATCTTGCTATCTGTGTTGTAAGATGTTGCTACTCTAAGATGTGGATTAAAGTCTCCAATATCTTTATAATCAGATGTGGGGCGAATGGCTTCTGCCTCTTGCAAGCCTAATATATTATTACAAGATATAATGGCGGGATAAAGATGCAATCCATCAGCATTGATTGTAGTATCGGCTTTTTCAGTGATTTCTTGGTTTTGTATTTTTGAGATAATATTGTTTTTTATAAGAACATGAGCAATGTAAGCAGAATCACCTTTGCCATTATGAATAATGGCATCTTTGATAAGCACAACTTGTGCATCCGTAAAATAACATGCACATATTAAAAGTATAGGCAATAGTTTTTTCATAATCTTTATTGTTACTTGCAAAGATATTAAATAATAAGGAATAAATTATGAGTTGAATTTAGGGAATGTTAAGATTCATAGGAAATTATATTATGAAAAAACTCTCTGATTATTGATTTGATAGGTATAATGATTTATTTTAATTACGAAAAATCATCATTCAAAGTTATAAAACGACTATTCTCCTTGTAGAGTAAAAGTAAAGCTTGTCCCCTCATTAGGTTTGCTTTTTACTGAAATTGTTTGTTTGTGGGCTTCTATGATATGTTTTACTATTGCTAATCCAAGACCTGTTCCGCCTTGCTCTCTACTTCTACCTTTGTCTACTCTGTAAAATCTTTCAAAAATTCTTGGCAAATGCTTTTCTTCTATGCCTATTCCATTATCTGAGATGGTTACAAATACTTTATTGTTTTCTTTTTTTAAGATAACTATGGTATTTCCTTTTTCTTTTCCGTACTTGATAGAATTAGAGATTAAGTTTAATAATACTTGTCTTATTCTGAATTTATCAGCATTTACGAGATAGTATTCATCTGTATTTTTAATGAGTTTGAATTTTATTTCTTTCTTTTGTGCAGATAATTCCATTTGCTCAAATACTTCATTGATGAGATTTTCTATATCAAATACCTCATAGTCTAAAACCATAGCTCCGCTCTCCAGTTGAGATATTGTTTCTAAATCATCAATGATATTTTGCATTCTCTCTATATTTTTATCTGCTTTAGTAAGATATTCTATCAATATGTCTTTATCTTCATAACCACCATCTAATAAAGTAGATATGTATCCTTGAACATTGAATAATGGAGTTTTTAGTTCATGTGATACATTCCCAAGATATTCTTTTCTGTAACTATCAAGTTTTTTAAATTTTTCTTGCTCTTTTATTCTTTCTTGATAAACTTCGTCAATCAAAAGCATTAGAGATTCTTTATTTATAATTATTTTTGTATGCTCATGGTTGGGTATAATACCTTTTAGTTTTTCATAAATATTATAAACAATATCTTCCTCTACTTTTCTTTTGAAATAAATAGTAAAGAGGAATGTTATTATAAGTAATACAATACTATTTATTATTAAAAATGCCCACCAATTATTTGAAGAATAATACCAAACAATTAAATTCAATACACTAATAATAATGCATCCTGTTGCCGAAGATAAAATGACTCTTTTCATCTTTTAATGGAATACTTGAAAGTATCCTTTTAATTTTTTTGGGATAATACCTTTCAAACGAATTTCATTTACTGTACAAATGTAGAAATAGGTTCCATCGCTACATCTTTGTCCTGTTTGTTTCACACTACCATCCCACTTAAAATATGGGTCAGTTGTTTCGTATAGCAATTGTCCCCATCTGTTATATATTTTCAGGTTAATATCCTTTACATATTTTATTTTAATGGCCATAAAAAAATCATTGACTCCATCTCCATTAAAAGTGACGACATTCGGTAGTTCAAATTCAGGGCAATTATCTGTACAAGAATAATTCGGATTGCTTTTATTTCCTGAAGAATCTACAAAAACGATAGCAAAGCAACCTGCAATAGAACTAGTATTATCAAATGTAAACATAGTATCATTGAGATTAAGTATAGAGTCTAGGGTGATGTAATTATCTTCTTCTGTAGGTTTGTAATAAAGATAATACTTCAAGACATCATCGTTACATTTTTGAAGAGGTTTGTTCCATGTTAGTTCTACTCTCCCCATATTACAGTCACTTCTTATATTGAGAGATGTTGCACAAGGAGGGGTTTTGTCTATTGGCTTATCACAAGTTTCTTGTGAATAATTCAACAAGGGACTTATAATAGAAGGGTCTGTATATGCTCCTTCTGTTTGGATTTTATAGCAGTAAGTATAATTATTTACTAGTCCAGTATCTTTGTAGTAATTAGTTGTAGTTGTTCCTATTAAGTTATAAATTGATGAAGAAGGGTCTTTTCTGTAAATGTAATGTTTGTAGTTCATCCAAGGGACAGTGTAAGACCATTGAAGTTCTATTTTTCTATCATTTGGTATAGTTTTAAGAAATACAGAAGTAGCTGCATGGGAAGTAGTAGTAAAGTTATTATTGGCAGTAAATTCTATTTGATATTGATATTGGTTATTCTGTGTATTCAGTGAGTTAGATACGATAGATAGAGTAGAAGGTATAGATGCAAAATAAGTATAACTAAAAGTGCTGATAAGGCTGAGTGTTCCTGATGGATACATTCTCTCGAATATTTTTAATGAATAAGGACCTTGATAAAGAGCAGTATCTAATCCGTTAATTCCTGCTACAGGATTCATCCAACGGATGTAAATGTTTCCAGCATTTTGGTCAGTAGTTTGAACATCTACATTCAGAATGATGGGAGTATCATATTTTAGTTGTTGACACACAATGGTACTAGCTATACTCTGACTACCATCTTTATGAACAGCAACCACAGCGTAACTATAGTTAATACCATGTATAAGTCCTGTACCATTATTGTTATCGGTGAAAGTAGTAACGGAATAAGAAGTTTTACCAATGTAAGTGAACCCCCACGAAGATGGAATGCCTGGAGTACAGTATTGTGGTGTTCGTATATCACAAGAATCTTTTCGGTAAATCCAATATTCTATGACAGGGTTTTTAAGGTTAGAAGCACAGACACTTGGATTCCAATTAAGAATAATACTCGTTCCCATTGGCATAGCGCTTAAACTTTGAGGTGGAGGCGGTAATACTCGGATATTGAACACTTTATATGTGGCTAAAGCATTAGATGAAAAGCAAGATGAACTGCCATTATTATCTGATGCTCTTAAAACAACAGTATAAGGACTTAATTTAATGTGTTCACAGGTTATATTCCAGGAAAAATAGCCTGTGATGGTTCCGGAAGAAGGAGTAGCGGAGAAATTAGCCGTAGGAGTATAAGCTGCAAAAGGGTCACCGAAAGCTTCTAAGATAAGAGAATTTCCATCGGGGTCGGTAGCAGTAATAGTTTTAGTAAAAATGACGGGTGTGTTACTTGATACGATGCAAGTATCACTGACTTGCTGGAAGTTAGGAGCATTATTAGTACAGGCGCCTACTACTATTTGCATATCTCTCAATACATAACCCAGATTTCTCCATTCCCCAT
>FWPU01005756.1_pt1 | contig 23205 bp, 13 predicted proteins | sample 2228361 | NCBI WGS metagenome assembly FWPU01 (sample SAMEA103939777, study PRJEB20133) | metagenome
TGAGTATTCACTCGCGTCGGCCGCTTCCCGACGAAGACGTACAGCGCGCCGCTCTGCGGCTCCTCACCCAAAACCTCGCGCACCACGGCGGCCAGCGTGTCGAAGGACTTCCGCATGTCCTGCCGCACCGTGCACACCAGAATCCGCACAGACGACGGCAGCATCAGCGCCCCTCCAGGACGCGCACCAGCCGGCGCAGCGTCTCTTCGTCGAAGCCCACCGGCACCACCACGCGGGTGCCGCCCACCACCACCTCGAGCGCGCTCGCCACCGACGATGCAGCCGGCGCGACTGGCTTAACGTGCGCCACCACCTCGACGAATGCGGGCGACGGCTGCTTCGCCTTCTGCTCGCGCGAAAGGCGCCACGCCCACCACCACAGCGTCTTCGTCTTCAGGCCGTATCGCTCGGCGAACTCCCTCGCCGACAGGCCGCTACGCCTCCACTGCCGGACCCGCTCTGCCCACGTCTTCCTCGTCGCTCGTGCCATGCCGCCGCCGTAACGCGGCGGAATTCAGCCGTCCCGAACGGCCTGCGCCGAACGGATACGGCCATGTGGCTGCCTCAGGTGGTCGTCGACCCGCTCACGGACACTCCGGCCTGGGTCTCGTTCGGCCAATTCAACGGTCTGAAGGTCGACGGCCGCTCACCGGAAGAGCGAGCTCTCACGATGATGGAGCTCGAGCCCATCCGACGCATGTTCGGCGACGCGGCGCCGCGCGACCATTTGCGGAAAATCGACGAGCGCGGTGACGGGACGACGACCGTCGTCACGTTCGAGCAGTGGTTCGCCGGATATCGCGTCGATGGCGCATACCTCCGCGTCGCCACGATCGGGAGCCGTATCCGTGAGCTCTTCGCGAGGCTGCCGTACTTCCCGGTTTTCGAAGAAGCGGGAGCAATCGACCTCGCGACGGCGCGGCAGCACGCTCGCGACTGGTACGCCGACATTGCGTGCGGCACGGACCAGACGTGTCGAGCGGACCCGTCGCTCGACCCGGTGGCGGAAGAGACCGTCATCTTCTCCGCCGAGCTGTTCGACGCCGCCGGTCGAGCCGGGCATCACCTCGCGCACAAGTTCGTGTTCAAGTCCGTGACGGTGTGGTGGGGGGCGGTCGATGACGAGGTGCTGTGGTACTCGCCTCACGCTTCGACGGCCACGCCTTTTGGGTCTGGAGCGAGACCGGTTCCGCCCCGCGGGCCTGCAGAAACCGAGCCGCGGGCGACTGCACCGTCCCGATTGATCAAATCAAGCCGCCCGAATTCAGGCTCGAGATCGACGTCGACGGGACGCAGTATCCGCCGCTTCATCCGGATGCGCCGCGAGTGTCCACGTGGATGGCGCAACTGGATTCGGAGCTCGTCCGGCTGTTCGGATGGAGCTCGGTGCGAGGAGACGGCGGGATAAGCGTGCACAACCCCAACAGTCACGTCGCCGTCATCGTCGGCAGCTCCTACGAGGACGGTGGAGACAACGCGCTCAAGTCGTGGAGTGTTCCGAACAATGATCCATCCCAGGAATTTCCGTTCATCCTGCTCGGAAGCCAAATGACGGTCCCGGACGTTCTGGCACACGAGTTCGGTCACCTGATTACCGAGGCAGCTTACGGGCCCATGAGCCACGTGGAGCAGGGCGCGCTCAAGGAGCACTATTCCGACGTGATCGCCCTCGCGATCTTCCCTCCGGCCGACGGCGGGTGGGATCTGGCGGCCGAATCGCCCCTCGGGCCCGCGCGGAACATGCTGGAACCGACGGCGCCGCATACCAGGTCTGGCAGTTGGACCGTGGACCATGTGTCGAACAAGGGGCGCTGCGACTCGCTGTTCGCGTCGTGCATGTACGAGTGGCTCGGGATTCCCAACCGCGCGTTCGCACTGATTGCATCTGGCGTTCCGAATCCAGTGCCTGGCACGACGCCGCTCGGGCGCGAGACCAGCGCGAGGCTGTACTTCGAAACGCTGCGTCCGCCTACCGATCCCTCGACACTTCCCGACTACCAGATTCATCCTATCGACAGGTTCGTGAACCAGCGATTGAAGATTCTCGCGTTGTGCCACGAGGCCGTGGCACGCCCAAGTTTCGAGCGCGCCAAAAGGTGGAGTGGCAGTCGGCCAATCACGAAGGACGATTGCACGAACACTGGGCGCGCGTTCGACACAGTGGGCGTCGTGGCGACCATCAGCCACGGGTTCGATCGCTTCCAAGCAGGGACGACGACCGGGACCTGGTACCAGTCGATTCGGCAAGGGGCGACGCTCTACCAGGGGTGCACCCTCGCTGGCCATGTGCTCAACCTCGAAATTCGTCGGGGCCAGGACTTCGCCGCTCATCTGAGTCGATCGGACACCGACACGCCTCCGCTGTTCATCGACTTTCGCAACGGGGAAGTTCGGGTCGAAGTCATCGAGCGGTGTGGCTCCACGTCGGTGGCGACCTGTCCGAACGACACCGTGCGGTCCGTGACGTACAAGGTTCTATCGAAGTGGGAAACCAGCCCGCGTGACCCATTCCTCATCTGGGTCGACGAGCGGCTGAACGTCCCAAGCGGCCTGCAAGCCGATGATTGCGAGGTGCCGGTCGGAGGATATAGGCCAGCTTATTACTGGTCGACGCCCATCGTGTTCACGGGCAGTACCCTGGCCGGCTTCGCAGGGAAAAAGGAAGACCGCACCATCGCACCCAACATGGTGAACGGCAGTTTCGTGCCGGGTCCCTGCGCGCTCTTGGATATCGGAGGAGTCGATGTCCATCGTGACGCGATGCACCCCAACCCCCGAGTCCCGCAGAGCGCGTTCTCCCACGGCTCACACGGGTTCGAGGTGGTGCGGATGGGCGGCTCCAACGACGACTACACCGCCGGGTTGCACACGTGGGTCAATGCATTCTCCGGGATCCATGCACGGGTCGTGTACAAGCTCGCGGAACCGATAGGCGGCACTTGCGCCTTCAACGGTATCGAGGGGGTGCCGTGATGGTCCGGATCATGACGGTGGCCTGCGTCGTGCTCGGTATGCTCGCGTCCGCGTGCGGCCCGAACTGCGAGCCGGGGAGCGTCTGGATCAGGCGCGGTCGCATTGCGACTGCCGGGTCGAGCGAACCGGTGGAGTTCGGCATCTTCAGCGGGACGTGCGAGCCGGGACACATTCCGATTCCCGAGGCGCGCGCCGTCGCCGAGGACGGCACTTCGAGCCGTGCCCAGGTCACCCTGCTGCAATTGAACGGCCCGACTGGTGCCGTGCCCAACGAAGTCGTGTCGGCCAATGGAACCGTCAGCGGATTCACGCGCACGGCCGGAGACATGGTCATCGAGATGAGGTGGGGTGCGGCCGTGCGCACGCTTCGACTCGTGAATGTAGAAGCTCTCGACGTACCGCCCGACCGGGTCGTGCCAGCTCAATGCCATGCGCCGTTCAGGATCAGCTCGGATGGCATCACCTGTACCGCGTTTATAGAGAAATACTCGAGCGAAACGAGTGCCTATGAGTACAAGAATGGCGTAGCGACGATGATCGGCAGAGGCTCCAACCTTTGGCGCACGAGGGATGGATACCTCGTCACGTCGGATGCTGGTATTGGTTGGCTCGCGGACACCCAGTGGCTGTCAGATTGGCAGGCGGTTTCGGCACTCCCGGGTCCGGCGCGAGGCATCGCCTCGAATCGTCGGAACGTCTTCGTGCTGCTCGATGATCGGCTGCTCGTGCTCGACCGTGGCGATCTCACACGCGTCGAACAGTCGATTTCTCTAGAGGCGCCTCTCACCCATGTTCCTCCGGTGATCGCGGCGTCCGATTCGGATGTCGTCGTCATTTCTCTCAACAACTTCAATGAGCGGAGCGAGCGGCGTCGCGAAACGTATGTGCTCGGACCCGGCGGTTGGGAGCGCCGAAAAGTGGAGCATTCGCGTGAGTCTGCCTGGGCTGCGTGGGGCGACACGTTCTGGACCTGCGAGGGCGTCGAGAATAGGCGAATGCGGTTCTACCGCGTGACTGAAACAGGCCCGCAGCTCGTGATGGAGCACGAGCCACTCGGAGCGTGTCACGCCGTGTTTCAATCGGACGTTCTGGCGGTCGTTGGGGCGGGATTCATGCAGTGCCCATATTTCGTCGGCGAGGAGCTCTCGTTCGTATCGATTCGGGACCGCGGTCTCTATGGCGGCTGCTTCGATCGGTACGCTCATCTCGCGCTCGAAACACCTGGCGGCTGGGAGACTCGCATCTGGGACTTGACGCCCTACCGCCGCTGATGCACGGCCCGCGAGCCGGCCTACAGCAGCCCCTCGAACTCGTCGAGCATGCCCTCGAGGGCCTCGAAGCCGCGCTCCCAGAAGCCGGGCTCCGAGAGGTCGATGCCCACCCGGGCCAAAAGGCGCTGCGGCGTGTCGGCGCTCCCGGACGAGAGCAGCTCGACGTAGCGGGGCACGAACGACTCGCCCTCCTGCTCGTACTTGCGGAACAGCGCCAGCACCAAGAGCTGACCGAACGCGTACGAGTAGCAGTAGAAGCGGTAGTGCACGAAGTGGCCGATGCCGAGCCACCCCCACCGGTCGCGGGGGAAGAAGCGAACGGTGTCGCAGTAGAGCCGCTCGCGCTCGTCCATCCACAGCTTCGCGTACTCTTCCACCGGGACGACGCCCTTCTGCCTGCGCGCGTGGGCGCGCTGCTCCCAGCGGGTGTAGGAGACCTGGTTGAAGACGGTGGAGAGGATGTCTTCGATGCGCAGGGCGAGGAGGCTCTTGCGGACCTCCTTGTCGCGCTCGGCCTCCATCAGCCGCTTCATGAGCAAGAGCTCGCCGAACACCGACGCCGTCTCGGCCATGGGCGTCGTCGGCCAGAAGTTGAGCGGCGTGTTCCGCCTCGACAGGTAGAAGTGGATGCCGTGGCCCAGCTCGTGCGCCAGCGTCGAGACGTCCTCGATGCGGCCGTTGTAGTTGAGCAGCACGTACGGGTGGAGCTTGGGCAGCATGCCCGAGCAGAACGCGCCGTCGCGCTTGCCGGGCCGGGGCAATGCGTCGATCCACCGCTTGTCGAAGAACTCGCGGGCGATGTCCTGGAAGCGGCGGTCGAACGCGCCGAACGCGTCGAGCACCATCTTCCGGCCCTCCTCGAAGGCGAGCTTCTTCTCGGTCTTCTCGAGCGGCGCCAAAAGGTCGTGCGAGGCGAAGTCGTCGAGCTTCAGCGCCTTCGCCTTGAGCCGCATGTAGCGCTGCGCGAGAGGGTAGTGGCGCTCGGTGATGCCCATCAGGGTCTCGACGACGTCGGGGCTCAGCTCGTCCTCGAGATAGGTGGGCTGCTCGACGCTCTGGTAGCCGCGGAGCTCGACCTCGAGCCGGTGGTCCTGCAAGAGCGTGTTGAAGCAGAAGCTCAACACGTGCGAGTGCTGCTCGAAGGCCTGCATCAGCCCGTCGACGGCGCGGCGGCGCAGGTCGCGGTCGGGGCTGGACCTCAGCGCGCGGGCCTCGGCGACGGTGACCTCCTTCTTCTGCCCGTCGATCTCGATGGGGATGCGAATCTTCGAGCTGACCTCGGTGTAGAGCTGCGAGAACGCGACGCGCCCGGTGAGATTCTTCAGCTCGAGCGCCTTCTCTTCACCCTCGCTCAGCGTGTACGGGGCGAAGCGCCGGAGCGCTCCGAGGTAGTGCCGGTACGTCTCGAGCTCGGGTCGCTCGAGGAGCCGCTGGAACGGCTCTTCGGGCATCTTCTTCAGCTCGACGTCGAAGAAGCGGACCTTGTTGAACGCCTCGGTCGTCGCCTCGCGCGCGCGGCCGAGCAGCTCCTGCGCCTTCTCGTCGTTGGTCTGCCCCGAGAACAGGAGCTGCGCGTATAGCTGCGGCCCGTAGGCCAGCTCCATCATCTCCTCGTAGCGGGCGATGGCCTGGGCCAGCTCGGCGGGCTCGAGCGAGGCCATCTTCCCGCGGTACTTCGCGGCCAGCTCGTCGGCGAGCGCGCTCGAGCGGCCCATGTCGTCGCCCAGCCGGGCGTCGTCGGGCGAGGAGTAGAGATCGGTCAAGTCCCAGCGCAGCGCGTCGGTGTGGCTCGTCATCGCGACGTCCTCTTCGCTCAGCCCTGCGCGGGCATCAAGGGGCTCAGCTTGCGCCGCAGCTCGGCCGGGTCGGTCACCGGCGGCTCGCACGCGAAGTGGCGGCACAGGTAGGCGGCGGCGCGGCCGTCGAGGGGCTTTCGACCCGAGGCGGCTTCGCGCAACACCTCGGGCGGCTCGCCGTCCCACCAGGCCAGCGCGAAGGTGGGCGCGTACGTGTCGTTCATCGCGCGCAGGAGCGGCTCGGCACCGCCGCCGACGATGCTCACCTCGGCCGCTCCGTCGAGCCAGGCGTCGGCGGCGAGCAACAGATGCCCGTAGCCGAACGGGTTGCGCGCGGCCTCGTCCCGCATGCGGCGCAGATAGCGCCCCGCCTGCTCGAGGTGGCGCGACCGCCCGGTGAGCGAGGCGAGAAGCACCTGCGCCTCGGTGAGCGACGAGGCCCCCGACGGGAACGCGTTGTCGTGCAGCGCATAGGTCGGCACGAACAGGTCCTTCTGGCCCTTCGGCGCCGTGAGGTAGGCCGACTTCGACTCGTCCCAGAAGAGCTCGAGCGCGCCATCGGCGATGCGCTCGGCGGCCTCGAGGTACTTCGGCTCGAACGTCGCCTGGTAGAGCGCGCACAGCCCCGCGGCGAAATCGCCGTAGTCCTCGATGAAACCGTCGATGCGCGGCCCGAGCTGGTACGAGCGGAAGAGCCGGCCGTCCTTCCACATCGCGCCGAGCACGAAGTCGGCCGCCCGCGCCGCAAGGAGCGCCCAATCGGGGCGATCGAAGACGCGCGCGGCGAAGGCCAGCCCGCGGATCATCAGGCCGTTCCAACCGGCGAGCTGCTTGTCGTCGCGCCCCGGCGGCACCCGCCTCGAGCGGGCCTCGAACATCGCCTCGCGCGCGCGAGAGAGGCGTTGCTCCACCTCCGCGAGCGGCCGGCCGGTGCGCTGGGCCAGCTCCTCGGCGGTCCGCGCCACCTCGAGCACCGTGGTGCCGTGCTCGAAGTTCCCCTGCTCGGTGATGCCGAAGTGCTCGAGCGCCAGCGCCGCGTCCTCGGGCGACAAGAGCGAGGCCACCTCGGAGGGGCGCCACACGAAGAACTTGCCCTCCTCGCCCTCGCTGTCGGCGTCCTGCGCCGCGTAGAAGCCGCCCTCGGGAGACGTCATCTCGCGGCGGACGTACTCCACCGTCTCCTCGACGACCTTCTTCCACAAAGGCCGCGGCTCGAGCTGCTGCGCCTCGGCGTACAGGTGCAGAAGCTGCGCGTTGTCGTAGAGCATCTTCTCGAAGTGCGGCACGAGCCACCGCTCGTCGACCGAGTACCGGTGGAAGCCGCCGCCGAGCTGGTCGTAGATGCCGCCCAGGGCCATGCGCTCGAGCGTCAGCATGGCGGCCGAGCGCAGCGCGGCGTTGCCCGAGCGCCGCCACCCGCGCAAGAGGAGCGCCACGTTCATCGGGTTGGGGAACTTGGGAGCGCCCCCGAAGCCGCCGTACCGCCGGTCGACGTCGGCCTCGAGGCGATTGGCGGCGTGCACGATGTCGGTCGGCCGCAGATCCGCCGGCGGCGCGTCGAGCCCGTACTGCGCCAGGTACGACAGGCCCGACTCGAGCTGCTTCGCCTGCTCGGTCACCTGATCGCGCTGGTGCTCCCACGCGTCGTGCAGCACCTCGAGCAGCCTTCCGAAGCCGGGCATGCCGAGCTTGTCGTGCGGCGGGAAGTAGGTGCCGCCGAAGAAGGGGCGCAGATCCGGCGTGAGGAAGACGGTGAGCGGCCAGCCGCCGCCCCGCCCCATCAGCTGCACCACGCCCTGGTAGAGCTGGTCGAGGTCGGGGCGCTCCTCGCGGTCGACCTTCACGTTGACGTACCACTCGTTCATCCGCCGGGCGATGTCCGGGTTCTCGAACGACTCGTGGGCCATCACGTGGCACCAGTGGCACGCCGAGTAGCCGATCGACAGGAGGATGGGCTTGTCCTCCCGCCGGGCCCTCTCCAGCGCTTCTTCGCCCCACGGGTACCAGTCGACCGGGTTGTTCTTGTGCTGGCGCAGGTAGGGAGACGGTTCCTTCGCCAGCCGGTTCTCGGGAAAGCTCGGTGCGCTCACACGCAGACTCTTAAGGTGGGACGGCCTTCGGGCAAGGCTTTCGAAGCATGAATGCCGCGTTAGTGTTGGCCCGTGCCGCACGACGAGCGCCATTTCGATGACCTGCTCGAGTGGCTCGCGCTCGAGCGGGCCGAGGAAGTCGCGCGCGTCGCCGAGCTCAAAGCCACGTTGCCGCTCGGCGAGCTCGAGCGTTTGGGCCTCGTCTGGCTGGATCTCGAATCGACCGGCGAGTCGGTGGGCCTGGGAGGCCGCTTCCTCGTCACGCTGGAACGCGCCGACAAGAAGCCCTTCCCCGCGCCGCTGTCGAACGGAGACCTGGTCGAGGTGCGCCCGCGCCGCGCCGAGGCCGAGCCGGAATTGGCCACCGTGTCGCAAGGGCGCGCCGCCCGCGTCGAGCTGGCGTTCGATCGCGCCCCACCCGACTTCGTGGCCGAAGGGCGGCTCCGGGTCGACCGCATCGCCAACGAGGTCACCTACGAGCGCGCCCGTACGGCGGTGGGTCGGTTCCGCGAGCCGACCGGTCCGCTGGTGCGGCGGCGCGACGTCCTCCTCGGCCGCGAGCGCCCCCGATTCGATGATCCGCCGAAGCTCGAGCCCTCGCGCTTTCTGAACCCCGAGCAACGCGAGGCGGTGGGCCTCTCGCTCGCGGCGAAGGACTTCTTCCTGGTGCACGGGCCTCCCGGGACGGGGAAGAGCACCGTGCTGGCCGAGGTCGCCGTGCAGGCGGCGCGGCGGGGCGAGCGGCTGCTGTGCACCGCGGCGAGCAACGCGGCGGTGGACCACCTCCTCGAGCTCTGCCTGGACCAGGGGCTCCGGGCAATCCGAGTGGGCCACCCGGCGCGCGTGCTCGACCGGCTCAAGGAGCACACGTTGGATCTGCTCGTCGAGCGCCACCCCGACCGGGTGCTGGCGAAAGAGCTCTTCGCCGACGCGTTCGAGCTGCTCGGCTACGCCCGCCGCCAGCGCCGGTCGGGCAGAAGCCGCGAGCGCTTCTCCAACGCTCGCGAGGCCTCGGCCGAAGCGCGCAAGCTGATGGACGAGGCGCGAGCGCTCGAGCGGCGCGCCCTCGCCTCCGTGCTCGGCTCGGCGGAGGTGGTCTGCGCCACGCTGTCGATGCTCGAGTCGAATGCGCTCGCCGGCCAGACCTTCGACCGCGTGCTGCTCGACGAGGCGACGCAGGCCATCGAGCCGCTCGCGCTCTCGGCATTCGCCCAAGCGCCGGTGGTTCTGGCCGGCGACCACCGCCAGCTCCCTCCGACGGTGCTGTCGATGGAGGCGGCGAAGAGGGGGCTGTCGACGAGCCTCTTCGAGCGGCTGCTGGAGACGCACGGCGACTCGGTGCGGCGGATGCTGCGCGAGCAGTACCGCATGCACGAGCGCATCATGTCGTTCCCCTCGCGCGAGATGTACGGGAACGAGCTGCGCGCGCACCCGTCGGTGGCCTCGCGTCTCCTCTTCGAGCTGCTCACCGCCGAGGTGGATGCACCGCCGGTGCTCTTCCTCGACACCGCGGGCAAGGGCTTCGACGAGCAGCGAGGCGAGCTGTCCGAGAGCTTTTGCAACGAGGGCGAGGCCCGGCTGGTGGTGGCGCACGCGCGGAGGCTGCTCGAGGCGGGTCTGCCCGCGCGCGAGCTCGCCGTCATCGCTCCATACCGCGCGCAGGCCCGGCTCATCGAGGACCTGCTCGCCGCTCCCGGAGTCGAGGTCGACACCGTCGACGCGTTCCAGGGCCGGGAGAAGGAAGCGGTGCTGGTGTCGATGACGCGCTCGAACGGAGACGGCGCCCTCGGCTTCCTCACCGACCTCCGGCGCATGAACGTGGCGATGACGCGCCCCAAGCGGCACCTCTTCGTCGTGGGCGACTCGGCCACGCTCTCGTCGCACCCCTTCTACGCGCGCTTCATCGACGAGGCCCAGAAGAGCGGCGGTTACCGCTCGGCCTGGGAGTGGCCGGAACCGGGCATGTAGGCCGCCAGCCTTCATCGCAAAATCTTCGTCGGGCGCGCAGCGCGTTGCGGGCCGCAGGTGACGAATTTCGTCGCCTGCTCGAGCGGAAATGGGCGGATCTGCACGGCCAGCCCGTCGGCACGTGCCCTGCTCTCGAGAGCCGGCATGGGCAATCCGGTGGTGACGAAGGAGAACGACGTCTGGGTCATTCGCCTCGAGAAGCCGAACGGGAAGATTCAGGAGTACCGCTGCGCGACCGAGTCACAGGCGCGGCAGCTGGCTGCGGTGCTGCTTCCGCGCGAGCAGAAGTAGCGGGCAAGAGGTGCTACGCGCGAGACGCGCGGTGCTCGACCAAGGGCACCGGCTCGGGTGAGGGCATGACCCCGTCGGGTTCGGGCTCGCCCTCCGAGGCCACCGTCACGGGAAGCATCGGCTCTCGAGCCGGAGCCTTCGCCTTCGGGAACACCACGAACCGGAGTAGCAAGAGCTGCCCCACGGTGAACACGGCGATGTCGGCGACCATCTTGGCGGGCACGAAGGGCACGCCGAACCAGTCGCGCATCACCACCACGAGCTGGCCGTGCACCAGCATCGAGGCCAGTGTGGCCACCACGAACTTCAAGGCCGGCTTCGCCAGCCTGGGGTCGTGCTCGCGGAAGGCGAAGTAGCGGTTGGCGAAGAAGGTGAACGTCGCCCCGAACGCCACGCCCAGCATCGCCCCGGTCCGCGTGGACCAGACGAGCGCCTTCACGCACAACAGGCCCACCGCGATGTCGAGCACCGTGGCGATGGCGCCCACGGCGAGGCTACGCGTCGCCCACGAGTGGTACGCCTTCAGCAGCCACTTTTTGAGCGACCCGTCCATTCGACGCTCCCAGCCAATATCAACTCGCCGTCAGTGCATCCAGTCGCGCCGCCGTGAAGTCGGCGTCACCTATCGGTTTCGGCGCCCGCAAACCCGGCGCGGCGGTGCCTTATTCTCACCGCTGCGCTGCACCCTCTACGACCCAGCAAAGGCTGGTCCGTGCAAAATGCGTCTCGTTCCGGTGCCTTACGACTGGGCCGGCGGGCGAGCGTGCGCGAGCGGCTGCACACTTCGACGGCGCTTGCGCAAAAGTAGCGCCAGAGCGAACGGCGCCGGGCTGTCGACCCGTTGGCAGGTGCAGCCCTTCGGCGGCTGCTCGGCGGGCGGGGGCAGCTCGACGGCCAGCGAGCCTTCGGCGCGGACCATCTCCTCCGGCGCGGCCCGCCCGGTCGCCTCGTAGAGCGCCTTGAGCGCGCGGCCGGTGTCGTCGGTGCGGTTCTCCCGCTCGAGGAAGTCGACGTACGCGCGCGTGGTGACCTGGTGGAACAGCCGCGCCACCACCGGCACGCTGCTCGCGCCGGAAGGCACCGTCACCTCGAACGTCACCTCGTCGAAGTCGCGGTGGCCGCCGTCGGGCAGGTCGAACCAGTCGACGCCGACGGGTTTCGTGGCGGCCGTGGCGCGGAAGCCGGCCGGTGGAATGCGCGAGTCCTTCACCACCATGTCGTGGAGCGCGAGGTGGTCCTCGCGCACGCCGCCCCGCCCCATCACCAGCTCGTAGACGCGCGCATCGGGCGCGACCGTTCCGGCGTCGGCGTCATAGGCGCCGCTGACGACGTCGTCGCCGACCTGGAGCTGGAGGAAGACGCGCCGGGCGTCCTCGTAGCCGGTGGGCAGCTTGTGGCCGGCGAGGTTCTGCACCCGCACGCGGATGGGCACCTTGTCTTTCGGGCGCACGCGGCCGCTCGGCAATTCGAGCTCGAGCTTCGCCGCCGCCTTCAGAATCTCCTGCGACGCCTTGCGCGTCTCGGCGAACTGCTCGGCGTAGGCCTTGAGGTCCGGGTTGGCGGCGAGCGTGACGTCGAGGCTCCAGACGTTTCCGCCCACCAGCGTGTGCCGGCGCGGGTCGGCTCGCTCGTTGCCGAACTTCGCCACCAGCGCCGGGGAACCGAGATGCGGCATGTGGCAGTCGACGCAGCCTTTGCCGTTCGGCGCCTGCGCGTAGGCGCTGTGCTTCCATTCCTCGTAGGTGGTCTGCAGCGGCACGCCGTTGAACGGGTTGGTCACCTGGTGGCATTGGCCGCACAGCTCGCTCGAGCCGGTGAAGGCGCTCGGGGCGCCCTCGTGCGCCGGGCTGGACACGTTCTCGTACGGGCCGTGCTTGAAGATGCCCTTCTCCCAGTAGAGCTGGGCGTTGCCGATGACGGGGGCTCCGCCGTCGGGGACGATCGATCGGTGGCACGCGTCGCAGGTGACGCCCTCGAGATCCACCTCGTCGAGCGCGCCTCCATCCGCCGGGAGCGAGTGGCCGCGCACGTACGACTGCGGAGCGTGGCAGCGGAGGCACCACTGGCCGATGCCGGGCCGGTCCTGGTTGGCGACGGCGAGCGTGGCGCGGAAGAGCGGGTCGCGCACCGAGTTGGCCATCATCGACGAGACCCAGCCGTCGAACGGCATGTACAACGTGGTGAGCGCGGTCGCGTCGCGGTCGTGGCACTCGCGGCAGCGCTGAGCGCTCCCGACCGGCGTGCCGCCGTCGAGGTCTCCCGGTTGGCTGCCCAGGCCGGGAGGCTCCTGAGCGTACGCGGCGCCTGCGAAGACGAGCGCCGCGAGAGCGCCCCACTTCGAGAGCGTGTCCATCGCCCCGAGGTCTCTCAGATCCGCCGGCGCAGCGCCATCGCCGCCGCGAACAACAGCGCCGAACCCAACAGGATGAGCGGCAGCATCGAGCCGCCAGAGCTGATGCAGCCGCAGCCCTTGGCCGAGGAGCCGCCGTCGAGCTCGCCGATGCCTCCTCCGCCCGCGCCGTTGCCGCCGCCTGCGCTTCCGCCTCCTCCGCCCGCGCCCGTTCCACCGTCGCACGCGATCGGGTTGACGGGGCTGATCTTCACGATACGGCCCTGCGCCGTCTGGCCGGGCTGGACGTAGATGCCGACGTACAGATCTCCATCGGGGCCCACCTGGAACGAGATGGGCACGGGCGGGTTCGGCGTGCCGATGCGCCCGATGAGCGTGCGAGGGTTGGGGCCGGCCACCGCGTCGCGCGTGGCGTTCAGCTTCAGCGAGTAGAGATAGCCGTTGGCGTTGTCTCCGAAGAAGTACTGGCCGCGGAATGCGTCGGGCCAGTGGCAGCTGTCGACGATGACGCCGCCGTTGATGGAGGTGCACTGGCCGTCGATGCCTCCGGCCGCGCCGCCGTGCCGGCAGTAGTAGACGGGGTCGACGCAGTCACCCGATTGCGGAGTCGTCTGACCGCAGGAGCTGACTGCTCCGCCCGCCGCTCCTTCGCGGTAGGGCCAGCCGTAGTGCTTGCCCTTCCGCACGAGGTTCAGCTCCTCGAAGGTGATCTCGCCGACGTCGCCGACCCAGAGGTTTCCGTTCTTCGGGTCGAACCACAGCCGCCACGGGTTGCGGAAGCCCCATGCCCAGATGTCCTTTCGCGGAGCGCCCGTACTGCCGGCGTTCACCGGGCTGGTGCAGGTGGGGCCACATGCAGTCGCCGCGCTCTCGTTCGACAGCGGGTTGTCGTCGGGGATGGTGCCGTCGAGGTTGACGCGGAGGATCTTCCCGTTTCCGTTGGTGAGGCAGGTGGCGTACGTGTTGTCGGCGGCGCCGGGGCCGCACATGCAGTTGCAGCCGGTATCGCCCACGCCGATGTAGAGCTTGCCGTCAGGGCCGATGGCCAGGCCACCGCCGTCGTGGTTGGCGGGGCCGATGAGGCCGCGCACCAGGATGCGCTCGGATGCCATGTCGAGCGTGTTGTCGGCCTTGAGCACGATGGAGACGACGCGGTGCCGATCGGGGTTGGTGCCCGGGATGGGGTGGTTGCTCGCGGCCGAGTAGTAGAAGAAGAGGATGCCGTTCGTCGCGAACTCGGGGTGCACCTCGACACCGAGCAGCCCCTTCTCGCTGGCGGTGTCGACCATGAAGGTGCCCGCGGTCACCACCATTCCATCGGTACGCCGCACCTTCACTGCGCCGGTCTTCTCGGTGATGACGATTCGGCCGTCCGGGAGGAACCGGAAGTCCGTGACCGGGCCCAGGCCGGTCACGAAGTTCTCCATCTTCAGCGCCTGCGAAACCCCGGCGTCGGAGAGGTAATCAGCCCGGGCAGCCACGCCGGCGAGCAGCAACAGAGCGAGCGTTCGAGAGCACATGTCGTCTTCCCCGGCCGGAGCGTATCTCCGAGCGGACGCGTGCGCCTGCCTGGCTGCCACCCGTCGCGCTCCATTCACCGTCAGGCCAGCGAGAGCAACTCGGTGTGACTGCTCGTCGCGGGTACCGCTCAACGCGGCACGGGACAAGTACCGACGCACGTCCTACACTCAGCGCGTGGACGTCAGCGAGTACCTCGAAGGTTGGCGGCGGCGGGCCCGCGAAGAAGCACAGCTTCACGCCAGAGCGATCGAGCGAGCGCGCGCCGCAGTGCCGGCGGCCGTGGCGGCCTTGAAGCGCCGTGGAGCGACACGCATCTGGCTGATCGGCTCGCTCGCACGCGGCACATTCCGGCAGGGCTCCGACCTGGACTTTCTCGTGGAGGGCCTGAGCGAGGAGGCCGCCTGGCGGCCAGGGCGGCGGGCGCATTCTCTCCATTCTCGACCGCATCGCCAAAGTCCATCCCAGCGTCCGCGATGCGCTGTCCCGGTTCGACGGGTTCCTCGGCCACCTGATCCGCGCTGGCTGAGATGTGCGGCCTCCCGTTTGGCCGTGTCGGTTGCAGAGCGGCCGGCGGCAAGGGCTGAAACGCGGCTGGAAGCGCCGCGCCCTCGAATGTGAAAAACCGTTCCTCTCGGCGAAAACGCTCCTCGGCTCGGTTCCGGTACGCGGCTTGAACCCATCTGGCGATGGACGCGCACACCGCGAGGACGACCGATGCCGACCACGCGATGGATTCTGGCCGCATGCCTCACCGTCATGGCCTGCGCCGATCCGGGCGAAGTGCGGCGGGCCGAGGCGCAGGCGCTCTTCATGCCCGCCGAGCTCGACTTCGGCGAGGTGCCGGTGGGTGAATGGCGCGAGCTCGATCTGCGCATCCACAACACCGGGCGCGTCTGGTTCCGAGCCGCCCAGGCGCTCAAGCTCGACGACAACCCGTCGTTCGTCGTCGAGCACGAGGGCACCTGGGTGCCTCCCTACGAGTGGCGCACGGTCAAGGTCCGCTTCCACCCGCTCGCCGAGGGAACGCTCTCCGACCGCGTGCGCGTCGTCACCGATGCGGATCTCGCCGGCTCGGCCGTCGTGCCGGTGCGCGGAACGGGAACGCCCGCGCCATTGCGCGTCCACCCCGCGTGGCTCGACTTCCAGACGCTGGAGATCGACTCCGAGCGGACGCTCGAGCTCACCGTGGAGAACCCGATCGACCTGCCGGTGACGGTGCGCATCGGCCACCCGGACTTCGAGGCCGACACCTCGGTGGTGCCGCCGCTCGGGCAGAAGGTGGTGAAGGTGCGCTACCGCGCGAACGCGCTCGGGCCGGCCGAGGGGCAGCTTCAGCTCTTCGCCTGCTCGACGTGCCGGCCCAAGCTGGCCCGCCTCACCGGCAACGCCGTGCCCAGCGCCTTCGTCTTCTCGCCCTCGCCGGTGCAGTTCGACCCGGTGCCGGTGCACCAGCGCACGCGCCGCAGCACCACCGCCACCAACGTCGTCTGGCGCCCGGTGCGCTTGAAGGAGCTGCTCACCTCGGACCCGCTCGCGTTCGCCGTCGTCTCCGGGCCGGGCGAGATGGACGTGGCGCCCGGGCAGTCGGTGATGATCGAGCTCGAGTTCGCCGCCCGCACGGCGGGGCCGACCACCGGGCGACTGACGCTGCGCTACACGTCGGATCGCGACCGCACCAGCGAGGTCGAGCTCGACGCGCGGGGCGGGCGGCCGCAGCTGGCCATCGCTCCGGTGGCCATCGACTTCGGCTCGGTGCCGGTCGGCGGCAAGGCCGAGCGCGTCGTGCGGCTGTCGAACGCCGGCACGCTGGGCAACCTCCACTTCCGCGGAGTGCGCGGCGAGGGCGACGTCGCGGCCTTCTCCGTCTCGCAGCCCTTCCGCGGCGCGCAGTCGTACCCGTGGAACGCCGGCGCCGCCTGGCCGGTGCTGACGCTGCCGGATCTGCCCATCGCTCCGGGCGGCGACTTCTTGGACGTGCGCGTCTTCTTCAACCCCGATCGACCGGGCCCGCTCACGGGAGCCATCGTCTTCCTCTCCGACGACCCGTTCGTGCCCGAGCGGCGCGTCTTTGTGCGCGGCTCGGCGTTCGGGCTGGGCCCGTGCCTCTTCCGCGTGCTGCCCCAGACGAAGCTGCACTTCGGGAACGTGCCCACCGGCAAGGGCGCGGTGCTCGGCTTCCGGTTCGAGAACGCCGGCACCGAGCCGTGCGCGGTGAAGGACATTCACCTTTCGAACGACGGCGGGGGCGTGTTCTGGATGCCGGGCGGCCCGCTCACCGGCGGCGTCGTGCTGCAGGACGACTCGTTCGCCGCGATGATCGCCTTCCGGGCCAGATTCGACGGCCGGTACACCGGCGAGCTGTCGATGACGGTGAGCGGCCCCACCGCCACCGTGTTCCGCCTGCCCATCGAGGCGGCCGCGTACGCGAGCTGCCTCGCCGCCTCCCCGCCGTACCTCGACTTCGGCCCGGTCCGCTACGACTGCCCGCCCAACCCCAAGCGCACCTTCGTCTCGAACCGCTGCCCGTTCCCGGTCACCGTCACCGACGTCTCCGTCGGCCCCGGCACCTCGAGCCAGTACGCCATCGTGCAGGCCCCGGCGGTGCCGCTGACGCTCATGCCCACAGACGGCTTCGACGTCGTGGCCACCTACGCGCGCAACGTTCACGGCCAGCACTACAGCCCGCTGTGGATACACGCCGCCAACGAAGTGGATCCGCTGCTGGTGCCGATGGTCGGCGAGACGAACCACGAGGGCGTCGAGGTGGAGACCTTCGTCCAGGGAGCTCCCGGCCAGCTCGACGTGCTCTTCGTCGTCGCCAACACCACCACCATGGCGCCGTTCCAGCGGAGGCTCCGGGACGCGGTGCCCTCCTGGCTCTCGTCGGCCACGGCGCGGCTCGTCGACGTGCGCGCGGGCGTCACCACCACCGGGCTCGTCGCCCGGAGCCCGCTCTGCCCGGGCGGTGCCGAAGGAGGAGAAGCCGGCCGGCTGGTGCCGGTCGACAACGCGCGGCCGCGCGTCACCTCGGCGGCCCAGGCCCCGGTGCTGCAAGAAAACGTCATGGTCGGCACCTGCCACTACCTCGTGCAGGGCCTCGAGACGATGCGGAGCGCGCTCTCACCCCCACTGGTCGACTCGGCCGACGACCCGCGCACGAGCGCGCCCGCCGATGGAAACCTGGGGCTTCTGCGCCCGCCCGCGGCCCTGGCCGTCGTCTTCGTCGCCGACGAGGACGACCACTCGGGCTTCGAGCCACAGAGCTACGTCGACTTCCTGCGCGCGCTCAAGGGCCCGGGCATGGCCCACCGCACCCGCGCCTACGCCCTGGTGCCGACGGATCGCTCCTGCCCCACCGCGGGTCCGCCCGGCCCGCGCTTCGCCACCGTCGCCCGCGTCACCGGCGGAGAGGTGTGGTCGGTCTGCTCTGGCGACTACGCTCCGCTGCTCGAATCGCTCTTGGCTTCGGCGAGCGCGCTCCAGGCCGCCTTCCGCCTCCGCGAGACACCCGCCGACCCGAACGCCATCGAGGTGCGGGTGAACGGGGCCCACGCAGGTCCGGGCAGCTGGCGCTACGACGTTGCGCAGAACGCGGTGGTGTTCGAGCCGTCGTCCATCCCCGCCGCGGGAAGCTCGGTGCAGGTCCGCTACCGGAGCGTGTGCAGAAATCCGTGAGGCCGGCCTCTGGCGGCTCGCAGCTCTGCCGTCAGGCGAATGAAGGAGGAGGTGAGGCGTGGACCTCGACGACGCGCTCGGGCGGGGTCTCGGCGGCGCCGGGCTCGAACGGGAGGAAGACGGTGAAGGTGGCGCCGGCACCGGGCTCGCTCGACGCCTCGATTCGCCCGCCGTGCGCGGCCACGATGGTTCGCACGATGTACAGGCCCAGCCCCAGGCCTCCATAGTGGCGCGAGGACACCGCCCGCTCGAAGCGCTGGAAGATGCGGCGCAGGTTCTCCGGAGCGATGCCGATGCCGTGATCCCTCACCGTGAGGCGAGCAAGCCCGTTTTCTTCCGCCACCTCGACCTCGATGGGCTTGCCGGCTCCGTACTTGATGGCGTTCGAGATCAGGTTGCTGACGACCTGGTCGATGCGCGCCGGATCCCACCGGCCGCGCACCGGGGCGTCGGCAAGGATGCGCAGCTCACACCCCGCCCGCGCCAGCTCCTCCGCGAAGCGCCCGGCGACATCGTGCACGATGGCCGCCAGATCGACCGGCTCGACCTCCAGGCGAAGCCGGCCTCCGGCCATGCGCGAGACGTCGAGCAGCTCGTCGATGAGGCGCCCCATGCGCGCCACCTGCCTGGCGGCGCCGTGCAGCTTCGCGTTCGTCGCCTCCACCACGTCCTTGGGCTCCTCGAGCCGCCCGGCCATGCGCAAGAGCGAGTCGACCTGCAGCCGCAGCGCCGCCAGCGGCGTCTTCAGCTCGTGCGAGGCGATCGCCAGAAACTCGTCGCGCGCCCGCACCGCCTCCTTCGCCTGTCGGTAGAGCCGCACCCGCTCGCGCTCGGCCAGCCTGCGCGTGCGGATGTCCCGGGCGATGCAGATGAAGCGCTCGGCGTCGCCGTGCGCCAGCTGCACCACCAGCTCGATGGGCACGTCCGTCCCGTCGCTCCGGCGGCAGAACGTCTCGACGGTGAGCGACGCCTTCTCGTGACGCACCAGCGGGGCCAGCAGCTCGGCGAACGACGAGTCGTCGAACTCGGGCATGATCGCCAGCGGCGTCGTCTCGAGCAGCTCCTCGCGAGCGTACCCGAGCAGCTCGGTGGCTCCCCGGTTGACGTACTGGAACGCCCAGGTGGGCGCCTGGAAAATCCACACCGCGTCCACGACCGCGTCGAGCGTCTCCTTGAACTCGGAAAGCGCCGCTTGCGCGCGCTGCTGCTCCTCGATGTCCGTGAAGGTGCCCACCCACGAGACGACCTCGCCGCCTTGACCGATCTCGGGCGAGCCCCGGCCCAAATGCCAGCGGTACGAGCCGTCGCGCGCCCGAAGCCGAAGGGAGAGCTCCCACGGGCGGCCAGTGCGCAGCGCCTCGCGCCAGGTCCGTTCGGCCCCTTCGACGTCGCCGGGGTGACAGGCCGTCAACCAACCCTGGAACGAGCGCTCGGCGTCGAGCCCGGTGTATTCGAACCACCTGGTGCTCAAATACTCGACGGCGCCGTCCGCCCGCGCGGTCCAGACGATCTGCGGAATCGCCTCGGCCAGGCTGCGGTAATGCCGCGCGCTGGCGAGCGCGAGCTCCGACAGCTTCAGCTCCATCTCCCGCCGTTCGGCCTCCCGGAGCCTTCGGGCCTGCTCCTCGATCTGGCGCTGCTGCCGGTAGAGCGTCACGAAGACCGCCACCTTGGCCTTGACCACCTCGGGCAGGTACGGCTTGAGCAGGTAGTCCGCCGCCCCGAGCGCGTACGCCCGCGCGGCGTAACCGAACTCCTCGGCCCCGGTGAAGAACAAGATGGGGATGTCGCGCGTGCGCGGGCGCCGGCGGATGTACCCGGCGAGCTCGAACCCACTCATTCCCGGCAGGTGTATGTCGATCAAGACGACCGCGACGTGGTGCTTGAGCAACAGCTGAAGCGCCTCCTCGCCCGAGCCAGCCTCGAGCACCCTCACCCCGGGCGCGGCGATGATCGACGCGAGCGCCACGCGACTCGGGGCGTGATCCTCGACGATCAGGACCGCGGCCTCGATTTCCACGTCGAGATGCATCTCGTCACGCCGAGCGGAGATGGCGGCCGACCACCGACACCAGCCGGCGGATGTCCACCGGCTTCACCAGAAAGTCGTTGAGACCGGCCTCGACGAATTCCCGCTTGTCTGCATCCGAAGCCTTGGCCGACAGCGCGATGACCGGCACCTTGAACCCCCTCCGCCGGATGCGCCGCGTGGCCTCGTACCCGTCGACGTCGGGCATCATGATGTCCATCAACACCGCGTCGAGGTCCGGGTGGCTGTCGAGCACCTCGAGCGCCTCGACCGCGCTGCTCGCCGGAAACACCTCGGCCTTGGCCGACTCGAGCAGGCTGGTGATGGCGTAGACGTTTCGCGCGTCGTCGTCGACCACCAGAATCTTCTTTCCGACGAGCTGCTCCGCCTCGGGGGGCATGGCCTCCGCCGGTTCGACCGGAGCCGGCTCGGTGGGCGCCTCGGCGATCTGGGCGCTTCCGGCCGGAACGCCCTGGAGCCGCTCGAGGGGGGCCCGCTCGGCGGCGGGCTGCTCGGCACGGGCCTGCTCGGCAGGAACGGGCTGGACCGGTACCGGGAGACGCTGCTCGAGATCGTCGCCGCTCAGCGGCAGGTAGAGGGTGAAGGTGCTGCCCTCGCCCACGGTGCTCTCGAGCTGGAGCTCCCCGCCCAGCACGCGGGCGTACTCGCGGCTGATGGTCAGCCCCAGGCCGGTGCCGCCGTAGCGGCGGGTGATGGACGCATCGGCCTGCTGGAACGCCTCGAAGATCAGCTCCTGCCTGTCGGGTGGAATGCCCGGGCCGGTGTCCCGAACGGCGAAGGCGATCACCCCGGGCGCGCGCGACAGCGCCTCGTTGCGGAACTGCACACCCGACGAGGCTCGCTCGACGAAAAGCTGCACCTTGCCCCGCTCGGTGAACTTCACCGCGTTCGATACGAGGTTCTTGAGAATCTGCTCGAGCATCTGCCGATCGGTGGTGACGCGCCGGGGCGCGTTCTGGGCCACTTCCGTCGTGAGCTCCAGCCCCTTCTGCGCGGCGATCGGCTCGAACGTGCGCTGCGTCCGGGCGATGACGTCGGCGACCGCGACCGGCTCGGGGTGGACCTCGATGCGCCCCGCCTCGATCTTCGAGAGATCGAGCACCTGGTTGATCAGGGCCAACAGGTCGCGGCCGGCGGCGTAGATGTTGCGGGCGAACTCCTGTTGCTTGGGGGTGAGGTTCTTCTCCTCGTTCGCCGCGAGCATCTGCGCGAGGATCAGCATGCTGTTCAGCGGCGTGCGGATCTCGTGCGACATGTTGGCGAGGAACTGGGACTTGTAGACCGACACCTTGCCCAGCTCGCGCGCCTTCTCCTCGAGCGAGGCCGAGGCCTGGGCGATTTCCCGGTTCTTCACCTCGAGCAGCGCGGCCTTCTCTTCCAGCTCGGCGCGGCGGCTCTCGAGCTCGACGTTCGAGCGCTGCAGCTCCTGAAGCAGCTCTTCGGTGCGCATGCTCGCCCCGATGAGGTTGATGGCCACGCCGACGTTGAGCATCAGCTGCTCGAGGAAGGTGAGCTGAATGGGCGACAGCTCGTGGAAGCTGGCCAGCTCGACCACCCCGCGCACCTGGTTTTCGAAGAGCACCGGGAGAACGACGACGCTCCGCGGCGGCGCCGAGCCCAGGCCCGAGGAGATCTCGATGTACCCTTCGGGCGGCTCGGACACCACGATGGGCTTCTTCTCCAGCGCGCACTGGCCCACCAGCGACTCGCCGAGATGGAACCGGCTCGCCAGCCGCTTGCGGCGGGTGTACGCGTAGGTCGAGACCAGCTTCAGCACCGGCGACTGCCCGTTGGCCTCGGCGATGTAGAAGGCGCCGTGCTGGGCCCCCACCACCGGCGTCAGCTCGCTCATGATGAGCCGCGCCAGCGACTCGAGGCTTCTCTGCCCCTGCAGGAGCGCGAAGAACTTGGTGAGGTTCGTCTTCAGCCAGTCCTGCTCCTTGTTGTAGCGGGTGGTGTCCCTCAGGTTGGCGATCATCTGGTTGATGGTGTCCTTGAGGGAGAGCACCTCGCCTCTGGCCTCGACCGTAATCGTCCGGGTGAGGTCGCCTCGACCGTAATCGTCCGGGTGAGGTCGCCCTGGATCACGGCGGTGGCCACGTCGGCGATGGCGCGCACCTGCGTGGTGAGATTGGCGGCGAGCTGGTTGACGTTGTCGGTGAGGTCCCTCCAGGTTCCGGCCGCGCCGGGGACCTTGGCCTGGCCGCCCAGCTTGCCCTCGATGCCCACCTCGCGCGCCACCGTGGTGACCTGATCGGCGAAGGTGCGCAGCGTGTCGGTCATGTTGTTGATGGTGTCGGCCAGGGCGGCGATCTCGCCCTTGGCCACCACGAGCAGCTTCTTGGTCAAGTCTCCGTTGGCGACCGCGGTCACCACGCGGCTGATGCCTCGCACCTGGTCGGTGAGGTTCGAGGCCATCAGGTTCACGTTGTCGGTGAGGTCCTTCCACGTGCCGGAGACGCCGGGCACCCGCGCCTGACCTCCGAGCTGGCCTTCGGTGCCCACCTCGCGGGCCACGCGCGTCACCTCGGCGGCGAAGGTGCGGAGCTGCTCCACCATCGCATTGATGGTGTCCTTGAGCTGGAGGATCTCTCCCTTGGCCTCGACGGTGATCTTCTTCGACAGGTCGCCGTTGGCCACCGACGTGGTGACCAACGCGATGTTCCTCACCTGGGTGGTGAGGTTGCCGGCCAGCATGTTGAAGTTGTCGGTGAGGTCCTTCCACGTGCCGGCGGCGCCGGGCACCTGGGCCTGACCGCCGAGCTTGCCTTCGATGCCCACCTCGCGGGCCATGGTGGTCACCTGCTCGGCGAAGGTGCGGAGCGTGGCGGTCATGCCGTTGATGGTGTCGGCCAGCCGGGCGATCTCGCCCCGGGCCTCGAGCACCAGGCGCTGAGACAGATCGCCCTCGGCGACGGCGGTCACGACGCGGGCGATGCCGCGCACCTGGTCGGTGAGGTTCGAGGCCATCAGGTTCACGCTCTCGGTGAGCTCCTGCCACGTGCCCGAGACGCCCTCGACCTCGGCCTGGCCTCCCAGCTTGCCCTCGGTGCCCACCTCGCGCGCCACGCGGGTCACCTCGGCGGCGAACGTTCGCAGCCGGTCGACCATGGCGTTGATGGTGTCCTTGAGCTGGAGGATCTCTCCTTTGGCCTCGACGGTGATCTTCTGCGACAGGTCGCCGTTGGCGATGGCGGTCGACACCAGGGCGATGTTGCGC
>FWPU01006512.1_pt1 | contig 23197 bp, 23 predicted proteins | sample 2228361 | NCBI WGS metagenome assembly FWPU01 (sample SAMEA103939777, study PRJEB20133) | metagenome
CACATAAAGATTACTACAATATGGTAACCCTGTAGCAAGCTACAGGGAATTCGCTAGTTAACTCCCTATCCAGAACTCCTAAATAAACAAAATGTCCAGGCGGCCATATTAAAAGCAGTTACTATAGCCATATTCTAAGCTCAGCATGTAAAACCTACTGACTAGCTTATTCTCTAAAGCTGTTGTCTAAGGTTTTACTACTTACCAAAAAATAAAAAACCCGATACAGTGTTTTTTACTGTATCGGGTTCGGGGGCCTAGGAGAAGGGATGAGAAAGATCTAATTTATCGAACTTCTTAGAAGTAAAGCTGAAGCTGGGCCCTGAATATGTTCTCGTCTATATCATCGCTATCGGTAAATTCATTCCTGATGAATGAGTAATCGAGCTGGATTTTGTACTTGTGGCTCTTGGACAGATAGAAGTTTATCCCAGGCGTTAGCTGCCATGTGGTATCCCTACCCGCCACGTCGGTGTCGTACCAGATCTGAGCGTATCTTGCGGCAACTTCGATGAAATCAGGCATTAGAAAAAGACCGGTCTGAGCTCTTACTCCATAGTCGTTGACCCTAGGAAGACCAGATTCTTCCGGAGCTATCCGCCTATAGTCAAATTCACCCTCTATGCTGAAGATCGAGTATTTAAAATTAGCGTCTGCAGTAAGGGAAAACACATCTGCATCCGTAGTCCCTATCTCCGCAAACCTCTCATCTATATCGCTGTCCGGGGTTTTTTGGTCGATGTTAAGTCCGGGGATACCGGCAAGGCCGACTCCGAACGCGAAAAGGGGCTTGTCTTCCCCAAAGTTAGGCTCTATCTTGTAATCTCCTCCCGCGGGGAAAGAAGAGTTGGAATATTTCAGCTCTCCGCAACACGGGGTTAGCATCACCCTACCGGCATATAACATGTTAGAATCAACACTGAGGCCGTTTCTTCCGTCGCCGTTAAATACTCCTGCCCCATAGACCAGGAAGTTCCCCAGTACTCCGTAAATCGATACGCCCCTGTCCCGGCCGTATGCGAACTCATCGTTTACGATCGACCTCTCCACAAGCTGAAGTTCGGATGAAGAAGTCAGTTCTTCTCTGTTGAACGGAACCTTGTACTGTCCGGGCCTCGGGACAAACATGGTATTGTATGCGAAATCAAAATAGGCGTCCCTAAGCGTAAATTCACCATTGTTATCGCCACTTATTTGAATGTAATAAAGTAGCCAGGGTGTGAAGGCGTTGCCGTCAAAATAAAGCCTTAACCTTCTTACATTAAAATCGGTAGCCACGTCCTCATCGTCCGTGTCATTTATGGAAAACTGAAACTGGGTGCGCAACCTGGTCCTCAATGAAAAGAGTCCATCCTTGGACTTAATCGTAAAACCGTCTCCCGGCTTCTTATAGCCTACCTCTACCTTCTTGTACCAGGCATCCTCGTCCTCTTTGGTCAGCTCTTCGATCTTCTTCTGGTCTTCTTCCTTCTGAGCCTCCAATGCCTCAATCTTCTGTCTAAGCTCCTCGAGTTGCTGCTGATTTTGCTGCTGTATTATCTCCATCTGCCTCTTTAGCTCCTGTATCTGGGCGCTGGTAGATTGCGCCTGTGAATTCAAGCTCAGAAGCGGCATTAGGAGAAAAACCAGGACTCCCAAGCGAACAAAAGTATTCATCACTCTACCTCCTTTTAAGTGAGTTTTGCAGGGAATGTTAAAGAGCAAAAATTAATTTTCGATGAAAAAAATGTTAAGATTTAGTTAAGCAAACCGTGTTCGGGTTGCCAGAAAAGAGCCAGAAACTATAATATGTTGTAAACCGAGAGCACACTATGAGTGAAAATATAATAGCCATAGTAGACGATGAAGAAGACATAGTGGAGCTGGTAAGCCATCACCTGAAAAGAGAGGGATACAAGGTAAAGGAGTTCTACAACGGCCGGGACTTTCTTTCCTTCATAGAATCGGTTGTACCCGACCTCGCCGTGCTGGACATAATGCTCCCGGGAATCGACGGGTTAGAGATATGCCGAATCCTCAAGAGCAAGACCCGTACATCTTCAGTTCCCATAATAATGCTCACCGCAAAAGCCACTGAAGCGGACGTCGTGGTAGGTCTCGAACTCGGAGCCGATGATTATATGGTGAAGCCCTTCAGCCCTAGAGAACTCGTAGCCAGGGTAAAAACCATCCTGAGAAGGGTAAGCACGAAAGACGACGATAAAAGGGTGCTAAAGCTCGGTCCTCTCTCCATAGATACAGAGAAATTCGAAGCTTCGCTCGACGGCAAGAAAATAGAGCTTACCACGACCGAGTTTAAGATACTGGAAGTCCTTGCCGAAGGCCGGGGCAGGGTTTATACAAGAGACCAACTCCTCAAGAAAAAAAGACTCTGGGGGGACGATAAGCTAGTTTTCGACAGGACCATCGACGTCCACATAAAAAACCTCAGGGAGAAACTGGGCAAAGCCGGGAACATGATTAAAACAATAAGAGGCATAGGCTATAAGTTAGAAATGTGAGAATATTCGGCAAACAATTCCTTTCCTATCTTTTCATCATATCTTTGGTTTTAGCCCTATTTACTATATTTGTAACCAATGAATTCAAGAAATACGAGGTATCACTCACAAAGAAGGAATTACTCTTCGCTGCTAACCTGCTAAGCACATTCCTAAAGAACCCTGTTTCTCAGGGAAAGAAGGAAGAAATAAACCGCCTGATTTCCAACCTGGGTATAAAAAACAGCATCAGGGTTACGGTAATTGAGAGGGATGGGGTGGTGATTGGAGATTCAGATAAGGACCCGAAGGTGATGGAAAACCACGCCGGAAGACCGGAAGTAATGGATGCTATTTCCAAAGGGGTGGGTGAAGCAAGGCGTTACAGCACAACCGTCGGAAAGGAGATGCTCTATATAGCAATTCCGCTAAAAGATGAACATGGCGAGATCATAGCCATAGTTCGCACCGCCCTGCCCTTGAGTTCGATCGAGGAAACCCTTGGTTCCGTAAAATCCGGCGTAATCTACCTGGGTCTGATCCTCACTGCTATAGCCTTAGCACTCTCCTTTGCTTTGTCTAAAGCCCTCACCAAACCGTATGAGAAAACTATCCGATTACTGGATGAAATCGCCAAGGGGAACTTCAAAGTCAACATACCCCTCTCCGATACCGGCGGAGAGACCGGGAAGCTTAATCTGGCCCTGGGTGAAATGGCTGAAAAATTAGACGAACTCTTCAGGCAGGTCTCCGTCGAGAAAAGTCAACTCGAAGCGGTACTCACCGCTATGAGCGAGGGGGTAATGGTTGTCACCAGCGACGGTAGAGTAACCCTGATGAACCACGCTTTGATGGATATGCTGGGAATAAAGGATAGCCCTCAGGGAAGACCCTACTGGGAGGTTTTAAGAAATAGAGAGATTATGGAACTGATAGAGAAGGTGATTCAAAAACGCGAGACCGGGAGAAAAGAGATATCATTCCTGTATCCGGACGAGAGATATTACCTGGTAAGCGCAATTCCCCTGGATTCTGTGGGCAGGGAAACAATAGTGGTGATGTTCGATATAACGGAATTCAAGAGATTGGAAAAGATCAAAGCGGATATAGTCGCAAATGTCTCTCATGAACTCAGAACCCCCCTTACCGCCATCAAGGGCTACGTAGAGACATTATCCGAAGGGGCGTATGAGAACCCCGACGACAGGAGCCACTTCCTTAACATAATCAGGAGGCATACCGACCGGTTAATAAACATAGTATCTGACCTGCTCCTTCTTTCGGATATCGAGCGAAAGAGCGCTCCCATAGGAGAAGATTCGAAGGCCGCATTCGAGGAGATTGACTTTAAAGAGATCGTGTATTCCTCGCTCGAAGCGCTGAAGACCAAGTTAGAAGAAAAGAACCTGCGAGTCTCGGTGGATATAAAGGCAGATATGCCCCGTTTTAAAGGAGACGGATTCCTCCTAGGACAGATGTTCATAAACCTGATAGACAATGCGGTTAAGTACACCCCGGAGGGAGGGGCCATAGGGGTGGAGGTCTACCATCCGGACTCCCAGTTTAGGATAGAGGTAATCGATACAGGCATTGGGATCCCCAAAGAACACCTAGCCAGAATTTTCGAGCGGTTTTACCGGGTGGATAAGACCAGGTCAAGAAAAATAGGTGGCACCGGGCTGGGGCTCAGCATCGTAAAACACATAGTAATAATGCATGGCGGGAAAATAGAGGTAGAAAGCGAGGTGGGTAAGGGGAGTAGATTCATAATTACCCTTCCCGCGTGATTCCTGATTTTCTCTAAATATCACACCTCATATTCAAATCCTGGAATTTCCTCGAATTGAATGCGCTACTCCAGCGGAATCTCTCTGATGAACTCATCCCAGTGCTCGTCGGTGATCTCCCTTATTTTTTTACCCAGCTTTTTGTATCCGCCCTCGCCGGGAAAGAGTTTATCGAATACCTCTTCCCTTTTTTCGAGCCACATATCTATTGCACTGTAGTTTTTGAACCTCACCACCGTCTTGAATGTCCATCTGGGCTTTAGGGTGTGAATCCTCTGGGAATACATTTTAATGTCTCCGTCAACCAAGCCCATCTTATTCATCTCCTTCCAGAAAGGAAAGACCCTGGTTTTATAAATCTCAAGAAATTTTTCCTCGCTCTCCGGCTTTACTGCATAATAGCTTTCCTCTATGACAACCAGGAATCTGGTCTCATCAGCCCGCAAAAGAGTCGCCGGAGAAAACAAAGTAAAAGAGAAAACGAGAGAAAAAAATGCAAGCGTAAACCTTTTCATCGAACACCTCCGCAGGTTCCCTTGCCTTAATTTAACAAATCAATCGTCATTTAACCAGCAACACCCATAAAGTTCGTAGCCCCTGAGCCCTTCAAAAATAAAACACTAGATAAGAGCATTATTTGATTTTGGGTGTTACCTATGGAAGAATTTATGTCTAATGAAAATTTTTATTGATTTACTACTTCCGCTTTCTGTTTAAGTAAGTCCTATACTCCATAATTCAAGGGTAAATAAACATGATACATTGGATATATTTTGTTTCTCAAGTTGCGGAGATTCCGCAAGCTGAACAGGTGAAGGTAATCTCCTTAATCACTACCGCCGGCCCCGTAGTTAAGGCTACCCTTTTATTGCTTATTTCGATGTCCGTAATCTCATGGATGATCATATTCTCGAAGCTCTTCACACTAAGAAGAGCCACCAGGGAATCGGAGAGGTTTTTGGACTCATACCAGGTAAGCGGCAATTTTGGGAATCTGTTTTCATCGACCAGGCATTTAAGGGGCCCGATTGCCGAGATTTTTAGGGCCGGATACGGAGAACTGCTCAAGACCAGGAAGTCAAGGACAACCGCAACCGGCCATAACCCGGAGCCAAAAACGAGCCCGGAAATGGTTCCTGCCGAGCTGGGTGTGGTAGAACTGGTAGAAAGAGCGATGAAAAAAACCATGTCTTCAGAGATATCCAAGCTTGAGGGTTCCCTCATTTTTCTGGCCACGACCGGAAGCACCGCCCCCTTCATCGGACTATTCGGTACGGTCTGGGGAATAATGACCTCCTTTATAGGACTAGCCAGGAGTGAAGGTGTACCCACCCTTCAGGCGGTGGCTCCGGGTATAGCCGAAGCACTGATAGCGACGGCGATAGGTCTCGCTGCTGCAATTCCGGCCGTTGTCGCTTATAATTATTTTGTAAACAGGGTAAGAAGAATAGCCGTGGAGATGGAGAATTTTTCCGCGGAATTCCTTAATATAGTGGAAAGATACCTGGCCAAGATGTAGGGGAAACTCAAAATGGGCATGAAGACCAACAATAACGAAGGACGCACCGTACTCTCAGAAATCAACGTTACCCCTTTCGTGGACGTTATGCTTGTCCTTCTGGTGATCTTTATGGTCACGGCTCCCATACTTTACCAGGGTGTCGACGTGAACCTGCCAAAGGTGGAGTCCAAGCCCATGCCCGCCGCGGAGAGGGAGAAAAAGGTCGTGATCACTCTCAACGAAAAGGGAGAGATATTCATAGAAAAAAAGCAATACTCTCTATCCGAGCTCAAGGTTGAGATACGCACCCTTATAAGGACCCACGGGAAAAGAATTGAAGACGAGGATGTATTTCTTAGAGCTGACTCTAATGTCCCTTATGGTACGGTGATGGAGGTGATGGCCGAGATTAAAAAGGCCGGCGTCAACAAGCTGGGACTGGTCACAGAGCCTCCATCAGTAAACGGTTCTCTCGATAAATAAGAAAATGGGTCGGTCAAGCAGTATGGAATCGGGGCAATCTTCTTGGTTTTGGGGGGTCGTTCTTTCACTTTCCCTTCATGGGGTTATATTCCTTTTAGCCATCTTCTGGGGATTCGGAGCGCCCCGGTACAGCGGAGAGCCCCAAACCATAGAGGGAAGGTTAGTATCACTTTCTGAAGTGGAGAGGATAGGCGGAAGCAGAGAAGGACCTGCTCCTGTAGAGAAGAAAGAACGCTCGCCTCAACCGAAAAAAGAAGAACCGGAGAAAGTGGAAGTAAAGAAAAAAGAGGAACCTCCAGAAGTCAAGGAGAAAAAAGTAGCGGTTACCAAGCCTGACAAAAAGGAACCCCCGAAAGAGACCAAGAAAGAGGAACCTAAAAAGGCGGAGGTAAAAAAGGAGGAACCACCCAAAGTAAAGGAAGAACCCCAGAAAAAAGATGCCATTGTTCTTGATTCCAAGGATAAGAAGGAAGAGAAAAAAGAAATAGCCAAAAAACCGGAGCCAACGCCACCTCCCAAAGCTACTTCACAAAAAGAACCTCCAAAGAAAAAAGAGCCCAGTTTTGAAGAAATAAGAAAGGGAGTTCTCGAAGAGATGCAGAAAAGCGTGGCCGATAAGCAGAGACGAAGTGTAATAGAGGATATAGAGAAAAGCATACACGAAGAGAAGCAGGTGGCGGAGGCAGAGTCTTCGACAATAGAGGGAACCAACAGCGACTACCAAACCGGGCGAGCAGGAAGTGGGGCTGTAAGCGGGGCCGTAATTAACCTGTTTATACAAAGAGTACGTGAGGAGATAAGAAACAATTGGAAAGTACCTCAGACCATTCCTACAGATGGAAGACTCGAGACCGTAGTGGTTTTTAAAGCTGACGAAAATGGAAGGGTCTATGATGTGAGAGTGGACCGATCTTCGGGAAATCCGGCATTTGACGATTTCTGCGTTAAGGCGATATATAAAGCTTCGCCTTTAACCCCCCCTCCCCCAGAACTAATAGAAGAGGCAAAAAGAGAGGGGTTGGAAATTAAGTTCGCCAACAATCCTTCATTATAACGAGCACAGAATAAAGTGGGGAAGGGCTTCTATTTCTAATCATTAGATTTACCGACTTCTCATTTTGAGTTAACATTAGCACAGTGGAGATAAGCTGATGAACCTCATCCTTGTTCGACATGGAGAGACCGAGTGGAATCGAATAGGCCGATGCCAGGGGTTTTCCGATGTGGAATTAAACGGCAATGGAAGAAAACAAATAGAGGCACTGGCTATATCACTTCGGGACGAAAACATCGGCGCCATCTACTCCAGCGACCTGAAAAGGGCGACGGACACCGCAAATGCCATAGCCAGATATCATAACCTTCCCGTGCGCCTGGAGCGTGGATTGAGAGAGATGGACCAGGGGGAGCTAGAAGGGCTTACCTTCGTAGAAATAAGAGAAAGATATGCTGACCTGATGATGGAATGGAGGGTAAATACCGACACGGTTAGACTACCCGGCGGCGAATCTTTGAAAGAGGTCCAAGAAAGGGCTTGGAGGGTAATAGAAGGTATAGCGAACAGGCACCCGGATGAGACCGTCGTCACGGTCAGCCACAATCTTACGATCGTAGCACTTCTCTGCAAGTTCACCGGTGTCGGGCTTACCGAATTTACTAGATTTAAGCTCCAGGCCACCTCAAAAAACCTGGTCCTCTTCAAAAACGGATACACCAGGGTAGAAGTTATAAATGATATAGCGCACCTTTCCCCAGACCTCATCACCGAAAAATAGGATTACCGACTCGAGTTAAAAGCATTATGCTTCTTTGAATTTATTGTAACTTCCACGCATATTATGTAATTTTAAAGCTGAGAATGAAAGAAGAAATTCAAAGACTGGTTGCCCGCTCTTTAGAAACCCTCAGAAAAGAAAATGACTTTATAGATTTCAATATAGAAATAGAAATCGACACTCCCAAGAAGAGGGAATTCGGTGATTTCTCGACCAATATAGCTTTAATTCTGGCCAAGAAGCTTGGGAAAAAACCGAGAGAATTAGCGGGACTAATCATCCAGAATCTACCCGGAGAAAGTAAAAACACGCTCAAAAGAGTGGAGATAGCCGGAGCCGGTTTTATAAATTTCTTTATTCAAGAAGAAGCTATACTGAATAAACTACTAGAGATTGAAAAACTGGGAGATAAGTTCGGAAGGTCTACTATTGGAAACGGAGCAAAAGTGATCGTTGAATTCGTGAGTGCAAACCCCACCGGTTATCTTCACATGGGACACGCCCGGAACGCCGCGGTGGGAGACGCAATCTCGAACATACTGAGCGCGTCCGGCTTTGATGTTACCAGGGAGTTCTACATCAACGATGCAGGCAGACAGATGGAATTGCTCGGCCTCTCCGTGTACAGAAGATACCAGGAGCTTTTCGGGATTAACGAGGAGATGCCGGAAGACGGCTACCATGGAGATTACATAAGAGAAATTGCAGTCGAATTAAAGGACAAAAAAAATACAGAGCCCCTTATTGAATTGCCGGAGCAAGAAGCTATTGATTACTGCAGAGAATACGCCGAGAACAGGCTTATGGAGGAGATAAAGAGGGATTTAAACACACTCGGTGTGAAATTTGATAGCTGGTATAGTGAAAGAGAAAAAATTTATGCGCCCTTGTCCGAACTCAGAGGAGAAAACAGGTTAAGCATGATCAAAAACAAATTAAACGAGTTTGGGGCATTAGAAGAGAGAGATGGAGCGCTCTGGTTTAAAGCTTCTAACTTTGGAGACTCTCAGGATTGGGTGCTGGTAAAAAGAGACGGCAGTCCGACCTATTTTCTCTCCGACATCGCCTATCACTACGATAAAATCCTGAGGGGATTTAAAAGATTGATAAACGTGTGGGGGGCAGACCACTATAGTCATGTGGCGCGGCTTAAAGCGGCGCTAAGAGCATTGAGGTTCGATGACTCCTTTTTTCAGGCAGTGTTGATTCAGTTCGTCAGACTGGTCAAGGATGGAAAGGAAATTTCCATGTCCAAACGAGCCGGGAGCTACGTTACCATGCGCGAGGTTATAGAGGAGGTCGGATGTGATGTGATGAGGTTTTTTCTGCTGATGCGAAGCTCGGAGGCTCATCTTGATTTCGATTTGGATTTGGCCAAAAAGGAGTCGAGCGAAAACCCGGTCTACTATATTCAGTATGCCCATGCCCGGATCGGCAGCGTATTTGAGAAAGCGAGGGAGAGAAGGCTCGCTCCCTCTGAAGATTTCTTGAATCTCCTCAGTTTGCCCGAGGAGATAGAAATCATGAAGAAGCTCTTGGTTTTTCCAGAGGTGGTAACAGACAGCGCCATATCGCTTTCGCCCCATAAAATAGCTTTTTATTTGCAGGAAATAGCTTCTGATTTTCACATCTATTATAATAAAAACAGGGTAATCGGAGATGACCTCAAACTCAGCAGCGCCCGACTTTACCTTATAGGCTGTATTAAAACAGTCATAAAAAACGGGCTTAGATTACTCGGCGTTTCTGCGCCGGAAAGGATGTGACCATGAGAGAGAGAAGAGATGCAAATACCCACCAGACTCTTTATTTATTCCTGGGCTTTCTGTTCTTATTCGTGCTTTCGTTTAGCCTAGGCGTAATTGTGGGAAAAGGGCTTAGCGGTTCTGAGAAGACCGAATTAGCCAAAGAGGAAAAAACTGCCGGGCCCTCGAGTGAAAAAATTGCAGGTCGAGAAAGAAGAAGTGATAAGACTAATGAAGATGAACCGGCTCGAGAAAAAAAAGTCGTACTAACTGAGCAGGAGGAAGCTCGGATTGAGGTGAAGGAGATTATTACTGAAGATCCTTCGGCTGCTCAAACAACTGCGCTGGTCACACCAGAGGAGAAGGTAGCAGAGCGAACTGCGGTTTCCGCCAAGCCAGAAGAAGCAAAACCGGAAACAAAAACTGAGGCTTCAACCCCCCAAAAGCTTACTCCCATTCCTGAGGGCGAAGAAGAAAAGAAAGAAACGGAGACACTGAAAGAGGTAGCCAAACCGCAAGAAGAGATAGAGGCTCTACCCAAAATAGACCCGGAGGGGAAATACACGGTCCAAGTAGGGTCATTCCAAGACGAGAAAAAGGCTAAAGAGCTTCTGGAAGCCCTAAGATCAAGGGGTTACCCCGTTTTTTTGAAGCAAGTGGACATCCCCGGTTCGGGTACCTGGTATAGAACACGTATAGGAACATTCAAAACCAGAGAAGATGCCCGACTCTATTCGGACAATATCAAGAATCGCGAGCCGGATATAATACAATTGGCGTTTGCAACCATAAACGACTGATAAAATCCAGCCTGGTTGAGGGTTTTATGAGCTTCTCTAGACTATCATCTGTAATTTATCTAATTTTAGCCGTCTTCGCTCCCACTTCGGCGATTAGCCAGGAAGTTAAAGTGGAGATACTCCACGGCCTATATATAACCGCATTCAAGACTCCCGAAGGCGATATTACAATCTCCCTCCCAGACGGCCTGGCATCGGGTGATAAAATTTCGGGTACGGTAGCTTTGGAGCCGACAGGCCATGATGAGTATGATAAGAACAGAAATAGAAAAAAATTAAGTGAGTATTTTCTCCAGTTAGAAAAAGACCGGATTCCCATTACGGAGAAAATTAAATGGACCATTCCCATCAGTTTGACCGGAAATGCAACTTATATCATCGTTAAGAACAAAGAAAACCACGAGCTGGCCCGGGCTATAGTTCCGGTTAGAGCCAATACCACTTTAGTTGAACAGGCCTCAAATCCTTCTCCTTGGGACTATCTATGTCCGATGATAGGGCGAGGGGGAAAGCCAATCCAAATCATGGGTCCCTTTGACGGAGATTTCGATACCACTCTACTAAAGATGGGGGGCAAACCGGTGAAAATAATTGCGGAGTCTCCGAGGAAGCTGGTTTTTGAGAGCCCGAGCGACGTAGTTGGAAGAACGGATATAGAGCTTAAAGAGGGAACGGTAATAGTAAAGCGCAGTTTTAACAACCTTCGCGTCGTCAAGATTAACGAAGAAAAAACTCTAGCCACCCGGAAACAGCCGGTCATATCCGATACAAGACATGAATCAAAAAAGGATGAGGAAGAATGGGCTAAAGAGATGACCTTCACCCAAAAATTAAAAGAGACACCGGAAGTATCCATCTTACCCGAGAAAGAGAAGGGCCTGGTGCCAACCCATTCTAAAGAATCTAGGGAAGCAGCTATGACGGAGGAAGACAAAAAAATTGAGACGTCTATGCCCGCTCAAGCCTACCAAGCCCCTGACCAGGTCGAGCAGCTTCCTAAGATAGAGCCAACAGATATACAGAAGAAAGAGACTCATCCTATAACCCCTCCGCAGCAAAAACAGTCGGGAGCACAGGTGCAAGTAAATAAAGAAGAGACGGAGGCTAAAGAAACGGTAGCCTTCTCCAAAAAGCCCGAGGAAGATACTGAGAAACCAATCTCAGGAGAAAAAAAAGAGCAGGTCTTCGGTGCGCCGCAGAGTAAAAAAGGGCTAAAAAGCGAAGGTGAGACCTCTCCGGGCTTTAAAAATGAGACTCCGACCCCGCAGATGAAATCTTATACCGAAAAAGAAACCAAAGAGCAAAAACCTTCATCCATAACACCCGCCGGACAAAAGGCCCAGACCGGGGAAAAAGAGACCGCCAAGACAGAACCCTTGCCCGAACTTACTCCATCTCCTTCCGTAGCCAAAAAAGATTTGGAACCAGGCATAAACACGGAGAAAGTGGAGACAAAAACTGATAAAAAAATAACCAGGGAGGACGAATCTTTATCCAATAATCAAACCGCTTCCTTATTCCCGGGTCAAACCCCAACACCTTTTATACGGGCAGAAGAAGTAGATGCGGAGGCAAATACAGAAGACCCCGCTCCAAAGGAGATAGCATCCTTTATTCCAGTCGAGGCAAATACCCTATATACCGTCCAAGTAGCCGCTTTCAAGAGAGAAAACGATGCCGTCGATTTCGCTGAAGCCCTTAAATCAAAGGGGTATCCGGCTTTTGTAAAAAAAGCTGGTGGCCTGGGGAAAGGCACCTGGCACCGGGTCAGGGTTGGAATGTTCAGGACTGAAGAGGATGCCAGGTTGTTAGGACTGGACTTGAGGCGGCAGGTAAAAGAGATACAGTCATGGTTTATCACTCTAAATGATTGAAACAGGGAAACGAACCTTACTGGCCGGGGTTAATAACCCTGGGGCCTTCTTCCTTATTTAAATTTGCCTTTTTTACAGCTAAAATAATGGTTGGATTTGTAACTTGCCTTAAAGTCGTTATTTAAAGGGATTGCGGATTCAAGATGAAAATGAGACCCGTATATATATCTCTTCTCTAAGAGGCATGACCGACGTCAAAAAAATGTATTATTGCCTTGTTGAATAGTATAGAATCTAAATCTTGTTCGAAAAACACGAGGAGTGCCGTATGTCCGTTCCCGAGGAAGTAGTGGACAGAGCCAAGGGTAAGAAAGAGCCGCCGTCATCAAAACTCTTGGGGGTTGGTATTAAGACCTGGTGGCTACTTATGATACGCCCTATCGAGGATTATCTTATCGAGCAAAAGGTCCATCCCAATATCCTTACAATCACAACCTTGATTGTTTCTATCATCACCGGAATCTTTTTCCACCTGGGATGGATTTTTCTTGCCGGAATACTTCTCCTGGCCGGCTCGACCTTTGATATCTTCGACGGACGAGTAGCCAGGGCCCAGGGATTGAATAGCGAGCATGGGGCCTTTTTTGACTCCTGCCTAGATAGATTTTCCGAGGCGTTTATCTATCTGGGGATTCTCAGCTACTTTCACCATAGCCTTTTTTCCTATGTGGTCTTCCTTATCCTATGCACGACTATGATGGTCAGCTATACCCGGGCCCGGGCCGAGGGTCTGGGGGTAGACTGCGAAGTAGGTATCATGCAGAGGACAGAAAGGGTAGTATATTTGGGCGTGCTCTCAGTATTTAACTTTTTAGGCAACCTGGCGACTTCGGCACTGGGATTAAGACCCGACGACTATCTACTCCGGTTTGCACTGATTGTAATTCTCCTTTTCTCCACCTACACCGCCATACACAGGATGGCTCACGTGATGAAAAGGTTAAAGGAAAGGGAAAAAATTAGTGGTACCTGAAGTTATGCGGCATAGAGACGGTTACATTCCCCATTATATTTACACTACCCTCATTCTGAATAATATGACTTGTCAATAATACCCCCTTCGTTCTGAGTGGTGAGCTTGTCGATAATCCCGTTCGTCCTAAATTCATAATTCGACCAGTCTCAGTATGATGCTTCGACAGGCTCAGCATGAGCGGGAGTTTATCCGCTGGTAAAGAGAAATAAAAATGTCCGTTCATTCTGGAGCCATCTTTCGGCTGGCTCAGGGTAGACTCCGCGGCGAAGAATCTAAAAATATAGACTGCTCGCGTTACTCAAGAGTGACATTTATAAAGGTGATATCATTCCATTAGATACAATTTGCTAAGGCTTTGTCTCTTTGATTAAGTCCTGGTTACCGCACAAGCCAGGACAGAGCATAGTACTAAGTTTTCTTTACTCCATTCACTCAGCTTGTGCGTTTTCCTTCCCCTTTTTCTCAAAGCCAGTTCTCTCCTTTATCCTGCTTGCCTTCTTGGAGCGGCCTCTAAGGTAGTAGAGCTTTGCCCTTCTCACCTTTCCTTGTCTCTTGACCTCTATCATCTGAATCAAGGGAGAATGTAGGGGAAATATCCTTTCTACCCCCACACCATAGGAGACCTTCCTGACGATAAAGGTTTCTCTTACCCCGCCGCCCTTTTTTGCTATCACTACGCCCTCGAAAACCTGAATCCTTTCCCGGTCCCCTTCCTTGATTTTATAGTGTACGGCGACGGTGTCTCCAGGACGAAAAGCCGGTAAATCCGTCCTCATCGCCCCCCTTTCGATTTCATCTATGACGCTCATTTTCTTTGTCCTCCCTCATATTTTACTCGAGAATAATCTATCTAGTATTATGGAAGCTGCACTCCTTACCGAGAGATGATTGTAATCGGTCAAGCCTTCGATTGGTTTTAGGGCAAAGTCAGCGCTCTCCATCACCTCATTGGCAATTCCCCACCCGGTACCGAAAAGAAGCAGGTACGCCTCAGTACCGTCAAAAATCCTTTCCTTTAACTCGGAGTAGCCAATCGTTTTCTCCCTTGGTCTTGCGTCGGTTACTACTACCTTGGGTCTTACCCCTTCTATTTGTTCAATTTCCTTAATGGCCTCGTCGAGCGAGTTTTTAATCCGGATGAGTTTGAGCGCTTCGACCCTGGTAGGATTGAATGAAGAACCGGGTCCTTCCATCCAATGCTGAAGCACCCTTTCCACCAGTCTTTGCTGCTCCCGGGAAGGTTGCACCAGAAAAAAAACCTTTATCCCATAAGCCCTAGCCGCCCTTGATATATCGTGGATATCCAGATTTACGAAGGCAGTAGTTACGATTTTAAAGCGTTTATTGTAAACTGGATAATGAACTAATGCAACATATACCCTGAAGGAAGGGGGGTTTTGCCTCCTGGTTTCTTTCAAAAACTGAAAATCCTCTTTCTTGAGATCAGCTCTATCGAGCAAGTCCGGTCTACGTAGGAACGTTCTTTTAATACTCTCCTTCCTCCTCCATTTGCCAATCTCCTGGTGATTCCCGGACAGCAAAACCTGGGGAACCCTTCGCCCTTTATACTCCTCCGGCCTGGTATATTGGGGATACTCCAGTAGACCTTCTATGAAGGAATCATCGTAAGGAGACCCTTCATTACCCAGCACACCGGGAATGAACCTGGATACCGCATCTATTATCACCGAGGCCGCATACTCCCCGCCCGACAACACGTAATCTCCGATGGAGATTTCCCTGTCCACATAGATTTCTCTTATCCTTTCATCTATGCCCTCGTATCTCCCGCAGACCAAGATTATCTGGTCATACCGAGACAACTCCCTGGCCACTTTGTCGGTTAACCTTTCGCCCTGTGGGGTGGTCAGTATAACCACACATTTCAGTCCCTCTACTTTTGTCGACTCTATGGCCCGGCCAAGTGGTTCGGGCTTCATCACCATACCGCTTCCACCTCCATAAGGGCTATCGTCAACCGTCCGGTGCTTATCTTCAGAAAAACTCCTTACGTCGTGGGTGTGAATTTCGAACAATCCCTTCTCCCGCGCCTTATTCAGAATTCCGAACGAGAAAATGGACTCAAAGAACTGGGGGAATATGGTAAGAATGTCGTATCTCATGACTAAATATGAAGGAAAGGACTTTCGAGGTTAGATCAAAACATTCAATCAATTAGTCCCTTGATAGGCAAGATGGTAATGCGTGAGTCTTTAAGGCTTATCTCCTTTATTATGGAATCGACCATGGGGACCAGAAATTCCTTTTTCTTATTCTCGACAACTAGCAGGCTTTGCCAGGTCCTATCCATCAAGGTTTTTACTCTGCCGATATACACTCCCTCGGTGGTGTAAGCCTCGAGCCCTATTAGTTGAAACCAGTAGTATTCATTTTCTTCGGGCTCTAGGAGGTCAGACGTATCAACCATAACCAGACATCCTGTAAGATCTCGAGCTAGGTCTAACGTTGTGACCCCATCGAGTTCTACCACTGCGGAATCTTTCTCTAATACCTTATCCATTATTTTGTATTCCTGAGGCTCTTCACCTTGTTTTTTTTTATAAAAACCCTCTCCAGCCCGGACAGATTATAAAGTTCACGGCTAAAAGGAAGTATCTTTATTCCTCCTCTAAACCGGTGTACTTTCACTACCTTTCCAAATGGGATAAGTCCCATTTTTAATTTGAGGGGTATGGAGTTCTTTATTCCAGAATTTCTAGGACAGCCCGTCTCCGCGCCTTAGCGGCTGCAGCACCAAGTATGGTTCTAATAGCTTTGGCCGTTTTCCCCTGCTTTCCGATTATCTTACCCAGGTCTTCAGGAGCGACCTTGAGTTCCAGCACTGCAGTCTGTTCGCCGGTAACTTCTCGCACCTCGACTTTGTCCGGGTTATCCACTAGAGATTTCGCAATGTAGGCCACCAGCTCCTTTAGCTTTTCCATCTCACTTATACCTCCTAAGGTTTTTATCTGATATCTTAGACGATATTCATGCTAGTCCCATACGCGCATTCAGGTGAGCTTCGAAATCAGTTTTTCTACCCTCTCCGTGAGTTGAGCACCATGCTCTATCCAATCCTTTACCCTGTCGGTTTTCACCTCCAGTATATGTGGTTTCTTCCGCGGGTCGTAATAGCCCAGAATCTCTAAAAACCTACCGTCGCGCGGTGCGCGTGAATCAGCAGCAACGATCCTATAAAAAGGTTTCTTTTTCGCTCCGGTCCTCATGAGTCTTATCTTAACCAATCTATTTACCTCCCTTGATTTTACCAGATATCCACTAGAATTTGACCTACATAAATCTCATCATTTTTTTGGCAAGTTTACCCATCCTGCCCATGTTTTTCATCATGTCCCGCATCTGCACATAGTTCTTGATAACCCGATTTACGTCCTCAACCCTGGTACCACTCCCCTTTGCAATCCTCCTTCGCCTGCTTCCGTTGAGTATAGTGTGGTTTTTTCTTTCCTTTAGTGTCATGGAATCGATTATAGCAATAGTCTTCTTTATCTCTTTCTCCGCCATATCCAGGGCCTTCGGGTTTTTGGCAATCTGCTTCATTCCCGGAATCATCTCCGTCATGTTTTCTAAGGAGCCGAGTCTACGCATCGCCAGCATCGCTTCTTTAAAATCGGAGAGTGCAAACTCATTCTTGAGGAGCTTATTAGCCATCTCTTCGGCTTTTTTCTCCTCAAACGCAGTCTGCGCTTTTTCGATGAGGGTAAGCATGTCTCCCATGCCCAAAATCCGCGAGGCGATTCTCTCCGGATGAAATACCTCAAGAGCATCCAGTTTTTCTCCAGTTCCAAAAAATTTTATCGGCTTTCCAGTCACCGCCTTGATGGAGAGCGCCGCACCTCCCCTGGCATCGCCATCCATCTTAGTGAGTATAATTCCATCGATATCGAGGGCCTGGTTAAAGCTGGTGGACACATTAACCGCATCCTGGCCGGTCATGGCATCGGCAACCAGAAGTATCTCATGAGGATTTACCTCTTCTTTTATTCTTCTGAGCTCCTCCATTAGCTCTTCGTCTATATGAAGCCTGCCCGCAGTGTCGATGATGAAAACATCATATCCGCCGTAGAGGGCGGCGGACCGGGCCTCCTTGGAAATCTCTACCGGATTTGCGCCAGGCTGAGTATCATAAACGCCGACACCGACCTGCTTCGCAAGAACTTTAAGCTGTTCTATGGCCGCTGGCCGATATACGTCGGCGGGTACCAGATAAGGTTTTCTCTTGTATTTCTCCTTGATTGATTTCGCCAGTTTTGCGGCGGTGGTAGTTTTTCCAGACCCCTGTAATCCCACGAGCATTATGCCCAGGGGTGGCGTGGTCTTGAAGTTTAGCTCAGAACTTTCCTCTCCGAGAACCTTGACCAGCTCCTCGTAGACTACTTTTATAAACTGCTGGCCCGGGGTGAGGCTCTGTATTACTTCCTGTCCTAGGGCGCGGCTCCTTACGGATTCTACAAAATCCCTGACTACTTTGAAGTTTACGTCGGCCTCTAAGAGGCTGAGACGAACCTCACGAAGCGCGGTCTGGATGTTATCTTCGCTAAGTTTTCCATAACCTCTTATTTTCTTTAACGTCGAGCTTAGCTTTTCAGAAATCCCCTCGAACATATCCGCTTAGAGAAACACTCTTATCAAAAGTAAACTTTAATAGCTATCATAAGTTACATATATTGTCAAATAATTCTACATACCTTGTCAACTATAACAATTACCGTAACTAAAGTTAGCCTCCCAGATTTTGTCAAAAAACATAACCGTTTGTCTTATACCAATCTATCGTTCTCTTAAACCCCTCCTCCAAAGGCGTAAAACTCAATCCCAGCTCCCTTTTCGCCTTATTGTTCGATCCAGCGGCACCTATCTCCATCGCCCTCAAACCGTCTACAGCAAATTTAGGCGGCCTTCCAGTGAAGAAAGACCTTACTTCCAGGCAATAGGCAATAAATTTCATCAAGGAAGGAGGGATTTGTCTATCGGGAATAGAAGCGCCGGCAATCCGGTTAATTAGCTCGAATAAATTTCCAATGCTGATGTTATCTCCAACCAATATGTATCTCTCCCCAACCCTTCCCTTCTCCACCGCGAGAATGTGGCCATTTACCACATCATCTATATAAACGATAGGAATCAAACTATCTTCAAAGAACCTGACCTTAAGCCGGCCGTTCAGAAGGTCAATTATCGTTCTTCCAAAAGTCTTCAAGTCACCCGGGCCCATCACTACCCCCGGATTCAAAATTATTACCGGAAGTCCCTTTTCTCTGTAGGTCTCCAATATCTCTCTTTCCGCTAAGAACTTTGACCTCCCATAATGGCTCTCAAAGTCCCTCTGATGATCGGTCTCCTCGGTGGCAATTTCTCTCCTCGGCTGCCTTATAGCGGCTAAGCTACTGGTGTAGACCACCTTTTTAACACTGGCCTCAAGCGCCTCGAGCATTATGTTTTTCGTGCCATCGACGTTGACTTTATAGTAAATGCTTTTGTCTTTTAGCCACCAACTGGCTACATTCCCCAACTGATAAAGTACGTCGCAACCCTTAAGCGCCCCCTTTATTGAAGCCCTGTCCGTGATGTCGCCGATGATTGCCTCTATGCCCAGTTTTTGCAACTCAAACGCCTTTTCCCGGTCTCTGGCCAGGGCTTTGACCTCCACCCCTCGCTTGAGTAGCTCCGCTATCAAGCGCCCACCTATAAACCCGGTTGCCCCGGTTACAAATGCACTCTTGAAATCTCCCATGATATTTGTGACGGTAGCTTTAATTATGCCTAAAAACAGCCAAGCATGACAGCGGTCATCAGGGAATGATTTGAAGGAATGAAAACGGACGGATATTTAGTAGTGTTACTACCCTGGTTTGCCCCACTTCATCGGATGGGGTTGATTTAAGCTAATCTCCCCTCAAGCGGGTAGCGGCAAGAGTTTTAAGAAGAAACCTTTTCTCACCATCAAGAACTACTTTCCTTAAACTTATGATTACCATTCCTTTGCGTCTTGATCAAAAAATAAATGCGCTCAAATTCTTCCCTGCTTATCACACCTTTATCAAAAAGCGCCCCGACCAGGGTCCAGGTGAGGCTTTTTTGGTCAATTTGAACCCCTTCGCGCTCAAGTAAGGTTAAAATGGCGTCCACTGCTTCCTGCGCTGAATAATCCCCGTACTCTTGCCTGAAATTCATCTCTCCATACCTCCTTAATTACCAACTCCGCGGCTCAAATACTTTAGGAGCTTTTATCGTAGGCTTATCTGTATATGCTTTATATAATTTATCGGCTTTTATGTCAAGTCTTATTTCTGCTTAAGACTTTTGGCGGGGTATGGTAACTGCTTAATGAGTGGAAATCGACTTTTACAAGTTCAAAGCTTAATTTTGGGAATTATCATAAAGACAGTTTTAAGGTTGTCATTAGAAAAACAATTTGATTATATGGGTCTGGCAAAAAAGAATGGCGGCGGGAGGAATCGAACCTCCGACAAAGGCCTTATGAGAGCCCTGCTCTACCTCTGAGCTACGCCGCCGAATTTACCTATATTGAATTGAAAACCTATAGCACGGTGCTCCGATTGTGAAACCTTCTAAGTTTTAGTAGGGAGAGTATATCACGGGAGGTTTAAGCTTCAAGCTGGTATAATAACAAAAAAATGCAGTTTTAAGATACCTAAAACTGGCAATTTGACTTGGCTGGTCTCACCCCTTAAATTTTTAGAAGATAATCATTCTCATCAAACCTAGGCTAGAAAGAATTTTTCGAATATATAAAATTCCTCTTGACAATTTAAGTAGAATACTTATATTAAAAGTTAACTTTAGCACTTATAAATCATCCTCCATCCTCCTTTAAGATGGTGGGAATGTTCCCAGAGTGGGGACATTCCCACTTATTTTTTATTATAAGTGTAATTGATTAAACGCCCTTTCGATATTCTGTAAACTCGGCTTTTATGCCGGCCTTGGAATACTTGGGCTTGGGTTAATTCTCTAAAACACTTTCTTGTGAAGATATAAGGGCTGTTATCAATGAAGCTTGATTTAATTTGTGTGAGTAGATTCCAGCTCGGCCTTAGAATTGGCCCCCAACCCGATTTCCGGAGACGCCTCCATAGCACACTTTCCGTTGTATGTTCCGCCGTCTTCTATAATCAGGGATTTAGTAGATACATCCCCGTAAACGCATCCGCCTTTTTTAATCTCCATTCTCTCCGATTCAACGTTGCCCTCTACTTTCCCATACACTATGACCTCGCTCGCCCTGACCTCACCCGAAACCACTCCCTTATCCCCGATAATAAGACTTCCTTTTCCCTTGATGTTTCCTACTACATTCCCGTCCACCCTGGTGGATGAAGGAGAGGTGATATCTCCCTCGAATAAGCAGCCTTCGCCTATCAAGGTAGTAATCTCGTTTGATTTAGTATTGGCATTTTTCATGTTCTTATCCTTTCCAAACATTTTCTGCTACCTCAAGGACAAATATTTCGCCGGGTTTAAATTTTTGCCGTTTCTTATCACCTCGTAGTGTACATGTGTACCTGTAGACCTCCCAGTAGAGCCGGCATAACCAATTATATCCCCGGATTTAACCTCCTGTCCTTTCTTTACCTCTATTTCCGATAGATGCCCATAGAGCGTTTCATACCCATCTTTATGCTTAACAATAACCGTTTTCCCGTAGCCCTTTTTCCAGTCGGCATGGCCCACCACCCCATCCGCAGTGGTAACTACGGCTTGTCCAGGCTTGGCTTCTATATCGATACCTGAATGAAAAGCCGACCTATGGTTAAATGGGTCTTTTCGATAGCCATAAGTAGAGTTGACCTCTCCAGATAGGGGTTTGCCCACCGGGAAATTTGCCATCACGTCAAATAGATCGTCAATATCATCGTCTATAAAATCGACGTAGGACAAATTCAACCCATCAGCCGCTATATAGCTACCGCCTATTGATAATTCCTTTTTTATTCCCTTCTTGGCCAAGAGCTCCTGCATCTCTATAAGTTTTCCCTCTATCTCCATAAATTTTTCCTCTAACTCCTTCTTTGCGATTTCGCTTTCGTCCAAATTCCGGCTTAAAAAGTCGATCTCGGTTGCAAGCTGTTTTGAAAGCTCTTTTTTCTGGCTTGCTTTTTTGTAAAAGATATAACTGGTCATGAAAGAAGTCATAGAGAGTATGGTTAACCCTATCAAAGTAAAGAAGGCTATCTTGACCTGAAAGAGCCTCACGGTGATCGATCTTACGTCCTTTCTATTCGGGGTAACCATCAGAATGGTCATGCGCTCCTTTTCCATAGCACCCTCCTTCAAGAACTCGGTTATTTGATAGTAACCCTGCCGAGAAAGTTACTTCTTTTGGATTTTGAACTACGGGCGAAAGTAAAAAGCCGCATCCATGATGCCTAATTCCCTCGGAAAATGCAATAGCCGGAGAAAAAGTGTGGAACGCATAGCCAAAATATGGTAATTATCCCCTTTACGGCATCTATAAATGACCCAGGGAGTTTTTTCGTGGTGCAGACAGAATGCATAAGACTTTAGTTTGGTAAGATATGGACCTAAGCCGAATGCTCGACAGGAGTCCAAAAAAGATAAGCTGATTGTTTAAGAGACCTAGCCCGGTTAATGCGGTATTCCTTCGGGCGTAATTGTATTCCAGCCCAAGGTCTAATAATATCTCTATTTATTTTTGGTATATTATGTTAAGTTTTCAGTCGATTAATAACTCGGTTTGAATTAAACTCACCAGACAGGGCAGGGGATAATTCGTTTAGAATATCTCTTGCTCAGGGGAGGAGATAATGTGTACTAAAAGGATTCTCATCGTAGAGGATGATGAAACCGTAGCCAATCTAGAAAAGGCGATTTTAGAGGGAGAGGGATTTCAAGTAGAGATCGCTAGAGACGGGGCAGAAGGATTAGAAATGATCAACAACAACGGCTACGAGGTGATAATTTCTGACTTTACAATGCCCAGAATGATGGGAGACGAATTCTATCTCCGGGTAAAAGAACTGAACCAAGACCTGGCCAAAAGGATCATATTCGTCACGTCGGCCGTGAATGATTTCATGAGGTCGACCGGTAATAGATTATTGGAGAAACCTTTCTCAAACCAGCAACTGATACAGACCGTAAAAGATTCCTTCGAATCCATGGTTAATCGACCGGAATCCACTAAAATCGACCTCTTACATTTTTTCCTCGGCGCTAAGGAGGCAGCCATAGGGAAAGCCATAAAGGAATTTTCCTTCAAGACTCCAAGAGTAGAGATAATAGATGAAAAAGAAGACCTAATCAAAGCGTATGTAACCACCAGTGAAGGCAGCGATTTCCCGGTTACACTCTCTCCAAGAGCCCAGACCTGCGGCTGTAGGGATAGCTTTCAGAAGGGTGAGGTGTGTAAGCACGTTATAGTGCTGGTTTTTCACCTACTAAGAGAGAGGAACAACTAACTTCCTTGAGCTCTTAGCCTGCCCAACTAACCGAATATAGATAGACATACTCAATTTAAGGAATATTTGACAAATTTTGTTAAGTTTTTAATGCCCTGGGCAAGACTATCTTAAATTTAGCCTAAAAAGGTAGTGATTAAGGCAGATTAATTATAGAGAATGTGGCATAGTTTTTGCCCGCATTTAACCCGGAGTATGAATTACGCCATAGGAGCAAGTAGGAGAGGTAACGAAATGACCACCGAAAAAGTATTAGTCGTCGAGGATGAAGAAAACCTGGCTCAGTACATAAAGTTCACCCTGATTAGCTTG
>FWPU01001189.1_pt1 | contig 23194 bp, 26 predicted proteins | sample 2228361 | NCBI WGS metagenome assembly FWPU01 (sample SAMEA103939777, study PRJEB20133) | metagenome
AGAACGTGTCGACCAATTCGCGCACTTTTGTTTCGCCGCCGAGTTGTTCGTAAAGGGTTGCCATTTGAGACAAGCGGAATTATTTTAATTTTAACCGATTAAATCAACATTTTATCTAAACTATGCCGTCTCGCCGCGACGTTCTCAAAGCCACTTCACTTGCCTTAACGGGTCTCGCCATTGGCGTCAATGATTTCAAATTTTCATCGGAACTTTCAGAATTCAAAACAAACCGTCCCGAACCGAACAAGCGCAAATTCAGAAGCGACGCCGTCGACGCTACGATTGAACAGATGAAAAAAAATATCGCCGATAAAGAACTTGCGTGGCTTTTTGAAAACTGCTTTCCCAATACGCTGGATACAACGATTGAGCATCACGGCAAGTTAAACGGCAAACTCGATACCTTCATCATCACGGGCGACATTCCCGCGATGTGGCTCCGCGATTCAACCGCGCAAGTAATGCCCTACATTCCACTCTGCAAAGACGAGCGCAAGTTGCGCGATTTAATTCTGGGCGCGATTAACCGCCAAACCAAATGCGTCTTGATTGACCCCTTCGCCAACGCCTTTAATTACGATGACAAAGAACCCTCGCGCTGGCATCAAGATAAAACCGCCATGCGGAACGAACTGCACGAGCGCAAATGGGAAATCGATTCGCTCTGCTATGCGATTCGCCTCGCTTACCTCTACTGGAAAACGACGGGCGATGCGTCGTTCATGGACAAAGATTGGCAAGCGGCGATGAAACGCATTTACGATGTCTTCCGCGAACAGCAACGCTTGAACGGCGATGGCTCGTATCGGTTCAAACGTGAATTTGCCGCGTGGTATGGCGACTTCATCGCCAATGACGGACTCGGACTGCCCACGAAAAAAGTCGGCTTGATTCACTCCGCCTTTCGCCCCTCCGACGACGCCTGCCTGTTTTCATTTTTAATTCCTTCGAATTTCTTCGCGGTCGTTTCGCTCCGACAACTTGCCGAAATGGTCTCCACTGAACTGCGCGACAAAGCCTTTGCAGACGCTTGCAAGCAGTTCGCCGATGAACTCGAACCGCTCATTTACGAGCACGGCAGAGCCTACCATCTTCACTACGGCTATTGCTACGCTTTTGAAACCGACGGCTACGGCAACCGCTATTTCATGGACGATGGCAACTTGCCTTCGCTGATTTCTCTTCCCTATCTCGGCTGTGTTCCAATCAACGACGAGACATATCAAAACACGCGCAAGTTTATTTTATCCAACGACCACATGTATTTCTTCAAAGGCAAGGCGGGCGAAGGCTATGGCGGACCGCACGCGGGCTGGGAAATGATTTGGCACTTGGGCGTCATCGCCGTTGCGCTGACTTCAACAAACGATGAAGAAATTTTGAAACAACTCCGCATTCTCAAAACGACGCACGCCGGCACAGGCTTTATGCACGAAGCCTTTCACAAAGACGACGCAACACGATTCACACGCCCTTGGTTTGCTTGGGCAAATACGCTTTTCGGCGAACTTCTTTTGAAACTTGAAAAAGAACGCCCCTACTTGCTACGTAAGCCCATATAAAGCACCCGACCTTCACTGGAAGCACTTACAGTTGCCTGACGAGCGAGATGCCGAGATAAGTGCCGAGAAAACACAAAAGAAGTGAGCCTGAAATGTTCAAAAGTCCGATGAGGTATTTGCCGTTCAGGAAAAGTTCAACGGTTTCAAAACTGAATGTGGAAAAGGTGGTCAATCCGCCCAAGAAGCCAGTGGTGAGCGCAAGGCGTATCGCTGGCGACATTACGCTGCCGCGTAAGGCAACTTCAAAGATAATTCCAATGATGAATGAGCCGATGATATTGACGGCAAGCGTGCCGTAGGGAAACGATTTTCCGAGCCATGCGTTCAATCCGCTTGAAATGAGGTAGCGCGAAATACAGCCTGCTCCGCCGAAGAGCCCAATCAAAAGTAGCGTGAAAATTTTGCTTTGTTCCATCTGTTAGTCTTTACCTTCGCGCTGTTTGCGTTGATAGACGATTTCTTCGTAGATACTAATGAGTTCGTTATAGATGCCGATACCGATGATGGTTGGTGCCCAAAGTCCGACAAAGATTCCGGCAAGTTCGTGGTTAGGGCTTGTGGCAAAAACGAAAAGGTAAATTGAAAGTGCGATTGAAATTCCTGCGCCTAAGAAGTAGTAAATCGGCTTCATATCGTTTTTTGCTTGCTTAAAACGGTTCGGGAATTTAAGCAAGATTCGTTTTAGTTTTTGTAACTTCGTTCATCACTTTTGACAACATAAACACACTCAACACATGAAGATTTTATCCTTTGTTCTCGCGCTTTTCGTCTTTATCGGTTGCGGCTCTGAAAAAAAAGAAGCCTCGAAGCCCGCCGTTGTGAAAGTTTCTTTTAAGATTGACGGCATGACTTGCACGAGTTGCGAAAAATCAATTGAATCGAAGTTGACCAAAATTGAAGGCGTCAAATCCGTGCATGTGAGCCAAGAAAACGGCGACGCGGAAATTGAATTCGACGCCTCAAAAGTCAGCGAAGAGAAGTTGATTGCAGACATCGGCGAACTCGGTTACAAAGCCAGCGTTAAGCAACAACCGTAATCCTTTCAGAGCCATGCAGCGAAACGACTTTTACAAAGGGCTTTTTTGGGGCACGCTTTTGGGCGCAGGTATTGGAACAGTGATGGGCATTCTTTTCGCACCACGCAAAGGCGAAGAAACCCGCCGCGCCCTTCTCGAGAGTTTGAACGCCAGTTTGAATCCAGAGTTAGACTCTCCACTTGGCGACATGCCCGTTCCGAACAGCATTCCGCCCAAAGAAGGCGCAACTCCCGCCGACGTTGAAAACGAAGCCAAACGCCGTGCTGACGACATCATCGTCGAAGCGCGTCTCGAAGCGCAACGCTTAATCCGTGAAGCCAACGCCCTGCTTCGCGAAGCCGAGAAAGCCGGGAAAGGCAAAACCAACGGCTTGTAAGTTGCTTCCTATTATCCGAATAACCGCTTAACATCTCTTACCAATGATTACGCGCGAAGAAGCATTGCTAATGGGAGTCAAAGCACCGAAAGAACATCAGCGAATCATCGCAAAACTGATTGCATCGCTGTATGCGCGGTTTGAAAGCGGTGCCATTACGCTTGAGCCGTTTCCTGAAACGCAACTCAATGAAGGCGACGTTAGTCCTGTTCCCGACATCTTGCTTTACGACAACGTGCTTTCAGAAACGCCCGTGATTATTGAAATCACGCACACCAACGGCATACGTGGCGATAAAAAGAAAATCCAACGCCTCATAGACGCTGACGAATACGGCATTGTTGAGGGGTTCGTTTATGACTACAACAAGAACGAATGGCACAAATACAAAAAAGGCATTGGGATTGTAACGACCAACCCGTCGTTCTGCGAGACTCTCAATCTGGATTTGGCGACGCTTCTATAATATCGTTACAATCAGTTTATTGCTTCTTTCACGAATCTTTAATCAACTGCACTGCTGTTCATGCTCACCTACGCCGCACGAAACTTAGACGCACGACATAAAGCCGTCGTTCTGCTTCATGCCTTTCCGCTTTCCGCCGAAATGTGGTCGTCACAACTCGACGCGCTTTCCAGCAACGGCTACGCCGCACTTGCGCCTAACGCCTTCGGCTACAACGATTCACCACCAAAACAAGATTGGACCTTCAGCGACTACGCCGACGCACTTAACAGCCTGATGAATTCGCTGGGCATCTTGCAAGCGACACTTGTTGGCGTTTCAATGGGCGGATACAAAGCCTTCGCCTTTTGGAGAAAGTATCCTGAAAAAGTCAAGTCGCTTGTGCTGTGTGCAACGCGCGCCGAAGCCGATACTGAAGAAGCCAAAGCTACACGCTACGCCTTCATCGACGCCCTTTTGAAAAACGGCAAAGAAGAAGCCGTTACGCGCATGCTTCCTAAACTTTTAGGCGAAACCTCGCATCGCTCGCGTCCTGAACTTGTCAAGCGCGTTGAATCTATCATTCGCCAACATTCGCCCACCGCCATTGCAGAAACACTCAAAGCCCTTGCCTCGCGGGAAGATTCCGTCTCGATTCTTTCTTCCATCACCGTGCCGACACTGGTTATTGGAGGCTCGGAAGATGTTTTGATGAACGAATCGGTTCTGAAAGTTATCCATGAGGGAATTGCGAACAGCCAGATGAAAATCATTCAAGGCGCAGGACACTTACCCAATCTCGAACAGCCCGACATTTTCAACTTTTACCTTCTGGAACACTTGCACCATCTCTATTCCAATGCTACTTGACGGCTCAACGCTCACGTTTAGTTTTGAAAACTTCTTGCTCACGTTCATTCCGCTGTTTGTGGCGATTGACGCGCCGGGTGCACTGCCCATTTTCATTGGTCTAACGCAGTCGTTTCCCGACCATAAACGCCGTCGGCTCACCACGCAAGCCGTGCTAACTGCATTTGCGATTGCAATTGCGATTATGATTGGCGGACAGCAAATATTCGGATTTCTCGGCATTAGCATCTCCGACTTCCGAATTGCCGGCGGCTTGATTTTACTGTTGATTGCGATTCGCGATTTAGTGCAATCAGGTGCCGATGAATCCAAACAGCCCGCCGACCCTGAAAACATCAGCATCGTGCCGCTCGGCATTCCACTGATTGCAGGTCCGGCGGTGCTGACGACCCTGCTCATTCTCAACGACGCCTACGGCTTCCTCATGACGACGCTCTCGCTCGTTCTGAATCTGCTTATCGTGTTTTTGCTCTTTTACTTTTCGGAGTATGTGCGAAAACTGATGGGAGCGAACGGCGCGAAAGCCGTCGCCAAAATCGCCGCCCTGTTTATGGCGGCAATCGCGGTGATGATGATTCGCGTCGGCATTTTAGATGTGGTTTCGCAAATCAAATAGTTATGTGCCATTTTAAACCAAACACAACTTTGACAGTCTAACTAAGAGAACTTTAAAAAATATAGAAATGAATTTGATAAAATTAAGTCTTGGACTTTTGCTATTTCTGACATCTTGCTCAAAAGATGATGCAGGCACACCGACACCAACAACACCAATTGTTTACACTATGGTATCGTTTGACGGAACTGAAACAGCAAGTTTCGGAACACTTCCTTACAGAGTTTATTTTCCAAAGGAATTTACAGGACAAACCTACGTGATTCACGTATCAAGAGGTGGAAATGGACTAGGTGACGACAGAGGACAACTTTTACCTTATGTTGAAAGATATGTTCAGAAAGGCTATGTGGTAGTTCAAATTGACCACCGTTTTGCAGGCAATAATGTAAACTTAATAGCACAATATCGTGGCGAAGAGATTAAGTTTATAGCAGAAAAAGTCGCCAACGGAACTTTGAGCTATGGAACATTTGCAGGAACTGTGGACGGCAGCAAACAAGGCTTTATAGGACATTCAGGTGGCTGTATGGAAGGTCTTGAAGTTGCAGGTGTTACTATGACACACGGAAATTATTATGTTCCGCAAGTAAAAGCAGTTTACGGAATTTCACCAGCAGGAAATAATCCAGACCAATTTGGTATAACTTCTAGCGGATTTAACGGAATCGGAACAACGGCTATTTTTGTAATTTTAGGAGAGCAAGAAAAAGATGTGAATGGTGTTGGAGACTTTATGGCAACCGATTGGCGTTTACAAGCCTACGATGGAATGAATACAAATGGTCCTCGTTATCAATCTTTTGTAAAGGGTCAAAATACAAACCACACAGATATCCCGACAAATAATGTTGATATTCAAAAATATAATTTAGATAATTCAGAGGCTTTTTTTGATACCTACGTTAAAGGAATTGACCGAAAAGCAGAAATAGGAAATAAGTCAATGCCACCAAATAACGTAGTTGAAAAATCAAGCAAAGGTCTATAAAAACGGCACATAACAGCAGTTTGGCAAAATGGCGGGTTCGGTGCTAAATTGAACATTCGTTTTTCAAATGAAGTTTAGTGCTAAAATGGAAGTAAGTCCCTCAAAATCCGCCACTTCGCCAAGCTGCAAACCGTTAGAGCAAGCGTTTGAGCACGTCGGCAAATCGCCCCGCCGCATCTCGGATTTCTTCTTCGGTATTGAACTTTGAAAACGACACGCGCACGCTTGCACGCGCTTCGTGTTCAGATTTTCCAAGTGCCAAGAGCACATGCGAAGGCTTCGCCGTCCCGCTGGTGCACGCGCTTCCACTTGAAACGGCAACGCCCGCCGCATCTAATGCTAAAAGAAGCACGTCGCCCGCGAGCTTTTGCCTCGTCGGAATCGGAAATGAAAGGTTGATGATGTGTGGCAGTTTGCTCACTTCGTCGCCGTTCAACGAAAACGGCACGTTTCGTTCGGAAATCGTTTCAAGAAATGCTTTTTGAAGCGAAGCGACGTGTAAGAAATCTTGTTGGAGATTTGCATGAGCAAACTTCAAGGCTTTGACAAGCGCGACGGCGAAAGCGACGTTTTCCGTGCCGGCGCGACGATTGCGCTCATGCGTTCCACCATGCAAGAGCGATTCGACTTGAACGCCCGTGCGAACATAAATCGCCCCAACCCCTTTTGGCGCGTAAAATTTATGTCCTGAAATCGCCATTAAATCCACGCCGAGTTCATCAACATCGAGACGCAATTTGCCCGCACTCTGCACCGCATCGGTGTGGAAAATGGCGTTATGCGATTTTGAAATCGCCGCGATTTCCTTGATGGGATTGATGTTGCCAAGTTCGTTATTGGCGTGCATAATAGAAATCACGGTGAAATGATTGGGACGAATCTTTTTTTTCAAATCGTCCAAATCCAATCGCCCTTTCGAATCATGCGCGATGAAATCCACCGCGATGTTGAATTTTTTTTGAATCCACTCGACGCTTTCTAAAACGGCTTTATGCTCCAACTTCGATGTGAGAATTTGAATCGGCTCGCCCAGCCTTGCCAGCACTGCGCCTTTGAGCGCAAGGTTATCTGCCTCCGTTCCGCTTGACGTAAAAAAAACTTCCGACGGTTTCGCGCCGATTGCTTTTGCCAATTCTTCCCGCGCCAATTCGAGCGCGTTTCTCGTTTGCTGTCCAAAGGCATGAATCGAAGAGGCATTTCCGAATTGCGAATCGAGAAACGGCAGGAGTTCTGCGACCACGTCGGGCGCGACGGGCGTTGTTGAGGCGTTATCGAGATAAATGCGTTTCACGTTACAATCCCTTTATGAGGCAATGACAACAAACTTTTGAACAAATTTTTCGCCCAAAAATTCAATTGAGTGTTGCTCAATATGTTCGGGGAAGTCTAAGCGTTCGGCACCGTCGATGAGGGCTTGTCCGATTTCTTCTTCTAAATCGCCGCCTTTGAGGCAGAGCAACTTGCCGCCTTTTTTGAGAAGCGGTCGGCACCACGCGCACAGTTCGGGCATTGCCGCCACTTGCCTGCTGACCACGACATCAAACTTGACGTTTTTTAATTCATCGGCACGTGATTTTTGCGCAAGCACATTTTTGAGTCCAAGTTTCTCAATCATATCGGAACATGCGGCAATTTTTTTTCCGATAGAATCAATCAGCAAAAAGTAGGTGTCGGGAAAAGCAATAGCGAGCGGGATTCCGGGCAATCCGCCGCCCGTTCCTAAGTCCAAGACGCGCGCTTTGGGCTTGAACGAATGAAACAGTGCGAGCGAAAGCGCGTGAAGCACATGCTTGGTGAGCACGGCGTCTTCATCTTTTCGTGAAATGAGATTGACTTTTTTATTCCAATCGAGTAACAATTCGGCGTATTTCCAAAGTTGCGCTTGTTGATGTTCAGTTAAGAGTAATCCTTTTTCAGAGAGCCGACTGACCAGATTGGTGAGTTCCGTGCGGTTCAAGTTTGATTGCGGTTTTGTTTCTGAAAGTTCGTTCAAAGATATGTATTTTTGGCTTTCAGAATTTTTACGAATCAACGAAGTTTTTATGTCTTGCACGAAGCAATTTGTTTTGTTGCTTGTTCTCGGCGCACTTGTGTTTCTCAATGCCTGCCGTAGCACGAAGGAAGTTTCAACTGCTGAACTTGAATCCGCCACACGCGACAGCCTTGCCAGCATGAACGGCAAAGCCTTTTTCATCAAAGGAATTGAGGCTTACAATCAAAAATCCTTTTCGGAGGCAATCGCACAGTTCAAATCCGCCGAGCCATTCATTTTTACGGGCACAAAGTTCAACGCCAACGATAAAGCCTTGCTTTACAACGCACTCGGTAAATGCTTTTTCTTCTTAGGCATGGCTGACTCCGCCGCCTATTACTTCACCGCCGCACAAATTCTCGAGCCACAAAACTACGAAGCCTACAACAACTCTGGCTACCTCAAATTCATTCAGCGCGAATACGATTTAGCCATTTCCGATTTCAAGAAAGCCCTCTCCATCAAGCCCGATTACAGCGAAGCCATTGAAAATCTCAAACTCGCCGAAGAGTTCAAATCGGGCAAACTCACTTGGGACGCAGACGCGCTCTTCGATAAAGCCGAAGCCATGCAAGATGTCGATGAAAAAATCGCCCTGTATTCGCGCCTCGTAGAAATGCAACCGAACTTTGCCGATGCCAAAAACAACCTCGGCGTCGCGCTCTTCCGCAAAGGTCGCCTCGACGACGCGCTGACGCTTTTTACAAAACTTGTTGCCGAACACCCCAATTACGCCTTGGGCTACAACAATTTGGGTTTCATCTGTGAAGCCAAAGGCTTGAAAGAAGAAGCCATTGCAAATTATCGCAAAGCAATTGAACTTGATGCGCAGTTTGTTTTGGCGTTAGAAAATCTTTCGTCCGTCCTCTATGACCAAGCCGATTACGACGGCGCAATGAAAGCCGCAAAAGAAGTTTTACTTTACGAACCGAACAACCGCGATGCCAAAGCACGCATTGCCTTGTGCGAGAAGCAACTAAAAAACAAACGAAAGAAAAAATAACTTCACCTGTCGTATCGCTATGTCGCACGAATCTGTCCAACCGACTGCTGCACCTCTTGAACACACCTACGCCGATGAGCACCCGAACCTTTTTGCCGTCATTATGGCGGGCGGTTCTGGCACACGGCTCTGGCCGCTTTCACGACGACACCTGCCCAAACAGTTTTTGGATTTCTTCGGCGACGGCACCATGATTTGCAAAACCGTTGAGCGCCTAAAAGGATTAGTGCGTGATGAAAACATCATCATCGTTACCAACGCATCGGGGCGCAAACTCGTGCGCAAACAACTGCCGAACATTCCAAGAAAAAACATCATCGTTGAGCCCGTTGGCAGAAACACAGCACCCTGTATCGCACTTGCGGCCGCGTTTATCAAAAAGCGCAATCCAAACGCCGTTATGTGCGTGCTGCCTGCCGACCACATCATTCAAAACGTAGCGCGCTTTCAAGAAACCTTGCGTGCCTCCGTTGAAGTGGCGGAACGAACTGCCGCGCTCGTTACCATTGGCATGAAACCTACTCGCCCTGAAACCGGCTACGGCTACATTCAAGCCGAAGACACCAATCCCGAAATTACAACCTCGATAAAAGTGCGCTTCGGCGTCAATGCGCATAAGGTCAAAACCTTCGCCGAAAAGCCCGATATCGAAACGGCGCAACGCTTTTTGGAAAGCGGCGATTTTCTTTGGAACAGCGGCGTCTTTGTCTGGCACGTCGACGCCATCAGCCGCGAATTTGAGCGGTCTATGCCACAACTCTATCTCGACATGCAAACCATTCAGAATGCTATCGGCACGCGCGCAGAAAAAAAGACCATTGAAAACGTGTATAGTTGGACTCACTCCATCTCGATTGACTACGGTGTGATGGAAAAAGCCGATTCCGTCTATGTGCTCGAGGGCGACTTTGACTGGTCTGACGCCGGCAGTTGGGACGAAATCATGAAGTTCCGCGACCACAACTTGGAACGCGAAGAACATCAAAACCTTTTACTTCATGATTCGCCAAATACGCTCGTCTTCAAACCGAAGCACAAAACTATTGCCGTTATCGGCATTGATAATGCCATTATTGTCGAGACGCACGACGCGCTGCTTATCTGCAAACGTGGTCGCTCACAAGACGTCAAAAACATCGTCGACGCCTTGAAGCGCAAAGAAATGGAGCAGTATATTTGAACCCAGCGATTAAAAAATCGCAAGTTTTTTAAGTCTCGTCCCTTCTTGCGCAAACGACTTGACAAGAAAATTCAGAAAGAACAAAATTTTTCATAAACTTGCACGTGAAGCCATAACACCACAAAGAATGCCTGAACAACGAGGCTATCCGAAGCCATACTTAATCGAGTTTAACAAAATTGGCTCACCCGATATTGGATACATCACTGTTGCAGAAAATTATAGTGTTCCCTTCGAAGTAAAAAGAATTTTTTGGACATATTTTACGCCCGAAAGCATTGTGCGCGGTCGACATGCCCACTATAAAACAGAACAAATTTTGATTGCAGTAACAGGAAGAATCCTTGTAACCACAGAACTTGCCAGCGGTGAAATTTTGACCTTCCCGTTGGAAAAGCCTAATGTTGGGGTCTATATTCCGCCAAACGCATGGCACACCATGCAATACTCGCACACCGCAATTCAAGTCGTGCTTGCTTCTCAAAATTACGATGCAAACGATTACATACGCGATTACAACCAATTCAAGAAAGTTTGGGCATAAAATGCAGTTTACCGAAGAATTAAAAATTATTGAAGGATTAAAAACAAATTTAGTAGAGATTTCTGAAAGCGACGCAAGTGATATTATTCTGCTCCGAAATAACCCTGAATTTAATCGGTTCTTATCTTCTCACACGCCAATTTCCCTTGACGCGCAAATTGAGTGGATTAAGAAAAATCGTGAACGAAAAGATAATTTTTACTTTAAGATAACCGACAAGCAACATGTATTCAAAGGCACAATTTCTCTGTATGGAATTGAAAACAACTCGGCGGAATTTGGGCGTTTTATTTCTATGAGTAGCGTTGCATCAGTTGAAGCGGAATACTTAATTTTGAAATTTGCGTTTGATGAGCTAAATCTAAATCGTGTTTATTGCAAAACGATAGAAGAAAACCAAAAAGTTATTCAAATGCACACTCGTTTTGGATTTAAAACAATAGGAATAGAAAAAAAAGAATCTCTCAATAAGCCGCTTATCGTCCAAGAAATGACGCGAGAAGAGTTTCAACAACATGACTTCCGTCCAATTTTATCATTGATAGAAAAAATTAAATGAAACTGCATCATCTCGGGTTTGTTGTTGCCAGCATTGAGGAATACGAAAAAAAAATGCTGTATGAATCTAAGTTAAAAACTGTAATCGATGAAGTTCAGCAAGCAAAGTTAAGTCTTTATGAAAATTTCGGGAGTTCATTTATTGAACTCATTGAGCCGTTGAACGAATCGGCATTCACATATAACGCGCTTCAAAAATTTGGAAACCATTTTCATCACCTTTGTTACGCTGTTAAACACCCAAGTGAAATGGAGCAGGTTGCTAAGAAAAATAAGATGATACTGTTTAAAGCTGGCTTAAAAGCGGCGTTGTTTGATTCAAAACTGGTCTATTTTTATTTTTCACAGAATAAAACCATTATAGAATTTCTCATCGATGAAGACTTTTAGCGTTATTTCCGACGTCACATTCGATTTAATCCTAAAAAAGATAGACGATGCTTCATTTACGCTTCGCTCATATCATTTTGGCAATATTATCCCGTCCCTGCTTGCTCCAAGCGGCGACTTAATTTACTCCGATAACGTCATTCTTCATTTTGACAGTTTTTTCTACCGATATACCATAGAAGAATTATCAGAGATTTTAAGTGCATCTGAACAGTTTTCAAAAAACTATCGCGGCAATCTTCTTATTTCCAACTCTTTGTCGCAAACCTTTCCGAAAAGTCTTTCTGAAACAATTGGCGAGTATGGAGACGGATTAAATGAATTGAGGCAACTAATCGAGAGCCTAAAATCTCAAAAAAACACCTACTTTTATGATTTCCAAAAACTGATTTCAAATATAGGACTGCAACATGCTTACAATTTTCACTTAGGACATTTGTATCAAATGCCTTACACAAAGCCTGTCATTGAGGATTTTTCACGACTTCTGAATTCATATTTGAAGTTTATATCAGAACCCGAAAAAAAGGTGATTATCGTCGACTGCGACAATACGCTCTGGAACGGAATTTTAGGCGAAGACGGCATCGATAAAATTCAATGCGATAAAAATGTTAATGGCGTTCTTCATCTTCACTTCCAGCATTTTCTGAAGCAGAAGAAAAGCGAAGGTTTTCTCCTCTGCATTTGCTCAAAAAACAATGAAGATGATGTCATAGAAGCCTTTGAAAAAAAATCTATGCCTTTGAAGTATGATGATTTTATTATTAAGAAAGTAAATTGGCATCCTAAAACCCAAAATATCATAGAAATTTCAGAGGAGTTATCACTTGGCTTGGAATCTTTTATTTTTATCGATGATAGCAGTTTTGAAATAGAATCAGTGAATAAAATACTGCCACAAGTTCATACATTTAAGTTTGAAAAAAACTATACTAAGTTTCTTGCGCTTACTGACGACTTTGCATTCAAGCGAAAACGATTGACTGCTGAAGACGCTGATAAAACAGCGCAGTATCGTGCAGAGCAAAAGCGAAAAGACGCCTTGCAAGCAATTTCAAGTTTCGAGGATTACGTGAAACAACTTGACTTGAAAATGGAAATTACAGTCAATAATTTGAATGAAATTGAACGGTATGCACAAATGACAGAAAAAACCAATCAGTTTAATTTCAATAAGGAGATTTTTTCAGTTAAAGACCTTCAAAATTTTATTCATAACGGAAATTTCATATTCGGTCTGAAAGTTTCCGATAAATTTGGTGACTATGGAGTTGTAGGCTTAATCCTCGTTCAAGTTGAAAATAATCACGCACTCTTGCGAAATTATCTCATGAGTTGCCGTGCTTTGGGGAGAGGAATAGAAGATAATTTTTTCGAGCAAGTCTTGAGTATGCTTACAGAGAAAAACATAAGCTTGACCGAAATTCAATTCAAAGAAACTTCAAAAAATAAACCCGCGCAAGACTTTTACGCCAAAATATCTAAACATTATGCAAAATACGCTTGAAAAATTATCAGTAATCTTTAAAAATGTTTTCGGACAACATACTGAAATTAACTTAGAGACGAAAAGAGAAGATATTCCCGAATGGGATTCAATCAGTCATTTATCGTTGATTTTAGAACTTGAATCAGAGTTCCAACTCGGCTTAACACCCGATGAAATAGAGAAAATTAAATCTGTTAAAGATATTCTAAATTTCATTAAAAAATAAGAAATATGTCTTTGCAAGAAAAAATAGAAAACTTATCAGAGTGGTATGTTAAAGACCAACTCAATTTTGACCGTATTTTGATTTCTTATCGCTACAAGACCATCAGAGAATACTTCAAAAAAGGAATTGGTTTAGAGATGGGCTCTGGCGACGGCGTAATGACCGCAATGCTAAAAAACGATTTCGAAGAATTAGATATAGTCGAAGGTTCGTCACAACTTTTAGAGATGATTCCAAACTATGATAATGTAAGAAAATATTGCTCGCTCTTCGAGGACTTTGAGCCAGTTCGGAAATATGATACGGTTATAATGGAGCATATTTTAGAGCATATTGAAACCCCAATAGATGTACTAGCCAAAACTAAAGCTTGGCTGAAATCAGATGGAGTTGTAATCATCGGTGTTCCAAATGCAAAATCTTTCCATCGTCTTGCCGCTGTTAAGATGGGGCTTTTGGAGTCCGAATATCAACTAAACGACCGTGATAGAGCTTTAGGGCACTACCGTGTCTATGATTGGAACTCACTAAGAAATGATGTGGAAAAAGCAGGATATAAAGTAAAACATATTGGCGGCGTATTTTTTAAACCTGTCTCTAATAAGCAAATAGAAGAAACTTGGACGCCAGAAATGATAGAAGGTTTCTATCAACTTGGCAAAGACTTTCAAGAAAATGCGGCGGAAATTTTTATTGTTGCAACCCTTAATTAAAAACATCGAGTATGTCAGTTGTAGAAAAGCCGATTAGCATTCCGTTTCTTTCGTTTGAAGCAATGAACGAGCAAATACGCGATGAAATTAAAGCGGCGTTTGAACGAGTGTTTGATTCAAAATGGTATATTTTGGGTAAAGAGGTGTCAAACTTTGAAGCGGAATATGCAAAATGGAATCAAACAAAATTTTGTGTTGGAGTTGCAAATGGACTTGACGCGCTTCACCTTGCGCTTCGTGCATTGAATATTGGAGAAGGCGACGAAGTCATTGTGCCCTCAAACACATACATTGCAACGGTTTTAGCGGTCTCTCACGTCGGCGCAACACCCGTATTTGTTGAGCCTCGCTTGAACACCTATAATCTTAACCCTGAATTGCTTGAAGAGGCAATTACCCCGAAAACCAAAGCAATTATGCCAGTTCATCTCTATGGACAAGCATGCGAAATGGACGCGATTATGTCTATTGCAAAAAAGTATAACTTGTTTGTAGTTGAAGATAATGCGCAGGCGCACGGCGCAACTTACAATGGAAAACTTACAGGAAGCTTCGGAAATGTTAATGGAACAAGCTTTTATCCGGGGAAAAACTTGGGTGCTTTAGGCGACGCTGGTGCAATAACGACTGATGACGAAATGCTCTGTAAAAAATGTCAAATATTACGGAACTATGGTTCTCAAAAAAAATACTATAACGAAGTAATTGGATATAATTCACGATTAGACGAATTGGTGACGGCGTTTTTATCGGTGAAGTTGAAGTATATTAATAAATGGAACGAGGAGCGGCGAGAAATTGCAAGTTGGTATGATGAAGCCCTGAAAAATTGTGAAGAAGTTATCACGCCAGAACTTGCACCAAAGGCAACATCCGTTTTTCATTTGTATGTTATTCGCACAAAACGGCGCGATGACTTGCAAGCACATTTAAACAAACATGGAATAGGAACATTGATTCATTACCCAATCCCGCCCCATTTGCAAGAAGCCTATAAACATTTTAACCGAAAAAGGGGTGATTTTTCAATTGCTGAGGAAATTGCCAACACGGCTTTATCCTTACCCCTATTCATAGGAATGACACAAAGCAATGTAGAATATATCGCAGATGTTATCTACAGATTCTTCAAATCATAAATTCTCAAAAATAAAGCATGAATAAAGCGTATTTAAAGTTTCTGATAATTGAATAACACAGAATTAGTTCTTCGTGTTACCCCTGTCAAAACTCCTCATAATAAGTTTGAGTCCTTGCTTTTTCGCCCTCATGAAAGTTGGTGTTTTGATGTATATAGAAAAATCAAGTAATAAAAATGCCCAAACTCTCCTTTTTAATTCCGTGTTACTTTAACGAGGGGAACATCCCAGTTACCGCAAAAGCATTGATTGAGTATGAAAAATTATATCCGCCAGAAACAACCTTTGAATATGTGCTGGTTGACGACGGCTCAAAAGACGAAACTTGGAAGGAAATTTTGAAATTTAAGGGGCAATATCCTGAAAAAGTCAAAGCCATAAAACTCGCCTCTAATGTAGGTTCTCACAATGCGCTTCTCTGTGCGATGACCTTTGCGACAGGCGACTGCAATGTGATTCTCGCCGCCGATTTACAAGATCCGCCAGAACTTATTCCCAAAATGTATCAACACTGGCTCAACGGCGTGAAATTTGTCGTTGCATTTAGAACTGATAGAGAAGAATCTTTCGGGCAGAAAATGTTCTCAAACACATATCACTTCTTGTTTAGAAAGCTGGCTCTTTCGAATGTGCCGAAAAACGGATTCGATATGACTTTGTTTGACAAGCAACTGCGAGAAGCTATTGTAAAAATGGAAGAAAAAAATACCCATATCGTTTACCTTTTGGCATGGCTTGGGTATGAATATGTCGCAATTCCATATATCAGACGCAAGCGAGAAATCGGTGTATCGCGTTGGACACTCCAAAAAAAGATTAAGCTCTTCGTAGATTCATTTGTATCGTTTTCTTTTTTTCCAATACGAGCGATTTCTGTGGTCGGCATTATCCTTGGTTTTCTTTCCGTGATTTACGCTGGAATTATTCTCATCTCAAAACTCACAGGCAGTTTGGACAATGTGCAAGGCTGGACAAGCCTGATGATTGTGGTTCTTGCTGTTTCGTCATTTCAAATGATTGGATTAGGAATTATTGGCGAATATGTGTGGAGAACCTTAGACGCCGCCCGAAAAAGACCGAATTTTGTTGTTGAAGAGACGGCTTTGTAAGTTAGATGAACTTGGTGCAAAGACGGAATCTTCTATCATAGTTTTTCAACATTTAGATTTTTGATTAAGATTCATAACTGCAAGATATGATTCTAAACAGTGCTATGCGAAAACTTGTGCTCATCACGGTGTTTTTGTTTGTATCGGTGGCGAGTGGATTTGGACAATCGTCAAAACTTACGCCATCACTCGCCGAGCGGCTGAGCACATTATCGGACAATGAGACAGTGAAAGTGCTTGTTACGCTCTCTCGCAAAAGTTCGGCGTTGTTCCGTCCCGAAGCATTGCTGTCGGAGCGTGCAATTAAGCGACGCCAAAAAATGGTTCAAGCAGGGGTGTTGCCGAGTATTATCACCGTCGAAGATTTGCCATTTGAGCTGAGCGACCTTGAAGCCCTTACGCAATCGGGTTTGGAGATTAAACATTGCTTAAAAGGATTGTCGAAGGTGAGCGGCACGATTCGCAAGGCTGATATAGCCTCACTTGAATCGATTGCATCAGTTGTTGAAATTGACGCCGTCAAAGCCTTTCGCCGTTCTCCTGAAATTGAGTTGCCCTCTCTGCCGATTCATAGCGTTCCGACAGCGGCTTCAACGCATGTGCTCAATTATGGCGCGTCGTTTGGACAACTTAGTCAAATCAATGTGCCAGCGGTTCATGATTTAGGCTACACAGGTCAAGGCGTGTTGATTGCAAATTTCGATGCAGGCTTCAGCAACTTGACGCACGAAGTCTTTAACACGATGACGATTGTAGCTCGCAAAGATTTTGTAACGGGGCAGTCGAATGTGGTTGCGCCACACTCACACGGCACGCTGACGCTCTCGACCGTTGGAGGATTCAAAGAAGGGCAACTTATCGGTCCGGCATTCAATGCGCACTATGCGCTGGCACGCACAGAAGACGCCAGTTCTGAAACGCCTGCTGAAGAAGATAATTGGGCGGCGGCCGTTGAGTGGGCAGATAGTCTTGGTGCCGATATTATCACCAGTTCATTAGGCTATTTGGAATTTGACCCGCCTTTTCCATCATACACTTGGCAACAGATGAACGGACAGACGGCTATTAGCACACTTGCGGCTCGACGCGCGGCGCGGCTCGGCATAGTGGTGTGCAACAGCGCGGGCAACAGCGGTATGATTGCGCTTCCTGCAAATACACTCGGTGCACCTGCCGATGCGGATAGCATTTTAACCGTCGGAGCCGTGAATAGTTCAGGCGTGAGAGCAAGTTTCAGTTCCGTCGGTCCGACAGCAGACGGCAGAATTAAGCCCGATGTGATGGCACAAGGCGTTGGTGTCCGTTCTGCCGCTTCAAGTGGGAACAACTATACAAACGCGAGTGGCACATCGCTTTCTTGCCCATTGATTGCAGGCGTTGCCGCGTTAGTGCTTTCGGCTCATCCGAATCTTACACCGATGCAAGTCATTACCGCGATTAAATCTACTGCCTCAAATGCTAATGCTCCGAACCGCGAAATTGGTTGGGGCATTGCCAACGCACTTGCGGCGGTGAATTTCTTTCCGCTCTCTCATCACCATAAACTTCTTCCAGCAGAATTTGCGCTACATCAAAACTATCCCAATCCGTTCAACCCAACCACGATTATCACTTACACCCTGCCAAGTGATAATCTTGTTAAACTTGACATTTTTGATGTGATGGGCAGAAAATTAGCGACGCTGTTTGAAGGACGGCAACCTGCGGGACTGCATCGCTATGTCTTTGATGCACAAGCATTTCGGCTGGCATCTGGTATGTATTTCTATCGCTTGCAAGCAGGAAGTTTCGTTCAAACGAAGAAGATGATGCTGGTCAAATAGCCGCTTCGATTGACAGTTATTTTTGTTTGAAATTTGGAAAATTGAATCTCGTGCCGTTTATTTGCGCCTGTTGAATTGTTCATTTACAATTTTCTTTTTGAGTTTCGTCATCAAGAAAGGCAGAGGGTTCGCGCCCAATGAAGCCTTAGCAACCGTTCAAAACAGCTCTGTTGTTTGAAAATGGTGCTAATTCGCGCCCGTTCAATCACGATGGGAAAGATGACAGAAAGAACACGCTCAACGCACCAGTTTTGAAGCCTCTTTCTGCACCCGTCGGCAAGAGGCTTTTTGTTTTGCGAAAAACCTTTTTCCGATTTGCGCGCCCTCATGCTACTCTTGCCGACGCGCTCGCTTTTTTTCCAACAACTAAACTCACAACATCATGTCCGCAACTAACGGAAAGCCACGCAAGTTTCGCTATGAAACCTTGCAAGTTCATGCAGGTCAAATTCCTGACCCAACGACGAATAGCCGCGCTGTGCCGATTTATCAAACGACCTCTTACGTGTTCAATAATTCCGAACACGGCGCAAATCTTTTCGCGCTCAAAGAGTTCGGCAACATCTACACGCGCATTATGAATCCGACGAGCGACGTCTTCGAGAAGCGCGTCGCGGCACTCGAAGGCGGGGTTGCCGCACTTGCCGTCTCGAGCGGACAAGCGGCGCAACTCATCGCTATTTCCACCATTGCGCAAGCGGGCGAAAACATCGTTTCAACCAGCTACCTTTACGGCGGCACTTACAATCAATTCAAAGTCTCGTTTCCTCGCCTTGGAATCCGAGTCAAATTCGTCGACGGCGACAATCCCGACGACTTCAAAAAAGCCATTGACGACAAAACCAAAGCGATTTACCTTGAAACCATCGGTAATCCGAAATTCAACATTCCAGATTTTGAAGCCATCGCCAAAGTTGCGCATGACGCGGGCATTCCGCTCATCGTCGATAACACCTTTGGCACGGCAGGCTACTTGTGCCGACCGATTGAGTTCGGCGCGGACATCATCGTTGAATCTGCCACGAAGTGGATTGGCGGACATGGCACGAGCATCGGCGGCGTCATTGTCGATTCAGGCAATTTTGATTGGGGCAACGGCAAGTTTCCGATTTTCACCGAACCCAGTCCGGGTTATCACGGCTTGAAGTTCAATGAAGTCTTTGGCAAAGGCAACGCGAATGGATTTCCGAACATCGCCTTCATCATTCGCGCGCGCGTGGAAGGCTTGCGCGATTTAGGTCCTGCACTCTCGCCGTTCAATTCGTTCTTATTCTTGCAAGGGCTTGAAACACTTTCGCTTCGCGTTGAACGCAGTGCTTCAAACGCGCTCAAACTTGCCCAGTGGCTCGAAAAGCATGAGAGCGTTGAATGGGTGAGTTATCCTGGCTTGCCATCGCACCCTTATCACGAAAATGCGAAGAAGTATTTGCGCAATGGATTCGGTTGCGTGCTTTCATTCGGCGTCAAAGGTGGATTTGAAGCGGCAGAAACCGTCATCAACAACCTTCAACTTACCAGCCACCTTGCTAATGTTGGCGACGCCAAAACGCTCATCATTCACCCGACGGCGACGACGCACCAACAGCTCAGCGCGGAAGAACAACGCTCCGCCGGCGTTACGCCCGAACTCTTGCGCGTCTCGGTCGGCATTGAGCACATTGAGGACATTATCGAGGATTTTGACTACGCGCTCTCCAAGGTCGGCGTGCCTGCATAGTCCGTCTGTTTTCTCAATCCCGATTTCACGAAGCGGGCGGAAGCAGATTCCGCCCTTTTTGCGTTCATCTTATTCGCTGTGCTTTTTTGAAGCAATGCCTTTGAATTCGCCTTGAACTTCTCTATATTTGCGGCTCTTTTGAACAACACTTTCAGATTAACGACATCAATGCCACAACACAAATCAGCCGAAAAGCGTGTTCGTCAGTCTAAGCGACGCAATGCTTACAACAAGCTTCATAAAGCGGAAATGAAGTCGCTTATCAAAACGGTCAAAAAAATCGTTGCCGCCAAAGGCTCGCCCGAAGAAGCGAACAAGGCTTTGAGCGCAACGTTCAAGAAGCTTGACAAAATGGCAACGAAAGGCATTATTCATAAAAACAATGCGGCAAATAAGAAGTCAAAACTGACGAAGTTGGTTAAATCCCTGACCACACCTGCGCAAGTTCAAACATCAGAGTGAATTACAAGCCGGAGTCCACAACTTCGGCTTCCCTTTCGTTCAACAACGCACAACTGGCCTGTCTTCCGATGCTTGCCTATCTTGTCGGAACACTTGCTGAAAAATCTCCGATTGAAGTCGTTATCGATGTGGGCGGTGTCGGGTATGCCGTCAGTATCACCACCAACACGCACCAGCAACTCCCCGCGCTCGGCGAAAAAGTCAAACTCTTTACTTACCTTCATCTCCGCGAAGATGCCGTCTTGCTCTACGGATTTGCGACCGAAGAAGAGCGTCAGGTCTATAAATTGCTTTTGACCGTTTCAGGTGTTGGACCGAAAATGGCGCAGGCGATTCTTTCTGGCATGAACGCGGGGGAACTTCGCGAAGCTATCATCGGCAACAACATTCGCGCGCTCACCAACCTTTCAGGCGTCGGCAAGAAAACCGCCGAGCGCATTGTGGTAGATTTACGCGATAAAATCACAAAGTTGGACTTGAAGTCCTCAATCGCACTTCCCGTTGGAAGCGATGCACAGCAAGCCCGAAGCGACGCCTATTCGGCACTGCTTGCACTCGGTTACTCCAAGTCTGTCGCCGAAAAAGCCTTGCGCGCCGCCATTGCAGAGTCGCCAAACGCAAAGGTCGATGAACTCATCAAACTCGCCTTAAGAAATACGCAAGAATAATTTAACCGCACTTTACACCGATGTTCACTTATCAAGACGCGATTGATTTTCTTTTCCCACTTCACCGCTTTGGAATCAAGATGGGATTGGAAACGATGGAAACGCTTTGCAAGGCATTAGGCAACCCTGAACGCAAAATGGGCAAAGTGATTCATGTGGCAGGCACAAACGGAAAAGGCTCAACGTCGGCATTGCTTGCGTCGATTGCCAAAGAGAGCGGCGAGCAAGTCGCGCTTTACACTTCCCCGCACCTTGTTGATTTTACCGAGCGGATTCGCATCAATGGAATTCCGATTCCAGAAGAAGCGGTTGCCGAATACACGCGCTTTCTGCGTCCGCTTGCCGAATCGACGGGCGCGACCTTTTTTGAAGTTACCACTGCGATTGCGTTCAAATACTTCGCCGATAGCAACGTAACGCTTTCCGTCATTGAAGTCGGCATGGGCGGAAGGCTCGACGCCACCAATGTTGTTCAGCCGAACTTGTGCATCATTACGCCGATTGGGCTCGACCATACCGAATGGCTCGGCAACGACATTCCCACAATTGCACTTGAAAAAGCCGGCATAATCAAGCAAGGCGCACGGACGATTCTCTCGCATCAAACGCTCGACGCAATGGAAGTTTTAACGCACGCCGCCAAAGAGAAGAAATCGAGACTCACGATTGCGCCGTCCATTACGCGCATTGGTTCGGCGACAAGTTCCATTGGCAAAATGCGATTCCACTTACACAGTGCGCGCCAAAGTTACTACGGCTTGGAAACGCCGCTCTGGGCAGAGTATCAACGCGAGAACTTGCGCACCGCGATTGTCGCCGCTGAATCTTTGAACTTCACCGAAGGCGCGATTCGACAAGGCTTGCTGAACGTGATTGAAAATACAGGGCTTCGCGCCCGATTGGAAGTTGTTTCCCGTCGCCCGCTGGTGTTGCTTGATGTCTCGCACAACCCGCATGGCGTTGAAGCAACGGTTGAAGCATTGAAAAAACATCGAACCGAATTTGAAAACCTGCTCGTTGTCTTTGGGGCAATGCAGGATAAAGATGCCAAAAGTATGCTCACCAAACTTGGCGAATTGGCTTCGAGATTTTTCTTTGCCGCGCCTCAAACCGACCGCGCGCTTTCAGCAACCTATCTCGAGAGCCTCGCTGGCGAACTCCAGCTCAACGGAACTGCCTTTGCTTCAACTGCCGACGCAATTTCCGCAACAAAGTCCGTTGCAAACGCATCAGATTTAATTTTGATAACAGGCTCGTTTTACCTTGCAGGCGAAGCCCTTCCGCAATTTCCAATAACTCACCAAAACGCCTCCGCTTGATTTCGATTAAGGCGATGCAAGCCGTTGCGCTCTTGTGAAAAACGCATTGAAACATGAACGACGACCCGCGACGGGTTTCTCATTTAGTTTTAAGATTCTTGCTCGCTTGCAAGGGGAAGTTCAACAACGAACACAGAGCCTTTGTTCTGACCGTCGCTATGTGCATACACCCTTCCGCGATGAAGTTCAACGACTTGTTTAACGATGGAAAGCCCCAATCCGGTTGAGGATTCGCCCGCCGTTGGTCGCGCCGAAAGCCGTTGAAACTTCCCGAACATTTTGGCTTTGTCTTCTTCCGTGAATCCCAATCCTTCATCACGGACTTCCAAAACAGCGATGTTTTTTTCCGGAACTTGTGCGGTTTTAATCCAGATGGTTTTTCCAATTGGCGAATACTTGACGGCGTTAGAAACGAGGTTATCGATGACGTCAAACATTCGGTCGTAATCGCATTGTGCAAGGCAGTTTGGAGCAAGTTCGAGTTTGATGCGTTGCTTTTTGCGCTCCGCGTTTTGACGTTGATTGTTTGCAACGGAAGCGGCGATAATGGAGAGGTCGATGGGCTGAATCGAGAGTTCAACCTTGCCCTGCTCCATTGCGGAGATGTCGAGCAAATCGGAAATGAGTTTCGACATGCGTTGGGAATTTCGCTTGATGGCGGAAACCATTTCGCTCAATTCTCCAAGTTGCGACGGCGCATTTTGTTTTCCTTTGAGGTTCTCGAGGCTTTCTTCGATGACGCCCGCAAAGCCGGCAATCACCGAGAGCGGATTGCGCAAGTCGTGCATGATGGAACTGGCCATCTGCCCAATGGTGGCCAGCCGCTCGCTTTTGAGCAGCGCCGCTTGCGTCTGCTTAAGCGATTGGCGCATCTGATCAAAAGCCCGGGCTAGCTGGCCGATCTCGCCGCGCGCCGTAA
>FWPU01006515.1_pt1 | contig 23194 bp, 17 predicted proteins | sample 2228361 | NCBI WGS metagenome assembly FWPU01 (sample SAMEA103939777, study PRJEB20133) | metagenome
CTCCTGGTTTGGCAGCTTTGCTTCCGCATCAAACCTATCCTTCTGATCTAGCTGTAGCCCTCGACCAGGTGGCAGAAGTGCTTCATTCCTGGACGGTTCAGGCCTTCAGTATGCCGGTTTTGTGCAACGTCTGAATTTGCTCTGTTTGTGAAGAATTTGGCCCTTCAAGGATTTCAGTCGCCTCTTGCAACGCTTGAGCCGTTGTCTCTTGACAAAACACAAGCGGGAGCGCTTCGCGCCTCGCGCCGTGTGGGGACAATCCCAAGTCTATCCCCGTATCAAATACTCTCGAGAGCAAACCCGCCAGGAACAGTTGGAATTGTTAATGTGCAAACCTTAGTGACATTGGATTTGAGTCGTCAGGGCGATTTCAATCTAGGACGAGCCAATTGGTCAGGCCGGGCGCGGGCGTGACGAGAGGCGGGCGGCTTTTGTTGCGCCATCGTTCTGGCAGGATAATTCTCCAGCAAGACGGTCTCGCTCACGAATCAGAAATGTCTGAACTGTTCAGGCGTTCTTTGCACACGGCCTGGATTTCTCTCAGCATGGCAATTACCTGCGCCCGCTCATCCTCGTCCAACACGGCCAGCCCAATGCGGTCACCGCGCATCAGGTCTAAGGCCAGGTCCTTCTCGCGGAGGCGCTTACGCCGGGCAAATTCTTCCCAGGGCAGGCGCATACGGCGGCTATTTACCGACCAATCGTTCCTCCAGTATAGCCCGCCCGCGCAAACAGCAAAACCCACCTTGTTGTTTTCCAGCAGCGAATCGTCGTATAACAGCATGACCGTCTCATGCTCTGGGATACGCATAGCGCGGCGAGCATTGTGCATCCGCTGGAGGTCTATGGTGTCCTCCAGATACAGCCGTTCCACGCTCCGATAGCGCAGGCAGACGGCACGGATGGCATCTGCCAGACCAGGATTGTCGTTCCTCTCGTTCATGGACAGGTTCTCTCTCCTTGTTGGGGGACATAGATGGCAATCTGGTCTTCCGCAAAGAGCCTCTCTTCTTGGTAATTGCAGAGAATGGGCTTCATGACGCGCTTGACCCAGGCATTGTTCTCCTCGCCAAAGGCATAATTTTTGCCTAATAGGCGGTAGGACAGCGGGTCTACGAGTATGAGGTCGAACCGCTGACTCTCCATGTCGGCGCGAAAGGTTTTCAGGTAATCCTGGTTGTTCCCCATGGCCATTTCCATCAGTTCCTCGCGTTCGTATTCCGGTGTCATCCTGACATCTTGTAACATGTGCATCGAGATCAGGTGGCGCTGGGTGATGAACAGGATTTCGCCGCCTTGGGCTTCGACCGCATCCACGCGCGCTTGCAAGGCGGTCAACACCGATTGTGTGCGCGCAGGATCGTATACTTTGAAACTGCTGCTCAGTTGCAGTGAAAACCAGGCCGGCACGACCATCAACAAAGCGACCAGTTGCCAGGGCAGGCTCAGGGGATGAGCGGGCCGGTCATCTTCGGGTACATATCCTTCGAAGAGGAGATAGGCCAAGACGACCAGCAACAGGCTGAGGTAAGCATCCAGATTGTGAATATCCACGCCGCCGCCGATTTTCATGCTGACCAATAAGCCTCCCAGAAACAAGGTAAACAGGATAGCCAGGAGCAAAACCAACCGCAGGGGATGAATAGGCGCGCGACGCAACGACCATCCTATCGCCCACCAGGCCGGCAGGGAGGCCAGGAGAGCGCCGGGCAGCACCCCCAGAAAGTAAGAGGCATTGGGCAGCAAGCGGTACCATAGTAAACTGGAAGTCAGGCTGGTATAGAAATAACGTGGGTCTGGAATGCCAGAGAGGGCGATGTAGGCGCGTTGGGTGAGAAAGGCCAGCCCAGTGCCAATTCCTGTCCACATGGCCGGTTCGAGCAGGTAGCGCCAGAAACGTTTTCCTGTATACGGCACTTCCAACAGGAACAAAGTCGTTGCCAGCAGGCCCGGCAGCGGGTACCAGTTGAGGCGGCTCAAGCCGCTCCACAGCGAGGCCACAATCACGACCAGCCAGGCTTGCGCTGAGCCGAGCCGAGGTGTCTGGCGGTCATTTCGAGCGGAAAAGCCTCCCAGCACCAGGATTAGCGGGATGGTCAGATGGAAGTAGATCGGTCCCTGGAAGAGGAATAGCGCCATCCAACCCCAAGTCAGCCAGCGCCAGGCGCGTCCCTGAGGAAGGGGGAGGCGGCGCAAGAGCAGGAAAGCAGTCGATCCCAACAAGGCGAAGCGCAAGAAGACTTGCCAGGCGCGATGGAACCACAGGGGCGCGTCGAACCAATAGGGCGGGACAAGCAGCAGGTGCAAACTGGGATGCAAAATGGGCCAGGGCAGACGTGCGCCAAAGATGCTCTTGGACAGAAACAGAGACGGATAATAATAGCGGCTGGTCTCTGACCAACCCATTGCAAAGGGGTAGGCAGTGATGGTCGTCAGGTGGTTGACGACCAGGTGAATCGCTGTCTGGAAAAAGACGCTCAACAGCCAGGCAGAGAGCCAGGGCAGGCGACCTGGTCTCATTTTCAGGCCATACATGCCCAGCAGGCTGAACGTCCAAAAAACTAGTCCGCGCACCCAGCCCAAACCACCGAGCAAATTATGGATGAGGGGGACGAGGAAGAACAGCGTGTAGCCCGGCAAGGCCACCAGGAGCAGGAAGACGCCAGGCCAACTCAGGCGCGCGGGGGCCTCCAACCAGTCGAGAATCCGCTCGCGCGTGCGGGAGCAGGCCTCCCCTGAGAATGAGCGCAGGGTCGAAATCAAGGTTAGAAGCGCAAGCAGGCCGGCCACGTTCAGCGTCAGCAACAGTCCCAGCCACGTTTTGCTGATCAGAATCGCGATTTCCAGTTCTCTTGCCAGGGTCACGAATTGTCCTGCTGCCATGAAGAGGAACAGGGCAGTGAGGCCAAGCGCAAGGCGCCAAAAGGTGAGACGGGCAGGTTGGGAGAGGTTCAACGCGGCACCTGGTAGACCTTGACGACCGGGTTGACGGCTGCCAGCGAAATTTGCGGCAGGAAAGGCGGCAGGGAATATTCGAAGGATGCCAACAGGCGCAAACTGGTCTGCCCGGCGAGCAGGCGGTTGAAGAACTCGCATTCGACCGGGTTGGTTTCACAGACATAGGCGTCACTGAAGCGGCTGTAGGTGAAGCTATCTACCACCAGGTAATCTACCTGCCGCTCATATAGGCCCGCCTCGCCCTGGTTGTAGCGGTAGGGTTTGTTGGTAGGGACAGTTTCGCCGGGATATTTGATCATGTAAATGGGATAATTGCGAGCCTTGGAGAAGTGCCCCTCCGGCACGGTGGGAGGGTAGAGGGTAAATTCCAACAATGTGTCGCGCGGCAGAGTCTCGAGGAAAGCGCCGGCCGGGGTACGGGCGTCGTTGGCAAACAACAGGGCGACGCTGACGACGCGCAGGAAGGAGGCGGCCAGAAGGAGAAAAAGCGCCACAGCCAGCCAGTAGACGGTCCAGCGGTAGCCTCTTGTATGCAGGAAAGCGGCTGCTTCTTCTACAAGTAATCCAGTCAGGACAGCAAACATGGGCAGGAAAGGCAGAAAGAAGCGCGGGACGTAGTTGTAGGAGAACAGGAATGGAATGTCAAAGATGACGATGGCGGATAGGAGGATAAATGTGATTTGCGATTTGGGATTTGCGATTTTAGATTTTGGATTTTGGATTTGGGATTTGCGATTTGCGATGCCAGCGATTGCCTGGAAAAGAAGCGAGAGAGCAAACCAACCAAAAGCCAACAGGAAGAGGTAGTAGACCGGGGCGCCGACCGCCTCGCGGAAGGTGTCCCATTGCCCGTATAGGCCGATGAGACTATCGGGTCCACGCCCGTAACTGGCAAAACGCAAGGCAGCCGGAATCATGCGCTTGAAATAGAACGAAGCCCACAGCAAGGCCTTGGGGGTGCCAAGCACAAAGCCTGCCACCGTCAGGACAATTGCGATGAACAAGGTCTCTGCCTGGCGTAGAAAATCCTGGCGAAAGTCTTTCCATTGGGCGACCCAAAAAACGGCCAGCAAAACAGCCACAATGCTAACGCCAGTGTACTTGCTGGAAGCGGCGCAGCCGGCCGAGAAGAAGGCCAGGTACAACCACAGGCGATGACCGTTCAGTTTGTAACGGCTGATTGCAAACAAGGATAATGTCACGAAGAACAACAAATACAGGTCATTGTGTGCAAAGCGGGCGTTATGCGCCAGCGCCGTGTTCGAGATGGCCAGAAGGGCCGAGAAAATACGGGTATAGAGATGCGCCCCGGCTGCCTTCGCCAGGCTGTAAATCAACAGCACCGTCAAGCCACCCAGCAGCACAGAGATCAAGCGCGCCGAAACAAGCATGATGCGTGGCGAGGTGCCCAGCGCGCGCGCCAGCGCCATCACGCCATACATGACGTACTTGGGCAGGGAGGGGTAATTATAGTCTGGTTCGGTCTCGTCGAATTGCATTTCCCCGTCCAGCGCCTTGATAACGCGCCATACCAGTTCGTCCGGGTTCCACAGATCGGGAGCGCCCCAATCCACGCCGGGCAGCGCGACCAGCAGGAACACAACGAACAGCCCCAGCGGTATCCATTTTTCATAACGCGTCAAAAGATGGGTCACTCTCTGCATCATGGCTCCAAGAGATGAATTGTGAGTATAGGCAGGAGCGGTTTGGGGGGAGAGGTGTCACGGAGCAGGTGAAGGGGAAACAGGTAGGACGGAAGAGCAATCCACCTCTTCCTCCCAGGGGACGAGCAATTGCACCTGCACGTTCTTGAAGGTTGCAACAGGCTGATAATAACACAACAGCGGCTCCACCACCCAGGTCACCCAGGCGTTGTTCTCCTCGCCAAATTGGAAATCGGCATCGCGGATAGGCGCTTTGAGCGGCTCGGTAATGATGAGTGAAAAGCGCCGTGCCTGCAAATCGGCATAAAATGATTGGAAGTAATGCGCCTCACCTGACAGCGCCTCGTTCATCAGAATTTTCTTCTCGTACTCTGGGACGAAGGGAACATCCCGGACGTAGCCAAACGTCAGCAGTTGACGCTGGTCTATGAACAGCACCTCGCCGCGAGACTTGGCCGCCTCGATCTCCCGACGAATGGTCTGCAACACTTGCTCGACCTCTGCCTCGGCCGGGAGCATCTCCAGAAACCTGGCATCGCCCACATCCGTCAACGTCACCAGCCAGGAAGCCTGTTCGGCAAAGTGATAGCCGCGCAGCGTCTCGAGGGGATAGCGGGCAGGGAGCGCCAACAGCAGGATGAGCGCGCCCTTCACCCAGCGCGGGGCCGCGCCCACGCCTTCGAACCATGCCCGTCCGCCGTTTTCCCAGGCAACGAGGGCTATGAAGAACAAACCTATCAAGAACATGTCCAAATTGTGCAAGTCGCCGCCGCCGCCGATCTTGGCTGAGACAATCAAGCCAACGATGAGGAAAGCCAGTTGCGGCAGCGCAAAAGCAGCCTTTTGCCAGCCATTCAGATTCCACTTCCTGGTCAAGGACAAGTACAACAGCAAGGCTGTCAACGGCGCAATGGCCACCAGGAGAGAAATCAGAATTCCCGTATCATGCGAGGCGTTCGGAAGCAAACGATACCACAGCAGCGGCTGAGAGGAGGCTTCTGCTGTTACCGAAGCAATGTTCACCGAGGGCGCTACACTGACAGGCGGCGGAGACGGGGGGACCGCAGGCGGCAGAGACGGGGACGTCGCAGTCGTCGGCGTCAGGATGCTGCGCAGGCGCTCCCAAGTGGTGGTCAACCAGCGCAGCACGGAAGGACCGAAGTAACCGCCCACCGCGCCAGAAAGGCCCAGCGCCGCACTACGCAGCCAGGTGGATTTCTGAAGCCGCTCATTGACCAGCGCCGCGCCTCCAAATTCCAACATCACGATCCAGATGCCAGGCGCAAACAACCAGGTAAACCGGCTCTCTTCCGCAAAATAGCCGGTCAGGAAGATGAGCGGCAGGCCCACCCACAGGCGGCTGCGCCAGACCAGCGCCGTGGCAAAGGCGCACATGACCAGCGGGGGGTGAATCGGTCCTTGCTTCAAGAAAATGAACGTCCACAGCATCAACAGCAGCCAGGCTATCTTGTTTCGAGCGTCGGCACGAAAAGCGGCCAGCCCAAGGAAAAAGTAAGGCAGGATGCCGGTCAACGCAATCCAAAAGCGTTCTGCCTGAATCGTCAGGCCGGGGAACAAGAAGGGCAATCCGCCGATGAATTGACGCCCAATATCTATCAACACATAGGCATCTTTGCTGGGCGGCGGATCGTATAGATGCCGACCAAACAGCATCGAATAGTCCCACATGCGGTTGCCTTCTGACCAGCCGTGCGAGAAAGGATAGTCGCTCACGTTGATGAAAGCCAGCGCAATCGAATAGATGCTGGTCGTGAGAAGAAGGGCGGCCAGCAAAGTCGGCCAACTTCCCAGCCGCTCTCCCTTCTGGAGGAAAACAGCCGGGCCCAGCACGGCGTAAATCCAGATGATCCAGCGAACATACGGCCACCAGAACACAATGCCCCAGGGACTGTATTGCATGAACCAGACCGGCGCAAAGAGCAACGCCAGGATGATGAGCCAGCGCAGCAGACTCATCCGCTCACGCAAGGCAACTACCCGCTCCGGCAGACGGCCAAAGGCAGCCGGCTTCCATAAAGCCAGCGCCGCGGCCAGCCAGGAAAACAGGCAGAACAGCACGAAAACTGCAAATCCAACCGCCCACTTGAGCGAGAACTCACCCAAAACATGCCCCGTCCCCCAGGCAACGTTGAAAAACTCGATACTGGCGCGTACTAAGACATACGCCCAGCCGGTCAGCAAAATAACAGCGGCAGTTTGCCTGCTCACATCTCTCTCTCTTTTCTGCTCATGCGCAGACATTTCATCTCCTGCTCGATACAATTTCCTCGAAAAACTGCACCCGCTGGCGCTCTTTCACTTTCTGGTCGAGCGAGGCAATCAGCGCCCGGTCGACGCGCTTGCCGCGCATCTGGTAGGCAAAGTTGCGGATGGCCGCAGCGTGCGTGCGAATATTATCTTCTTTGTTGGGAATTTGCAACAGGAAATCGGTTTCCAGGTCGCACAAATCGGTATCTTTGTAGGCCAGCACCAGCGGCAGGCCGAGCGCCAGGCATTCGCGGCTCTTGAGCGGCGAGGCTTCTTCCAGCCCGATGCGGTGCAGGGCCAGGGAACTGATGGCGGCGTCGGCGCGGCCCAAGATTTTGTTGTATTGCGAGGTGGACAAATAGCCGTGCAGATACAAATTCGTCGGCAACGGATCGGCACCGTCGAGACTGTCGTAACCGATGATGTCGAAGCAAACATCTGGGACGAGGCGCGCCAGCGTCGCCAGTTTGTCCACGCCATGCCAGAGGTAGCCGGGATTGCCGATGAAGGCCAGGCGCGGCACAGGGTTGGCGGGGGCCGGCAGAGGATCGAAGTTGTCCAGGTCGATGCCGTTGGCGATGACGCGAGTGGGCTTGCGGTAGCGGGCAAAAGCCGGAGAAACGGCCAGCTCGCCTGAGACGGTCACCAATCCGTCCAGGCGGCGCAGCAAGAGGCCGCGCGTCAAGCGATTGTAGAGGGCGTAGACTTTGCCCAGGCCTTCGTGCTGAGTCAGGTCGTTGGTGTTGGCCTCGCCCACCAGCGGGGCGATCTCCGCCAGGCGGTGGACAGGGTAGACGTACATCGCCAGGCGCAGGTAGATGATGTCGGGCTGCCAGGCGCGGACGGCAGATATCAGTTGGCGTGCGGCGCGGCTGCGAGCGAGTTCGGTAGAAATCGTCCCGTCCGAGTCGTAGGGGATCACCTCCGCAGGCACGAGGTCGGTCGCCGGCTCGTAGCCGGAGGCGTGCATGAAGAGGCGGGCCTCGTGTCCGCCCGCCTGCCAAATCTTGATTTGTCGGTCGAGTTTCTTTCCCACACCACTGTCTTTAGTGCGCGGCCAGTGCAGGCTGATGGAGGCGATCCGCATGGCCTAGCCTCCATTTTCATGCTGGCGTTTCATGCGCGCCCGATACCAGTCGCGCCCCAGGGTGTAAAGGCCGCGCATGAGCGGACCTTCTACGAAGCGGCTGTAGGACGGGTAGTCCCAAAAGGTTTTGCGGGGCGCGTTCATGATGGCCTCGAATTCATCGTCGGTCAGGCCAAGTTTCTTGACCACATATTCGCGGTCTTCTTCCTGCAAGCCGGGGGCATAGGTCGGCTTTTCGAGTTCGGCCAGGGCGGCCTGGCGGCTGATCTTGCCGGAGCAGATCAGGCTGGAGAGGTGGCAGCGGCGCTTGTCGTAGCCGAACTTCGCCGGCAGGATATAGCCCTGGTAGAAGCGCGTATAGATGGACTCGTAATGCTTGCCGCCGTAGTAGCGCCATCCGAGTTCTTTTTCCAGGATTTGCATGGCCTCGGCTTTGTCGTAGTCAATGTAGTTGAGGATATCCACGCGGCGGTGAGTCAGCAGGCGGCGGTAGTAAGTGAAGAAACCGATGTGCGGGAAGGTCTTCAGCCGTCCGTAACGACCGAATTGGCGGTAAACGCTGCGGATGTACTTCCAGTCGAAATGGCCGTAAGACCAGGCGCGCGGCAGGTGCGACTCGGTGCGCACATTGAAGCCAGAGACGATGTACTTGACCTTGAGTTTATCGGCCATGTTCCCCAAGACGGCCCAGATGGCGTGATCGCTGGGGATTTCCGAGTCGGGCGTGGAGGCCTTGAGGAAGGCAACCTGCAAGTCCTTGAACTCTTCCCAGTCCAGTACTTCGGTGTACAGGTCTATGCCCAGGCGCTTGAGCGCCTCCTCGATGTTCTTGACGGCCAGTTCCGAGTCCCAGCCGTTGTCCATGTGGATGGCCAGCGGGCGCAGGCCCATCTTCTTGACCAGGTAGGCCACGTAGGTGCTGTCCACGCCGCCGCTGACGCCGATGAGGCAGTCGTAGGGCTTGCCCCGCCCATCGCGCTTCATCTGCTCGACCAGGCGTTCCAGGTAACGCCGCCCGGCCTCGCCGCCGAGGGCTTTTTGGGCCACCATGCGGTCGTACTCGTGGCAATGATTACAGACACCCTGCTCGTCGAAGGTGATTTCCGGGTCGCTGGTGTCCATCACGCAGCGGGTACAGATGCGGTAGTCTGAAAATTGATTTCTCGAGCGCAACATTTGTGTTGAGGACATTGCGTAACTTTCCTCACTATGAATAGGAACTCTTCAGGCCGGTGAACTGCCTACAGGCTGCACTAATCAACCCAAACACTCTCTTGCAGATGAGAATTTGCTAAAGCGGTGCAGGGTTGTAGATTTTTAAGTCGGGGATGAATTGAAAATCTTTAAGATTCAACGTGTACAAAGGCATGTTCCATGAAAGCGCAGTTGCGGCAATCAAGGCGTCTGGGACGCTCAACCTATGACTTAAAGCATATCGTTCCAATAAAGCGAGAAAATGTTGTGACACATTCGAGTCGAGAGGAACTTGTTTCAACAATGATAGATTCCTTTCGATTTGCCGCAGTTCACGCTTGTTCCTTGCCCCAAAATATATTTCTCCCACTGTGATCACAGAAATGGCCAAGTTAGGAAGGCCTATCTTTTGCAATTGGCTGACGATCTCAGAATTGCCTCTATAAAATTCAATAAGGATATTTGTATCGCAAAGAATCATGCGCGGTAAGGCCAGGCTTGCTCACGAATAGATTGAAGGGTAATGTCTCGTCCCGTCCAAAGACCAGCCATGGAAAAGAATTCCTCTTCCTCGCTGCTTGCCGATGCTTTTTCAACGGACGATTCTTTCTCAGATATACTCTCGATAAAATCCAGCGATTTGAGAAAGTCTAAAAGTAGTTGGGCCTTTTTCTTATCCTTGATTTTAAGGGTGATTTGTTCCATAGTCATTTCTTGTTCACACTCTCTGCAAAGGCGCGAGTTTGTATTCTAGTTCTTACATTGCTCTACAAAATCTATCATAACTGCGAAGATTCTGTAACGTGTTCGCCGTACCGCCAGGCTATGCCAAGCGCCACGAAGTGGTGTGGCATTGCCGATCGTAGGTCGGCGGTACATCAGGAATTTGTAATACGAAATTTATTTCACGTTTGGCTTCGGCTTGCCGCGCTATAGTATTGTTGTGCAAAATCTATCACAACCGCAAAGATTCTGTAATGTGCTCGGCGTACCACCAGGCTGTGCCACGTGCCACGAAGTGGTATGGCAAGGCCGACCAAAGGTCGGCGGTACATGGTTGCGGCTTGCCGCGCTATGGCATTTTATCACGAAAGGCAGCAGCGCCCGCCTGAGTTCCTCCTGGGGGTAACCTTGTTCTCCCAAGTCGTGCTGCTGGTGGGATGGCACGGCCGCCAGGACAGGCAATTGCCGCCAGAAGCAGTAATTCGATGTCATTCCAAGTCCAATTCACTGATAATCGTATATCCCGCCATGGCAAAATGCCGATCATAGGTGAACGCCTCGGTCAGCCCATGCCGCTCCATGCAAGCAAAACTGATGGCATCCGTAAAACTGAAATCCTGATCCGCATACCGACGCAAGAGGCGCTTGGCCTCGATCTCCAATCGGTCATCTGGATAGATCACCTCGATCCGTTGACTCTCGTTGACGTTTTCGAGGAATGCAAAAGCCGCCTCGGCGCTGGCCCTGCGACGCAGCCAGATTTGTGTTTCTGCGACGACCAGCAGGGTCGTCACCAGACCGATCGGGCTTTTCAAGAGGCGCAGGTATGTCTGGGCTGCCAGCGCGTGGCGCGCATCGCTCGCGTCGACCACAGCCATCCAGGCGCTGGTATCCACGAAGACGCGCGGCGTCATGTTCTCCATTCCTTTTCGATTTCCTGGACGATATGTTCATCGTGATCCGCGTCTTCGACGCCCGACGATACCAGCCCGATCATTCGATAGGCCGGGTCTTCTTCGACAGGCATCTCCTGCAACAACAGATCGATGCCGCGCCGGATCAGTTCGGCAATCGAGGTGTTTCTTTCCTTTGCTATTCGCCGCAAAGCCCGATCCTGCCGTTCTTCCACATAGATTTGAATGGGGCGCTTGAGCAAAGCCATATCACTTCCTTTCATGATATACATTATCATTGTATCATGAATATCTGCTATAGCAGCGCCCGCCCGAGTTCAAGCGTAGAAAGCAATTACACATACAACGAACTTGGTGATAAACTCAGCAGACAGTTACCGCGCATCGAGGAAAGATAGGTATGTCGAACCGCTTTACCTTGTTGTTCAAGTCCCTGCGTCAGGTGGGACTCACCCAGGCCCTATTGTATGCGTTATACAAAGTCGGTCTTTTTACGGGCTATTATCGTTTTGTAGAAAAAAGAGTAGAGGCGAAAGGATATTCTCCCATTTCCCTCTTTCCTCTTCCCTCCCGCACCGAACTGTTCCAGGTTCTCGGCGAAGATGGTCAGCGTGCCTTGTTGACCGAAGCAGACGAGATTGTAGCGGGCAAAATTCGTCTGTTTGGCGCTGAGCCAGAAGAAATGAAACTAACCTTCGACCAGCTCCTCCACCACTGGACGGCCTACGAAACGGGCAAAATTCCCCTTTCCTCCCTCGTCTTTCCTCAGACCGACATCAAATTCATTTGGGAACCTGCCCGCTTTGGCTGGGCCTACATCCTGGGCCGAGCCTATCATTTGAGCGGGGACGAGACCTACCCCGAGGCCTTTTGGTCCTATTTCGAGCGTTTTGACCAGGCCAATCCCCCCTATCTGGGGCCGCATTGGATGAACGGTCAGGAGGTTGCCCTGCGGCTGATGGCGCTCGTTTGGGCGGGCCAGGTCTTCGCCTCCTACGGGGACGATTCCCCCTACGAGGACAGGGAAACGGCAGCCAGTCCGAGTGCGAAAAGGCGCGCGCGCCTGGCGCGATCCATTGTACAACATGCTGCCCGCATTCCGCCCACCTTGATCTATGCCCGTGCGCAGAACAACAATCATCTCATCACCGAAGCGGCTGCGCTGTACACCGCCGGTCGCCTCCTCGGCCATACCGAATGGCGTGTGCTAGGTTGGCACTGGCTCAACCGCGCCCTTCAGCATCAGATCAGCCCTTATGGAGAATACATCCAGCATAGCGTCAACTATCACCGCCTCATGCTCCAGACGGCTCTGTGGGTGAACGCCATCAAGGATACCGACTGGCCACCGCGGACATTTCGAGCGTTGGGGCGGGCGACACACTGGCTGTTTTCCCTGCTCGACCCCGCTTCGGGACGCACCCCCAACCTGGGCGCCAATGATGGGGCCTTGATCTTACCCCTCAGCGTGACGCCGTTTCACGACTACCGACCGACAGTGCAGGCTGCGGCGCGCGCCTTCTTGCGCTACCAGATGCCCGGCGGCGTTTGGGACGAGATGGCGCTATGGCTGGGACTGGGCGCACATGAAAAGGCTTACGATTCAAGTTCGTACCTGTCCGACCACCTGCGCGGACGGGAATCTTGGACCTACCTGCGGGCCACGACATTCCCTTCGCGTCTCGGTCACATGGACCAATTACACCTCGACTTGTGGTGGCGTGGCCTGAACGTGGCCCAAGACCCCGGCACATATCTCTACAACGCTCCCTCACCCTGGGATAATCCGCTGGTGACAGCGCGCGTCCACAACACGGTCACGGTAGATGGCCGCGACCCGATGACGCGCGGCGGGCGCTTCCTGACATTGAACTGGTTCCCGGCCTATGCCAGCAGAAGCATTGTCCCTGATGAGGATGTGTTAGGACAGGCAGTAGCCTCTCACAACGGCTATCGCAGTGTGCGCCATGAGCGCATTGTCACCGTTTATAAGAACGAGCGTTGGCGAATAGAAGATAGATTGCTCTCCAAAAGGCCGCATACCTATCGCCTGCACTGGTTGTTGCCGGATTGGAAGTGGAAGATAGAGAGCAAGGAGCAGAGAGTGGAGATTGGCCTCGAATCCCCGCAAGGTACGATCGTCCTCATTTTACACACTCAACCGCTATTTCCTCCTCTCCATTCTCTCCTCTCCCTCGTCCGCTGTGGCGAAGTCATTTTTGGACAACGCGACGTCCAACCCTATGAAGGCTGGTCGTCCCCAACCTATGGAACGAAAGTGCCTGCTCTGTCACTGGCGTTGCATGTCTCTGCGCCGCAGGGGATGACCTTCATCAGCGAATTCCTCTTCCCTGGGCAATAGTTTATCTGCCTACTTGTTTACCTGTCTACCTGTGTACTTGTCTACTTGTGTACTTGTCTACTCGTGTACCTATGTTGTTGCTCGATGTCAAAACGGGACAGTCATCTGACCAAATGACTGTCCCATGAGGCATACGATCTAGCCACTGACGTGCGCCAGGCGTGGATCGAGCGCGTCACGCAGGCCGTCTCCAAGCAGGTTGAACGACAACACCGTCAGGGCGATGGCTGCGCCGGGGTAGAAGACCAGATGTGGAGCAGTAAAGACCTGGTTGCGCTCGGCGCCCAGCATGGAACCCCATTCAGGGGTAGGCGGCTGCGCTCCCAAGCCGAGGAAAGAAAGGGCAGCCGCGTCGAGGATGGCGGTCGCAATACCCAGCGTGCCTTGCACGATGAGCGGAGTCAAAGCGTTGGGCATGATGCGGTAGAACAAAATCTGGAACGGATTGCCGCCCAAAGCGCGCGTAGCAGATACATAGTCCATTTCGCGCACCGAAAGCACGCTAGCGCGCACCACGCGGGCATAGGCCGGGATAGAGACGATGCCGATGGCCAGCAGAGCGTTGATCAGCCCGGGGCCAAGTACGGTCACGATGGCAATGGCCAGCAGCAGCGAAGGGAACGCCAACAGCACGTCCATGATGCGCATGATGATATTGTCTACCCAGCCGCCGAAATAGCCGCTCATTGCGCCCAGGATGGTGCCGATGACGATAGCAAAGGTAACCGTGGAGAAGCCCACCATCAGGCTCAGACGTGCGCCATACAGCAGACGGCTGAACTGGTCGCGCACGTTGCCATCTATGCCCATGATGTGCTGGGGCTGATCTTGTGGACAGCCGAACAAGTGGATACAAGGCGCCTGTCGGGGTTTGACCTGTTCTATCCCTAGCAAAACCTTGATGGGGTCATAGGGCGCAATCCACTGCGCTGTGAGCGCAACGAAGACCAGGATGCCAAGAATGATCAGGCCCACGATGGCCGATTTGCGTTTGAACAACCTCCGCCAGGTAATTTGCCACAGGCTTACCGATTTGAGCGAGAGACCTTCAATATCCAGGGTTGCAACTTGTGTGTCTTTCTGTGTCATGAAACATCACTCCAGGCGAATGCGAGGATCGAGATAAGCATAAGAAATATCAACGATGAGATTGAGCGCCACGAAGAAGACCGCAATGACAACCGTAAAGGCCTGCACGATGCCGTAGTCGCGGGCAGTGATGGCCTCGAACAAAGTGCGACCTACCCCCGACAAGCCGAAAATGGTTTCGGTCAACACCGCGCCCCCTAGCAAACTGCCTAATGAAAGCCCAATAACCGTCACCAGCGGAAGTAGTGAGTTACGAAAAGCGTGTTTCAACACCACCGTGCTCTGTTTCAGGCCTTTGGCGCGCGCTGTGCGAATGTAGTCCTGGCCCAGCACTTCCAACATACTGGAACGCGCCATGCGGGCAATCAAGGCCATCGGAATCGTACCGAGCGCCAGCGAGGGCAAGATCAGGTGTTGGATCGCATCCTTCAACAATTCCCAATTCGCCGTCAAGAGCGCGTTCAAGATGTTCAAGCGGCTGATGAACTGGTAGGTTGCATCCAGTACACTTCCCGGCTGAGCCGCCAGCCCCCACACTTCGTTGAACGGCGGCGCCGAGATGCCAGGACTGACGCGGCCAGAGGGCGGCAGCCAAAAGGGCGTATCCTTGAGTATCACGGAAAAGAAATATGCCAGCATCAACCCCAACCAGAAAACCGGCATGGAGACACCCGTATTGGCCCATAGCATCGTCAGCACATCTATCCAGGAATTGTGTTTGACAGCCGAGAGAATCCCCAAGGGAATGCCGATGATCATGCTGACGAATAACGCCGAAAAACTGAGTTCCACAGTCGTTGGCAGGCGTTCCACGAGCAAACGGGTGACCGGCATACTGAAACGGATGGAATTGCCAAAATCGCCGCGCGCGATCTCACCCAGGTAAATCCCAAACTGTACATAGATTGGTTTGTCCAATCCCTTCTCGCGGATGAAACGGTCACAGACTGCCTGAGTGGCTTTTTCTCCCAAAATAGCGCGGCAGGGATCGCCAGGAATGAGGCGCGCCAGCGCAAAAGTGACCAACAAAATGCCAAACAAGACAGGGATGGAGAGAAAGACTCGACGGACGATGTATTGAAACATGATGAGGTGTTGCCTCCTGCTATAAAGATACGGGATGGTGGAGAATGTCCACCATCCCGTATTGTAACCTATCTTACACACCCGTTGGGGCTATTTCCACATCAAACCCCACAGGTAGTCGTAGTATTCCCACAAGTTGGTGTTGCCCTTGTGGTAGGGGGAACCGGGGTTCAAGCCCATATCGAAGGTCGCCAACACGTCGGCAGAATCGAAGTCGCTGCCATCGTGGAACTTGACGCCCTGGCGCAGTTTGCATACCCAGACCGTCAGGTCTTCATTGGGTTCGCAGGATTCGGCCAGGTGGGGTTCCACAGCCGTGTCGTTGATCTTGTAACCATACAGGGCCTGAGTGACCTGCTCACAAGCGCGCAGGGACTCGCCGTCGGTCTCGTCGGCGCAGAACATACTGATGGGTTCAGCATTTTGCATCCAGACGAAGACATCGCGGCCGCCCGGGTCGGAGTAAGCAAACAACTCGGTGGTCAGCGGGCTGGCCTGGGGATTGGTCACATCCGCGCGGTAAGCCGCAGCCGAACCGCCATGCGCCACCGGCACCATCGGTACCAGTTCGCGGATGGCATTGTTGGCCTGAGCATAGATGGGGGCGGCTTTGACAGGATCGGCAATCTGACCGCCGGCGATGATTGGCTCGTAAATCTTGGGGTCAATCTTGCCAAATTGCTGGGTGTCCTTGCCAAAGTGGTAATCAAGGAAGTTGGTGACGTGCGGATAATCTGCGCCCCAACCCAGCAAGTGCAAGCCGTTCAATTGACCAGAGGCCGAGGCCTCGATGAAGGCGCCCGATTCCATGACGACGATTTCGGCATCTATGTTCAGGTTTTCCTTCAATTGAGCCTGGATGTCTTGGGCTACGTTGCTGACCTGCGGCAGGTAGCCGCGCACCACGTCGCGGTAGTACAATTTGGTCTGGAAGCCATCCGGGAAGCCAGCCTCGGCCAGCAGGGCCTTGGCGGCCTCGGGATCGAAGTCATACCAGGGATCGCCCTCGCAGCCATTGGGGATGGCGCAAGGCGTGAAATGCGAAGCCACTTCGGAGCCAACCGGGTAGAAAGTATCCACGATGCGTTGGCGGTCTATGCCCATGGCAATCGCCTGACGTACCTTGACATTGTCGAAGGGCGGGTAGGTGTTGGTCATGCCAATGTAGAAGACGTTCAGTGCCGGGCGTTTGGCCAGTTGCAGGTTGGGGTCGGCCTCGATGGTCGCGAAATCGTCCGGGCCAACATTGTCGAAGCCGTCGATCGTGCCGGCCATCAGTTCGTTCAGGCGGGCAGCGGATTCGGTGGACCAGCGGAAGACCAATGTCTCGGCTTTGGGCGGTTCACCCCAGTAATCGGGGAAGGCTTTGAAGGTAATGCTCTCGCCGCGCTTCCATTCCTCGACCATGTAGGGGCCGGTGCCAATCGGCTTTTCCAGGCCCTCACTGGTGCGGCTTTCGTCTCCAGCCGTGGATTCGATCCATTCTTTCGAATAGATGGCAAACGGGCTGAAGGCAATCTTGGAGAGGAAGGCCGGATCCGATTTGCACAGGTTGAAGGTCACGGTGTACTGGTCGGTGGCCTCGATGGACTTGAAGAAGCCGCCGTAGTCGCAGTCAGAGACTGCCAGGGTGGTGCCGTCGAAAGTTGCAATCGGCACCTTAGGCGGTGGGGTGGGTTCAGCGGGCGCTTCGGTGGGGGCCTCAGTGGCGGCCGGTGCTTCGGTGGCAGGCGGTTCAGTCGGGGCAGCGGGCGCCTCTGTTGCTTGGGGGCCACAGGCCGCCAGCACCAGGCTGGCCAGCATAGCCAGAGATAGCAAGAAATAGAGTTGGCGTTTCACAGTTTTCTCCTCCGAGAAAGTTGATAGTGTGGATACGAACAGCAAAACAAGGGAAAAGAGGGGTGAATCTATCGAGGGCTGCGCATCACCTCCTTTAGCAAGCAGGTGCATGGATTATACAACAAAAGCCGATAGAATCCCAGATTAGAAGAAGCCCATTCTATTTCTCTGGCAGCGTAAAGCGCAGGATGCGGTTGTAGAGTGCGTCTGTCACCCAGACGTGTCCCTGGGCATCTATGGCAATGCCGGCCGTCAGGCCAAAGGTCGTTTCTGTGTCCAGGGCGTCGCCCCAAGTGCGTACCACTTCACCCTCCGCGGTAAACTCGATGACGCGGCGCTGCTCTGGGTCGGTGACGAAGACATGCCCGGCGGCGTTGACTGCAAGGAAGGGTTTGTTGTCTAGCGATTGTCCATACCAGCCGAATACTTCCCATTGGCGATCGGGCAGAAAAGTTTGCCGGTCTTCCGAGATGAGGAACGATTGGACGCGCTGATTCCAGGTGTCGGCGACCCAGATTTTGCCGGCGTTATCTACTACCACGCCGACCGGTTCGTCGAATTGCCCCGGCAGCAGGCCGGCCGAACCAAACTCCGAGACGTAGTTCCCATTCGAGTCGAATACCACGATGCGCTTGTTCCCGGTATCGGCGACATAGACGTAGCCCTGGGCATCAACCGCAATGCCGCGCGGCCCCCAAAAGCCGTTGCCCGGCTCGTCGGTCGTGCCATATTGTCCCCAGGTCGTGAGCGGTCTGCCGTTGGCTGTGAATTTTTGCACGCGATGATTCCAGGTGTCGGTCACATACACCGAGCCATCCGGCCCCACTGCTACGCCCCAGGGTTCGTTGAAGGTGCCAGGTACGGCCGGGCTGGATAGGCCGTCGGCATAGGACCCCCATTGACCGAGCAAAGTTCCGTCCGTATCCAGATGGACGATGCGATGGTTGCGTGAGTCGGCGATGTAGAGCGTGCCATCTGGCGCGAAGGTCAGGGCGCGCGGCGCATTCAAGGAGAGCGGCCCCTCTTCGCCCCATATCAGGTCGGGTGTCAGGAAAATGGCTTTGCCCTCGGTGGGGTCTTCGATGGAGACCGTCTCGACCGGTGCAGCGCCGTAGTTCCATATTTGTGCGACCACGCCCTTGCGGATGTACACGCGCATGCGATCGGACGGTTCCCAGGTGATTTCGGTCATGTCGGTATGGCCGGTAGCCTGGGCATAGCGGCTGTAATTGCGGTCGAACCAGATGTCCCAGATGCCGGCGCGGATGTTGGGGTCGCTCAGGGCATTGGCAATCCGCGCCCATGTCAGGCCAAAGTAGTCCTGGTTTGGCCACCACATGCGGATATAGTCGAAGCGGTAGTAACTGGGGCCGAGAGCCGGCTCGATCTTGTCGAAGTTCTTGGCGTCTACGATGACGAAGGGGGCATCGCGCAGCGACCTGGTGGGCTGGTCGAAGGCGCGCTGGTTGGTGAAATCGCGCATGTACCAGACGAACGGCCAGGAAACGCCGGTATCGGGCGCGCTGGCATCGTAGGCCAGGAGCATGTCCATCCCGCCGGTGATGCGCCTGGAGATTTGCTCGGCCTCTTTCATGACTTGCTTGATGGGCCCGGCGCCATGCGCGTACACCAGGTATTCCATGGCGCTGTCATAGTTGATGTAGGCAGCGCGGAAAGCGGCGCGGGCCGTCAGCACGGTCAGGAAGGCGAAAGAGGTCAGGGTGATAAGGGCCGGAAAGTTGCCCGATGGCCAATTCCGCAAGTAGAACTGACCGGCCGCAGCCGTCAGCACCAGGAGGGTCAGGATGATGAGGCGAGCGAGGATGACCCTATCTCTGCCCATCAGGGCGCCGGACGAGTATTCTGCCGTCGCGAGAAGTACGCCCACGGCCGCCAGGATGAACAGTAGCGCCAGACCAACTTTCAACAGGCCGGCCCATTCGTCTTTCAGCAGAGAGATGAGCCATCCTGCGCTGGCAAGAGCAACCAGGGCCGGCAGCAGGAAGGCCGTGGTGGCCCTGAGACTGTTGAGGTCCTTGCCCTGGAAGGGCGGGGTGGGGCCGACCAGAGAGGCCAGGGCGCTGAACAAGCTTATCAGAAACAAGGCGGTCAGCGCCAATTGCAAGGCGGTTTCGGTCGGCCGGCTTCGACGCCAGTCTACGTTCTCGAGGATGTGGCCCAGCCCCCAACCGCTGAGTAAGATCATCGGCCAGGCCATGTGATAGGTCAGCCAGGGCATACGTTCCCCGGCGTAACTGAGGGCGATGATGCTGGTGACCACCCACCACAACAGCAGGCTAAAGGTGTTGACGAAGTTGTGTTCGAGCGAGTTATTGGGTAGTATGGAGTCGGATAGTCTGGAGTCGGATAGAGGGAAAGATGGGTGAATGGCGGATTCAGGTTGCGGGTCTGGCGCGGAGGCGGGGAGGGTCTCAAGAGAGAGCGTTTCTGTTGGTTCGTTTGTCTGTTTGGCGCTCAGTTTCTTGATCCCTAGCCAGGCGGCCAGTAACGCGCCCAGGGCCGGCAGGAACTCGTAGATCGGGATTTGTATCAGGACGTAGAAGTACCAGGGCTGGCTGCCGCGCTGCACGTCTTGTTGGACGAGCCAATAGCCCAACGAGCCAATCAGACCGGTAAAGAAGCCGTCCGAGTTGGTGAAGATGGCCGTGAATAGCAGGATGAAAATTCCCCAAAAGAGCAGGCCAAATTTCCACCAGTCGCGATTCCAGAGTTGACCAAGCGCAATGGATAGGGCGAACATGATGATGACGATGACGGCGACGATGAGCATGTCGCGCGGCAGGCCCCACAAGACCGGTGGGCTGGCCAGCAGGGAGGTTACTTCGGCCGCTGTGGTGGGGATGGTGACGTGCAGCCAGGGTTCGAGGAATTGAATAGGGAAGGGTGTCAGTAAGGGCAGCACCAGCGTTCCGATGAGCATGAGGAGAGAGAACGAGCGATCTTCTTGCAGCCGCCGCCAGGTGTAGCCCTTGATGAGGCAGACGATCGCAAAGGCGATGGCCGCCACTCCCATGCCAGCCAGGATGCCGGTCAGTGGGGCGCCGGCGGTTTGCATCCCTTGGAGGGTAGAAAGGGGCGCATCCGGGTTGGCTGGCATGGCAGTTTCGGTGGCGGTGAGCGTGCCGCCGGAACGCTGGTAGAGTAAGGTGCCGAGCGCGTCGCCCAGCAACAGGATGCCCAGCATCAGCGCAATCAAGAAGGAGCGGAACAGGTTTTCGCTGTTTTCCCAGGGATTTTTGGTTACTTGCGCAACGAAGTAGATGGCCAAGAAGAGCAAGGCCTGCGCTGCATAAATGAAGGCGGTCTCTTTGGCGGTGAAGTGGATGAGCAGCGCCGCCGTGAGCAGGTAGAGGTAGCGTTTGCCGCCTGTTTCCAGGAAGCGCAGGATGACATAGAGCATCAGCACGCCAGAGAAGCCGGCATAGGCCTCGTTGCGGACGTAGCGTCCGTAGTACAGCATGTAGGGCGAAATGACCATCAAGAAAGCGGCTATCAGCGCGCCGGCTTTGCCCAGGTAGCGTCGCCAATACCAGGCCATCCAAATGGTGGCCAGGCTGAACAGGACGGCCGGAATGCGCGAAGTAAAGTCGTTGACGCCAAAAATGAAGTAGGTAAGCGCAATCAGATGGAATTGCAGCGGCCCGTGCATCATGGGCGTATGCTCATAGCCGCCTCCGCGATAGAACAGCCAGGAGAAGTAGGTATGCAAACTTTCGTCGTGGCTCATGACGCGCGCTTCGAGGTCGTAGAAGCGCGTCATCAGCGCCAGCAGCAGGATAGCCGCAAACAACAGGATTTCATTGCGGATGCCCGGCAAAGCGGGGTGAATGGGGCGGTCGAGCCAGGTCTGTTTTTCGGGATTCATGGGACTCTCGTATCGTTGCTTCTCGAAAACTATGCCAATCGCGAAGGTTTTGTAGCGCCATATTCATGCGCTTCAGGTGGCGGAATACCCTTCGACTGGCTCAGGGCAAGAATTCCGCGTTACGTTGTTTTCGCATGTCGCTAAAGTCTACTGTATAGTCACTTTTCTGGCAAGTTATGGAGGGAGACAGGCTGCCCGCCAGATGCGCCGGCCAATTGACCGCATCCGGCCTGGATGTCCAGCCCGCGACGAAGGCGGATCGTACACGGCACCCCGGCCTGCTCCAGCGTTTCTTTGAAGATTTCTGCCCTTCGGCGGTCGGTGGCGCGCCCTTTGTACCCCGCGGTGGGATTGAGGGGAATGGCGTTGACGTGGCACAGCAGTCCCTTTAGCCGGGCCGCCAGTTGGCGCGCGATCTCGGGCGAGTCGTTGACCCCATGGATGAGCGCCCATTCGAAAGTGATGCGGCGGCCGGTCTTTTCGACGTAGTAACGGCAGGCCCCCAACACTTCGGTCAGATTGTATTTTTTGTTGACGGGCATCAGGCTGGCGCGCGCCTCGTCCTGGATGGCGTGCAGGGAGACGGCCAGGTTCACCTGCCGCTTCTCGTCGGCCAGACGTCGCATCATGGGGGCCAGGCCCACGGTCGAGAGGGTGATGCGCCGCGCTCCGAAGTGATAGCCGTTTGGGTCATTGAGCCGGTCGAGGGCCGCCATCGTATTGTCGTAGTTATGGAGTGGTTCGCCCATGCCCATGACGACGATGTTGGTGACCTGTTCGCCGCGTTCTTTCAACATGCGCGCGTAGTACATGACCTGCGCCACGATCTCGCCACTGCTGAGGTGACGCTTGAAGCCCATTTGCCCGGTAGCGCAGAAGACGCAGCCCATAGCACAGCCAGCCTGTGAACTTATGCACAGGGTACGCCGCTTTTTCCCCTTGTCCCCCTCTCCCCCTGGGAGAGGGCCGGGGTGATGGCCAGTCTTCGGCTCTCCATATTTCATCAACACCGCTTCGATGAGATACCCGTCGCAGAGTTGGAAGAGTGTCTTGCGCGTTTGGTCGTCTGAAGAATCCAGATAGCGCACAGGCCGCAAGGCCTCGAAACGCACAGAGAGGCGCAGCCGCTCGCGCAGGGATTTCGGCAGGTTGCTGAACTCATCCGCTGTGTTCCAGAACTGTTGGTATAACCCTTGCCAGACCTGACTAGCGCGGTAGGATGGTTCGCCCCATGAGGTCAACAGGTTCGTCAGTTCGGGCAGTGAAAAGTCATAGATGAGAGGTAAGTTCTCCATGTCTTCGAGTTCTTGATTCTAACACGGTTGACTTTGCGCTTACTTGTTTGCGATGACTCGGGAGCATTCAGGTTCTTTAGAATCATGTCTGGCAAGCTCATTGTGCCTTGCCAGGATTCGACGGACTAAAGCGGACTACGCAGTCGCTCTCGGAAAGCACTCCTGCCTACTGTCAAGCGCGCAAGCGGTTGCTCCTGGCCGTGGCAAAGAAAGCGTTGCGCAAAAGCGCTGAGCAAGTGTCTCAGCAAAGTGGGGAAGCCGGCTGCTGGCATAGCTCTCGGGTCAATCTGTTCGATGGCAGCACGCTGTTGCTGAGGGCTGCTCCCGAACTGGTCAAGCATCACGGCACGTATCACACCAACTTGGGCTCTTGCATTGGCCATTGATGCGTCTGGTGGTAGGTTTCGACTTCTTCAGCGGGGCAGTCAATGGGGTTGCCGTAGGGCAGTATACGCTTAGTGAACACTCGCCAGCGGTGGAACTGATCAGAAACTTAGGCACTGGCTGGTTGCACGTAGGCAACCGTTATCTTAGGGCGTATCGCATCCTGCAAGCGGTGGCGGCGGCCGTGGACCAAGCCGTGTTACGCTTGAATAAGCGCACGGCCCATTATCTGGCTGGTCAGGCATTGAAGCCAGGGGGCCGGCCTGGACGTAAACTGGAAGTAACTGCTTAACGAAGCTTCGCCTCAAACCGACAAGGTTGACGGGTGAGGTGAAATTCAGTAGCATAGGAGGTAAGAGGTGAACTATGCTCACAGTGAAACAGATCTTGACGGATAAAATCAGCCTGGATATTGAATGTATTGGCCGGGTCTACTTGAATGGGT
>FWPU01004085.1_pt1 | contig 23190 bp, 20 predicted proteins | sample 2228361 | NCBI WGS metagenome assembly FWPU01 (sample SAMEA103939777, study PRJEB20133) | metagenome
ATTAAAATAATCATTCAAAAGTCTTGATTTGCTTTTATGTATTTAACTCATTAATCATTTTTTATATCAATTCTTTATAAATTCCTGCACTAATTTTATTAAAATGTGATCTGCATTATATTTTTATTATAGAACAATACAACATAAGATAATTAATAATATGAAAGTAAAACATTGAATTGGCAATTATAATTTTATTTAGATTATAATTTAAAAAAGAATGTTACATCAATCTGTAAATTGTCTATGAAATATTTATTTTTACAAAGTATAGTGATTATTTTACAGGAGAAAAAATGCGCACAATATTAAGTGAAAAACTTTTTGTAGAAGCTAAAAAGTATATTCCTGGAGGAGTAAATTCACCTGTTAGGGCATTTAAATCAGTTGGTGGTAATCCGTTATTTATTAGAAAAGGTATAGGTTCTAAAATTTATGATGTTGATGATAATGAATTTATTGATTTCGTAGGGAGCTGGGGTCCTCATCTTTTCGGTCACAACCCGGATTTTATTAAAAATACAATCATTGAAACACTCGAAAACGGGACAAGTTTTGGTGCACCAACAGAATTAGAAGTTAAAATTGCTAAATTAATTACTGAACTTGTCCCATCTATTGAAATGGTAAGAATGGTCAATAGTGGTACCGAAGCAACTATGAGTGCAATACGTGCTGCACGTGGTTTTACAGGCAAGGATAAGATTATAAAATTCGAAGGATGTTATCATGGACATGGTGATTATTTTTTAATTAAAGCCGGAAGCGGTGCTTTGACTTTCGGTGTCCCAACTTCGCCAGGTGTTACTAAAGGAATTGCTGCAGATACTTTGATTGCTGAATATAATAACATAGAATCATTAAAAAAGCTGATTCAAGAAAATAAAATATCCGAAGGAAATAACATTGCTGCTATTATAATTGAACCTGTTGCTGGAAATATGGGGACAGTTATCCCAGAAGAAAATTTCTTAAAAGAATTAAGAGAAATTTGTGATGATGAAAAAATAATTTTGATATTTGATGAAGTGATGACAGGTTTTAGATTATCTAAAGGTGGAGCCCAGGAGATCTTTAACATTAAACCTGATTTAACAACATTCGGGAAAATAATCGGAGGAGGTTTACCTGTTGGTGCTTATGGTGGAAGGAAAGATATAATGGAAATGATATCGCCAAATGGACCAATTTATCAGGCAGGAACTTTGAGTGGTAATCCAATTGCAATGAGTGCTGGTTATGCAGCATTAACATATATAAAAGAACATCCAGAAATTTATGATATACTTGAAAAAAATTCTGCTTATCTTGAAAATGGAATTGTTGAAGGTGTAAAATCACTTGGGAAAAAATTTCAGCTAAATATCAAAAGCTCGATGATGACACTATTTTTTACGGAAAACCCGGTGATTAATTATAAAACTGCATTAAAATCAAATACAGCACTTTTTGGAAAATATTTTCACGGAATGTTAAAAAGAGGAATTTATTTACCACCTTCTCAGTTTGAAACCATGTTCGTTTCTACCGCTCATACGAAAGATGATTTAGATTATACCATAAAAGCAAATTATGACACTCTTAAGGAGGTATTAATTTAATATTAGGTTAAAGAAAATTTAATTGAAAATACAAATTAATTATTTAACTCAATTTTAATGATGCTATGATTAAGTATATCAGAAATAAAACGGACATTATTAATGTTACTATACAATAAAACTTATCAATTTTTATAGCTGAAAGCAAAAAGGCAAGAATAGCACCGATAAGATTTATAGTTTGATTAATATTCATAATTTCATGGGTAACTAAAATATTTCTTAAACCATACTGTAAATAGACAAAGGAGGAGAAAAAAGTATTTTTTGTTTTCAAAGTAATGCTTTTTAAGATCAATTTTAATTCCTTCTTCAACTTATGGTAATATAAACCCGGAAACAAAATAATAATTAATGGTGTAAGCAGCATAAAAATAAAAAAGAAAAAGTTCCATTCCTGAAATTTTGAATAATCAAAAAAGCCCCACCACCACTTTATGATTCCAATAAATAATAATATACTTTAAATTATTGGTAAAGGGTAAAATCGTACATTTTTTTTGTAATTCAAACAATATAATTCTTTTATCCAATAATTGGGTAATAGCGAGTCCAAAAATAATTGTTATCATTCTTTTTTCTGTTCTTCATTATAGTAATTTGACGTAAAGGTTATAAGAATGGGATAATTGATTTAGATATGATTAAAAACAAAAGGCCAAACAAATATGTCATTATCTAATAGATAAAATTCTATCGTAGTAAATTAAAGCAGATCCTGGTTAAAACTTGTTAATCAATGACTGATAAACTATATTTTGAACAAAATTAAAAGTTAATTATGAAATATTTTTGGTATGTAATAATTCTTGTGATAATTATTGGTTGTTCATCGGATGTAACAAAAAGATCTGTTAGTGATGATAAATATAAAATTAATTATGAAAAATTAGTTATTGATAAATTCATAAGTGGTTCTATTCAGGAGGTAAAAGGAAATTTTCAGGAGGCGATCAATGAGTATTTAGTGGCATTAAATTACGAGAAAAAAGCAGGAATTTATTATGCACTCGCAAGAAATTATTACAGATTGAACAAGCTTTCATCTGCGCTGCAGCACGCAAAAAAAGCTGTTGAACTTGAACCAGATAATAAAGAATTTCTCTTTTTGCTTGCTACAATTTATAAAGCATCCCACCTTGTAGATTCTTCAATTGCAGTTTATGAAAAAATTTTAACATTGGATTCAACTGATATAACAGCACATTTTCAACTTGCTGAACTTTATGAAAAAAATAAGCCCGGTAAATCCCTAGAAATCTATAAGAAATTACTTAATGAGATTGGCCCTGAATGGAACATTCTTGTTAATATGATAGAATTAAATGAAAGATTGGGTAACATTGAAGAAACTATTAATACACTTGAAGAATTAATGAAATTAAATCCTTCTGATTTACAACTTCAAAAATTTTTGATCGATGCGTATATAAAAACAAAGAAGTATGATAAGGCTCTTAAAACATGTGAAGAATCACTGATTAGTTATCCAAAAGATATTGGTTTACTTGAACTGAAAGGGAATATTTTTATTCAACAGGATAAATGGAAAGAAGCAGTTTCGGCTTATAGAGATATTTTTTACAATAAAGAAAGTGATTTTAACATAAAATTTAGAATTGCAACTTTATTTTTAATGGCATCCGAGAAAGATTCAGCTAATATTTTTGTTGCAAAAGACTTTTTCCAAAAATTAAATAAGGATACAATAGACTGGCAGGTTAATGCATCGCTGGGCGAAATTGAGTTGAAACTTAAAAACGACTCGATAGCAATAGAATATTTTAAAAAAGCAACACAGCTAGCCGAATGGAACTCTCAATTATGGGTAAGACTTGCTGGAATACTTTATGATAAAAGGAAGTATTCTGAACTGGTAGAATATTTAAAAGAAGCAGTTGAAAAATTCCAGGATGATTATCCAATTAATTTATTATATGCGCTTTCACTTTCCCAACTAAATCAACATCAAAAAGCTAAAACATATTTTGAACGTTCTTTGAAAATTAATCCCGATGATGTTATGTCGTTAATTGCTTATGGTTATACTTTAAACCAGCTAAAAGATGAAAAAGGAGCTCTCGAAATTCTAAATAAAGCTTTATCTATTGATCCTAAAAATATTGATGCAATTGGGATGGCTGCTTTAATATATGATAATCAAAACAAATTTGATAAATCCGATTCGCTATATAATGTTGCTTTGATGATTGACTCAACAAATTCATTGATTTTAAATAATTATGCTTATTCACTTGCAGAAAGAGGAATAAAACTCCAGGAGGCTCTTAAAATGTCCAGAAAAGCTGTAGAAAAAGATCCTGATAATTCTTCCTATCTCGATACTATAGGCTGGATTTATTTTCAACTCGGAGATTATGAAACAGCCAGAAAATACATTGAAGATTCTATAAAACGTGATCCTAACAGTTCGGTTGTAAATGATCATCTCGGTGATGTTTACATTAATCTTGGCATTAAAGAAAAAGCAATAGAATACTGGAAAAAGGCACTCGAGCTGGATCCATCAAATGAAAAAATTAAACTCAAATTAGAAAAAAGGTGAAATGTGAGAAGTTTTTATCCTTATATATTCCTTATAATTGTTATAATACTTAATGCTTGTGCACCAACAACAAAAATTGAAAAAGAAAAAATTGCTTCGCCCGATAGGTTAATAATAAAAGTCGAGGCAAACAGAAGAAAAATTAAAAACTTTGTTGGAAGCGGAATAATAACAGTTTATAATAATGAATTAAATGCAAAGAGTAATTTCGAAGTTCAATTAAAAAAAGCAGACTCAATCAAAATCTCATTCTTTGGTCCTTTCGGTATTGACTTAGCAGAAGTACTTGTTTCATCAAATAACTTTTTATTTTATGATATAATTAACAATAAGATTTATAAGGGTGCTCTTAAAAATGATGTATTACAAAAAATATTGAAAATTAATTTAACATTCGGTGATGTAATTGATGCTTTAACAGGCTCAGTAAATCTATCTGATAAATTGAGAAAACAACCTGACCAATTTGAATACGAAAAAGGATTTTATAAATTAACTTATATCGATTCGATTAATTCAATTAAGAAAATTTATCTAATTAATGCAAATAATTTATCAATTGCTGAGAGTTCAATACATAGCTTAGATGGAGAGAAATTAATAGAAGGAAAATATTCTAACTTTCAAACAATTGATAACGTTAGGATTCCTATGGAAATTAACCTGAATAATTATCGTAATAAAGAGCATTTGAAAATTCAATATAAAAACATAAGTATTAATAACGACCTACAATTTCTGAAAATCGAAATTCCAGAAGATGCTAAAATCATAGAATGGTAAAATATTATTTTAATATCATTTTATTTTTATTTGCTTTCATTAATATACATTATTCACAGGAAAAAGATAGTATTTTACTAAAGAATAAAGAACTTCAGCAAATTAAAAAAGAAATCGAGCTATTAGAAAAGGAACTTAGCTCGAAGGCAAAGAAAGAGAGAGAAACTCTTGAATTCCTGGAAAAGAGTAGAAGAAAAAGTTTGTTATTACAAAAATTAATTAATAATCTAATTGCAGAAGAAAAACAGAAGGAAATTGAAATTCAAAAGACCGAGTCAAAAATAAATGAGATTGAAAATAAAATTGCCCTCCTTAAAAAAAATTACGCACGGTACATTGTATGGATTTATAAACACAGAAACACTTCATATCTCAAATACTTTTTATCAACAAATTCATTCAGTCAAATATTGAAGAGATATAGATATTTGAAATTTATCTCTGAACAAAATAAAAAAGACTTACAATTACTTAAAGAGAGCAAACTCAATTTGGCGAAGTACAGAGATATACTTAAAAAGGGAAAAGAAGAAAAAGAATTTTTAACAGAAAAAAAACTTGAAGAACAAAAAAAGCTGATTTTAGTTCAAGCAGAAAGCAAAGAATTAATTTCAATATTAAGGAGAGATAAAAAATTAATTGCAGCAGAAATAGATTCAAAAAGGAAGGCGGAAATTGAAATAAAAAATTTGATATTGAATTTAGTTGAAAAAGAAAGGTTAGAAAAAGCAAAACTGCTCGAAGAAATGAGAAAAAATAGTATTATTAAACCTCGCTTTGATTTTTCTAAAATTGAAAATTTTGAAAAATACAAAGGTAAGTTATTATGGCCTGTTAAGAATGGAAAAATCATAAGAAAATTTGGTGAAAATAAAAATGAAAAACTTAATACCATAACTTTAAATTACGGTGTGGATATTATGACTAAAAGTCAACAGGAAGTTTATGCAGTTGCTGAAGGTATTGTTTCTACAATTGAATGGATACCGGGTTATGGGAGTGTTATTATTGTTACTCATAGTAATCATTACAGAACGGTATATGGTCATATTACAGATATTATGGTTCAAGAAGGAAATCTAATAAAACAAAACACAGTATTAGGCAAGGTAAGTGAAAGTCTTGAAGGAAATATTATTCATTTTGAGATATGGAACGAAAGAAATTATCAAAATCCGGAATTATGGCTCGCAAAAAGATGATATAATTACTTTTAGAAATTTTTTCAGATAAATAGAAATTACAAAGTAGTTATAAATGATATTAAAATGTAAACAGAGCATTTTTTACAAGTTAATTTTGTTTTATTTATTTTTTTCAGAAGTAATTTTTCCTCAAAATGATCTTTTAAGAACACACAAAGCTTTTCTTGAAGGTGGTTTTGGCTTGACATGGATTGATGGACAACCCCACTATGCATTTCATTTTTCCCCGGAGATTCAATTTTTTAAAGTTGGAATTGGTCTTAATTTAAATCTCGAATTTACACCTTCAGGAAAAATTCGTACGGAAAATTTTAATGAATTTACAGATTATCTTAGTATTATTGATTATGTAAAATATGGGAACAAATATGATCCTCTTTATTTCCGCATTGGCTTACTTGACTATGCAACTCTTGGTCATGGAAGCATAATGTATCTTTATAATAATAGTCCGTCTTATGATGCAAAAAAAATCGGAATCGAATTCGATATGGATTTCAATAAGTTTGGCTTTGAATCTGTATATGGTAATTTTGGTCAATCAGGTGTGATTGGATTAAGAGGTTATGTAAGGCCGATAAAATTTACAGAACTTTCTTCGCTACCGGTTGTCAGCAATCTCGAAATTGGAATAACAATAACAACTGATACAGATGATAAAAGTGGCATTATTTCTGGGGTGTATGATTCAAGAGAAAATATGTTTATACCATTAGTTGATAAAGGTAATATGACAATTTTAGGATTCGACTTGGGAATACCTTTATTTAGAATGGGGTTTTTTAATCTTGATATTTATTATGATTACTCTAAAATTATAGAATTTGGGAGCGGATCAGCTCTGGGTACTATAATTGATTTCAGAAATCTTAGCCTTTTAACATTAAAGATAAAATTGGAACGAAGATTTAATGGTAGTGCATATTTACCATCATATTTTAATTCTTTTTACGAAATTGAAAGATTCATACTTGATAGAAAAAATGGAAGTATTAAAAGCAAAATTCAGAAACTAATAGATGCAGAAGAAGGGAATGGTTACTTCGGAGATATGATGTTAAGTGTATTAAATACATTTGACATTTTAGCAAGTTTTCAGAAACTTGATAAGTTGCCTAATAGTGGAATGCTCTATCTTCGGGCATTAGTAAATCCTGCTGATTTTCCTTATGTATTTAGTGCAGGTTATAATAAAATTAACATTATTAATTTGGAGGATTTATTCAGAATGGATGATCGTTCTTATCTGTATGCTGAATTTGGTTATAAAATACAAAAGTACTTTTTACTTTCTATGATATATTCATGGACTTATACACCTACAAGGGATAATATAGGAAATATAATTGGTTTCAGGACTCAAAAGAAATTTGAGCCCAAATTAAGTTTTGTTTATCCAATTAATTTTGGAAGTGAAAATTAGTATGTTAAATATTATTCAAAATAAATTTTTTGAATTCATCAACCGAGTAGAAAATAAAATCAGCATCAGAATTAGAATATTTACTTCTTGAAAATTCATCCCATAATACCAGTGCACATTTTACACTAGCACCTCTTGATGCAATAACGTCAGTGTTTGTATCGCCAACCATTAAAACTTTTGCAGGGGTAAGATTAAAAGCTGATATAAATTTATTTATTCCTTCAGGTGAAGGTTTATGTTCTTTTACATCATCTCCTGTAATGATTAGATCAAAATAATCAAAAAGTTTTATTGCCTTCAGGGTAATATATGAGGTATCCCTTCCTTTCCCTGTAAAAATTCCAAGTGGAATATTATTTTTTTTAATTGTTTTAATAATATCTTCCAAACCAGGGAAAATATTTGCCATTTCATTGTGTTGGGTTTCGTAAAAGTTATAATAATCTTTTCTTGCTTTTTCATAATGTTCTTTCATCCATTCTTTAAGTATAACATCTTCAGTAGGTCCAAATAGAGCAACGATTTCTTCTGTTGTAAGTCTTTTATTATAATATTTATTTATCACATAATTAAAACTTTCAAAAACTAAATCGTGAGTTGCGGCTAGAGTTCCGTCAATATCGAATATTATACCTTCTAAGTTTTTCATTTTACCTCAACTTAAATATTATTATTGTTCCGTCAATGTTCGATAAAAGAAATTTATTTTGAGATATTTTTTCAATTGGATGAATATAAGATTTTCCAGTATATAAGCATTTGGTAAAGTTATTTTTTGTATCCAAGTAGTAAATCATACCATCGTTGCAGATAAAAATTCTATCGTCTATTTCCTGAGACGGAGAAAATGAATTTATCAGACCGATGTCTGTTTTAATTATTCTTTCTAATTTTCCTTTATCAGATGTAATTATTAAAAATTCTTTACCGAGATTTAATGCGTAAACAAATTTTTTGTTATTTGATAAGCCAATATTTTGAAAGATTTGTGAATTCTCTATTTTCCAATCAAGTTTTCCAAGCAATAGATTAATGGCATATAATGTGCCGTCTATTGAAACAACAAAAATTCTTTTTCCATCACTTAGTATATTGGAGTAGGAAAGGCTTATTGTAGGTTTTTCTTTCCATCGCCAGATTGTAATTCCATTCCTAGCATCAACACAATAAAGGTATCCATCTCTACTAGTGTAAAAGATTTTGTTATCAATGTAAATTAATTTTGAAGTTATCATATCTTTGCAATAATCATTAACCCAGTATTCCTGCAATGTTTCTAAATCGTAGCAATATATTTTACCGCTTGAAGTTCCAAAGACAATAGCTGTCTTAGATTCAGTTAGTTTTGGTATCATTAATTCTTTTTCACCGGAGTAATCAATTGCCAATAAATCTGTTGTAATAAAATCATCGAAACCAATAGATTGAATTTGTTCACCTGATACTGCGCTCAGCGTTATTAAATCTCCCTGAAATGTAGCTGCAGTCAAAATTCTATCCGAGATAAAGGGTTTACCAAGAATATTTCCGTTGCAATCATATTCCCATAGAATTTTTCCTGTGGTATCAATACATGTAATCAGTCCCAAATAATCTGAAGTATAAATTCTATTATTCCAGAAAATGCATGATGTTAGCATTGTTGTATTTAAGCTCGTATTTAATAAAATATTAGAAGCATATGTTCCAATACTATCAGATTCTATTTTATCTTTTGGTAATTCGATTGTTTTATCGATTAGAGCAACTATTTTTTTATCCTGATTGAAAATCTTTATCGAATTATTTGTAATTTCTATAGTTATGTAGTCTAGAATTTTACTATTTTGATCTGGATGCCAATCGAGTACAGAATAACCAAATAAATTTCTCAGCTCGGTAGTTCTTGAATTTATATTTATTAATAACTTTAAATTTCTTTTCGTTAAGGTCTTTATTATGTTTTTCCAGTTATCAACCTCATTATCAATTTGAAGTGGGGAAAGAAAATAAATTTCATCACTCAGATTTAAGGTATCTAATGTTTCATTTAACCAATTAATATTTTCAACAGTGTAATGTTTAATTGTGGTTAATGGTATTAAAGAACTTAAGCCGATGAAAATTTTATTACCATAACGCAAATAAATTTTATCATCGAAATTCTCCATATAATAAATCCATCCATTTGCATCAAGAACATCATTATTGCTATGTAATAAATAATAAGGTTTTTCAAGTTTGTTTAATGATGATTTTAATATAAGGAATTCTTTTTCTGAGCCCGAATCTGTTAAATTTCCGCTAATAATAACAAAATCAATATTTTTATTTTGATTTAATTTTGATATAGTTGAATCAAGTTGAACAGTATTTCCTTTTTTGTCAATTTTAGGAGAGGATATAACGGCAAAACTAATTTTCTGTGCAATGTTTATATTATAAATAAGTAAAAATAATATGATGATTTTTTTCATATCAGGAGATTTTAGCTTTTTTAAATACAAAATTAGTAAAACAAAGATTGATTATGAATTTATATAAAACAATAAATAAATTTACTTAAATTGTAAATCCTTTACCTTCTTTATATATTTGGCACTAAATTATTTTAAAGTATGCAAAACATACGTAATTTCTGCATAATAGCTCATATAGATCACGGAAAATCCACATTAGCAGACGGTTTATTAGAATTTACACATACCGTATCAGAAAGAGAAGCAAAAGAGCAATTACTTGATAGCCTCGAACTTGAAAGAGAGCGTGGTATTACCATAAAATCCCATGCTATTCAAATGGAATATAAGGCAAGTGATGGACAAACTTACATTCTTAATTTAATTGATACACCCGGACATGTTGATTTTTCATATGAAGTATCGAGGTCACTTGCTGCCTGCGAAGGTGCAATTCTTGTGGTAGATGCTGCTCAGGGAGTAGAAGCTCAAACAATTTCGAATCTTTATATGGCAATTGATGCTGGTTTGGAAATTATTCCGGTTATAAACAAAATTGATCTTCCAAGTGCAATGATTGATACTGTTAAACATCAAATAATAGATTTGATTGGCTGTAAAGAAGAAGAGATAATTTTATCAAGTGCAAAAACAAGAATCGGTATTGATAAGATACTCGAAGCTATAATTCAAAAAATACCGCCACCAGAAGGTTCTGAAGAATCTCCATTACAGGCATTAATTTTCGATTCAATTTTTGATTCATATCGTGGTGCAATTGCATATGTTCGTGTTTTTAATGGTATAATAAAAGAACAGGATGAAATAACTTTTTTTGCAAATGGTAAAAAATACATAGCAGAAGAAGTTGGGATCTTAAAACTCAATAGAATAAGAACGGGTGAATTGAGCGCTGGAAATGTTGGTTATTTAATTGCGGGTGTAAAAGAATTGCGCGATACAAAAGTTGGAGATACAATTACACACGTTAAAAATGGAGCCGATAAACCTCTCCCTGGTTACAAAGAGATAAAACCAATGGTATTTAGTGGTCTTTATCCTACAAATTCAGATGATTACGAAGATTTAAGAGATGCACTTGAAAAATATAGATTAAACGATTCTTCAATAACTTTTACTCCAGAAACTTCTGCAGCTCTGGGCTTTGGATTTAGATGTGGTTTCCTTGGAATGTTACATATGGAAATTGTTCAGGAAAGATTGGAAAGAGAATTTAATCAATCGATTGTAACAACATTGCCAAATGTTGAATATTGGGTTTACAAAAGAAACGGTGAAAAAGTTATTGTGGATAACCCGGCAGAAATGCCACTTCAGGGAGAAATCGAACATATTGAAGAACCTTATGTAAAAGCTCAAATAGTTACTCCAAGTGAATACATTGGCAATTTGATGCAACTTGCAATCGAAAAGAGAGGGATTTACTTAAATACAACTTATATCGATCCAACACGTGCTGATTTATCATTTGAGTTCCCACTTTCAGAAATTATATTTGATTTTTATGATAAATTAAAATCGATATCAAGAGGTTATGCATCTTTTGATTATGAATTTATTGGTTATAGACCCTCTGAACTTGTTAAACTTGATATTCTCCTCAATGGAGAAAAAGTGGATGCCCTTTCAATAATTGTTCATGAAAAGAAAGCATATAATTGGGGCTTGAAAGTTTGTTCAAAACTCAAAGAATTGATTCCACGCCATATGTTTGAAATTGCTATTCAGGCAGCAATCGGTAGTAAAGTAATTTCGAGAACAAATATTAAACCTTTACGAAAAAATGTACTGGCAAAATGTTACGGAGGAGATGTGACAAGAAAAAGAAAATTACTTGAGAAACAAAAGGAAGGTAAAAAAAGAATGAAACAGGTTGGTAATGTAGAAATTCCTCAAGAAGCATTTTTAGCTGTACTACAAATTCAAGATTAAAATCATAGGTAAATATGTCACAGGAAAAATTAAAATCATTACAAAAATCGCCTCTTAAGAGATTTATTAACTTTATCAAAAATCTATTCATTGCTGCTCTTGCAGCACTTTTTATTAAAACATTTTTAATAGAAACATCACGTGTACCAACAGGCTCGATGGAAAAAACAATTCTTATAGGTGATTTTTTATTTGTTAATAAATTTATTTATGGAGCATCATCACCACGTAATATACCTTTTACGAATATTGCTTTGCCGTATTTTCAGTTGCCAGCACTAAGAGAACCAAGACGTGGTGATATCGTTGTTTTTGAATATCCCGGTGATAGGGATGAACTAAAACCTGCTGAAATAAATAATTATGTAAAAAGATGCATTGGTATTCCCGGAGACACAATCGAGATTATTGATAAGGTTGTATTTGTTAATGGAAAAGAAGCCTGGATACCACCTCACATACAGTATATAAATCCTTATGTTACTCCAAAAGGAATACCCAACCCAAGAATCTTTCCTAAAGGGTCAAACTTTAACGAAGATAATTATGGCCCTATTGTTGTCCCAAAAAAAGGTGATGTAATACCGTTGAATGTTGAAACTGTTGAACAATGGAGAACAATTATTGACCGTGAATATGGAAGAAGAGTTGTATCAGTTAAAGGGAATCAAGTTTATATAGAAGGGAAGCCTGTTTCTTCATATACATTGAAAAAAGATTATTATTTTATGATGGGTGATAACCGTGATGATAGTGCAGATAGTCGTTTCTGGGGGTTTGTACCAAGAGATAAAATAGTTGGCCAGGCTTTTTTAATTTATTGGTCCTGGGATCCAAGTATTCCATTTTCAGATTTCATTAGATTACTTGGCTCGATTAGGTTGAATAGAATTGCTAAGTTAGTTCATTAGGCATTAAAAGCTTAATGATGGTTGTCATATAAATCAAAAGTATAATGAAAACTTTTCTTACTATATTACTCACTTTTACTTGTCTTACTGTAATTGCTGCTCAAACAAAATACTTAATTTATCTTAAGGATAAAGGTATATCTGATATTTCATCTCTTAAAAAAAGCTCACCTCTATTTCAAGAAGCTAAAAAAGATCTTTCCTTAAGAGCAATTGAGAGAAGAAAAAAAGTAATAGGTGAAGATAATTATATTACTTATGAAGATTTACCGCTTAATGAGGAGTATATAAAAAAAATAGAAGATTTGGGAGTTAAAATCGTACATAAATTAAAATGGTTTAATGCCATTTCATGTTACTTGAACGAAACTTATATCGACACTATAAAAAAGTTATCATTTATTGATAGAATAGAAAAAGTAAAATCATTTAAAGTAAATTATCCAGAAGATTATGAAATATATTATTCTAAAGATCATTTAAGAAAAGTTAATTATCGTCTCGATTATGGTTTATCACTCAAGCAAAATTTACTTTCAGATATACCTCAAATTCATGATTTAGAAATTAACGGTAGAGGAGTAATAATAGGTTTACTCGATACAGGATTCAGATGGAAAAATAATCCCGCATTAAAAAATGCTAAAGTTCTTGCTGAAAAAGATTTTATACAAAATGATGATGATACTTCAAATGATTCCACTAAGGGTGATGCTCCAAATCAGGATAGACATGGAACATCAGTATTTTCCATTATTGCTGGTTATGATGAAGGGAAAATTATTGGTACTGCCTATGGAGCGGAATATCTTCTTGCTAAAACAGAATATGTTCCTTCTGAAACTCACATTGAAGAAGATAATTATGCTGCTGCACTTGAATGGATGGAATCGCAAGGTGTTGATATTACAAGTAGTTCGATTGGATATAATACATTTGATCCGGGTAATTATTCATATGCTTTCAGAGATATGAATGGTTATACCACAATAGTGGCAAAGGCTGCTAACCTGGCCTTTGAAAGAGGAGTTACAACTTTTACAGCTGCAGGAAATGAAGGTAATCAGGATTGGGGTGCAAAGTATGGGGATAATCGGTTTGGTAAGATTGTTTCGCCTGCAGATGCTTTTAATATGATTTCTGTTGGAGCATTAGATACTAATAAGAATGTTACTTCTTTTAGCAGTCGAGGTCCTACATTTGATGGGAGGATAAAACCTGAAGTGGTTGCACTTGGCTCTAGTGTGTTTTTTGCAATAACAGATGGAGGTTATGCTTTTGGAAATGGAACATCTTATGCAACACCAATTGCTGCAGGAATAGGTGCTTTGCTTAAATCTGCATATCCTCATTTAACTAATTATCAAATTCGTCATATTATACTTGAGAGTGGTGATAGTGCATTTACACCAAATAATCACCGGGGGTTTGGATTAATATCTGCTGTTAGAGCAATTTCTTTCCCTAATCTTGAAAAACAAGGAACCCAGTTCATTTTAAACAAAATTTTTGTTGAGGATTCAATTAATCCCGCAAGTGTGTCAATTCATCTTAAATCAACCGGTGAAAATTTTCAATCTTTTCCAATGTATTATAATGAAAAATTGAAATATAAATTTCAGCTTCCAGCATTATCAAACGGTGTTAAGGTTTATTTCTATTTTACTTATAAAACTAATAAAGGAGAATTTCGTGAACCTGCAATTGGTAATTATGAATTTAATTATGGTTCATTATTGATTCGTTATAAAGTATTTGATATGGACGACACAACAGTAATTGGAGATCCAATTCTCAAAAACTATTATCTTTATCAAAATTATCCCAATCCATTTAATAACGAAACAAACATTGAATTTTTTTCAACAAATAATTCACATGCTGAATTAATAATTTACAACATCATGGGAGAAAAGATTAAAACTCTTTTTTCTGGTTTTGCAGAGATTGGTAAAAATACCTTAAAATGGAATGGCAGTAATGATAATGGCACTTTTGTTACGAGTGGTCCATATTTTTATGTATTAAAAATTGATGGAAATACATTTGTTAAAAATATGCTTTTAATAAAGTGATCTATGAAAAAAATTATTTATGAAGACCAAATAAAGTATCTGAAGTCATTACGTAGTAATACTGATGAACTTATTAGAGAAATGGAAGATTTTGCTCGTAATAATGATATTCCGATACTTGACTGGCTTGCAGCTGAATTTTTAGAACAATTAATTTTAATTCAAAAACCAAAACGTGTTCTTGAAATCGGAACTGCCATTGGATATTCGGCTATACGTATTGCAAGAAATTTGAAGAAGAAATCAACAATCGATACAATAGAGAAAAGTTTAGATAATATTGCAATGGCTACGGATTTTATTAAACGTTCACAACTTGATTCGAAAATCAATTTAATAGAAGGAAATGCACTTGATATTCTCCCAACTTTAACTAAAAGATATGATCTAATCTTTTTAGATGCAGATAAACAGGATTATAAGAAATTATTCTATTGTTCATTAATGCTCCTTAAAAAGGGTGGCATTCTATTTATAGATAATTTATTATGGCATGGATTTGTAGCATCTTCAAGGGTTCCGAATGATTATAAAAAATCAACAGAAATAATAAAAGAATTTAATAAAATATTTATGAAGCAAAATTCCTTACGTTCTACAATTTTACCAATTGGCGATGGTATTGGTCTGGGAGTAAAAATATAATGGACTATAAATTAGAAGCGGAGAAAATATGTAACGCAGTTGAGGATTTAGCAAAAGGTAAATTAAAAAATAAAGAGGATTTATTACGTTTGATTGAATTGGCTTTGAGTTCAAATAATATGGATAAACTTCAAGATCTTGCTTTTCATGCTAAATTCTCTCAGGGTATTCTCAGAATTATTCGTAATAAAGATAATTCATTAGATGATGAATATTTTACAATATTACATCGTGAATACTCTAAAAGCATTCAGGAAATAAAAAATATTCTCGAGGCGTTGCTGGTATATGCAAATCAATTCTTAAGAACAATTTATCATGAAAAATTTTTACAACTAACAATGCAAAGTATGAACGCATTAAATAATTTATGTGAGGATCTGGTTTACCTGAAATATTATTTTAATGATCAAAAGTAGGGTTGTCTAAAAACATTTAAACAACCCTTAAAATTACATCATTTGTTTTTACTCAATGTTTCTGCATATTTTTCAGCAACTTCCTGAACAGATTTACTCGATATTAGATTATAAATTCTGTTCCTTAAGTCAGCCCATTCATCGTGTAATGGACAGGGATTTTCTTCCGAACATTCTTTTAATCCAGTAACACATTTTAGATTAATAACAGGACCTTCTACTCTTTCAACAATCTCAAGAATAGAGCTTTTCTTTGCAAGCTCTGTAATTCTAAAACCGCCACCACGTCCTTTAAAAGAATCGACATACCCATACTTAGCCATTCTTTGCAAAATTTTTGCAAGATAATGAGCAGGGATATCTTCGTTTTTTGCAATTTCTGAAGACATAATCAATTTTTCTTTTGGTTGGCGTGCTAAATATAGTATTGCTCTTATGGCATATTCACCTGTTTTTGTGTATATCATGCTTAATCCTGTTATTTATTGATGGAATATTATTAAAAAGAGATTAATGTCTTTATTAAAGTTAAATAAATGAATACATTTTGTCAATTTTTTCCCCTTCTAAAGATAAATCGTAGTATTAATATCCTCTATAGAAATTTGGTTTTTAATGTAATTTGTTAATTCTAAAAAAAAGTTCTTTTTGATATTAGTAGGTATATAACAATAAATTTGCACTTCTTCATCAAATAAATTTTTATCAATTATTGCTTTATATTTTGATAACGTTTTATTAACTAAATATATTGATTCATAGGGTAACTTAATTATGATTTTACTATAAAGTATTTTATCTACTTTTTCAGAATTACTTAAACATTCATAAGCAGTATCGTAATAGGTTTTACCAAGAAGACCTATTCCTAATTTAGTACCACCGAAATACCTTGTAACAACGGTAAGAATATTGAATAAATTAAAATGGTTAATAACATTGAAAATTCTTATTCCAGCAGTGCCTCTTGGTTCTCCATCATCTGAATATTTTGTAATTCCATTAGCTAATCTGAAAGCATAACAATTATGAGTTGCATCGAAATGCTTCTTTTTTATTTCAATTAAAATTTCATTTACAATTTTTTCATCGGACACAGGATATGCTGTTCCAATAAAAATAGAGCCTTTTTCTTTTAATCGAAATTCTGAGTATCCAGAAATTGTTTTTATTTTATCCGGAAAATTCATTTTTTAATATATCAATTAATTAAAGGTATTTTATTCTTCCTTTGATTTTAGTTCTGTAATTATCTAAAATAACGGATTGAACTTATACAAATTTATGTAAATGAAACCACTGGATAAAATATTAATAAAAGGAGCAAGAGAACATAACTTAAAGAATATAGATCTGGAAATTCCGCGAGATTCTCTTGTTGTTATTACGGGATTATCAGGGTCAGGTAAATCTTCATTAGCTTTTGATACGATTTATGCTGAAGGTCAAAGATGTTATATCGAATCACTTTCTTTGTATGCCCGGCAGTTTCTGGATGTGCTTGAAAAACCTGATGTCGACCTTATAGAAGGATTGAGTCCTACAATTTCTATAGAACAAAAATCATCTGCAACTAATCCTCGTTCTACTGTTGGAACAGTTACTGAGATTTATGACTATCTTCGTTTATTGTACTCGAGAATAGGTAAAGTTTTTTGTTATAGTTGTGGAAGACCTGTTGAAAAACAATCCTCTGACCAGATTATAGATTATATTTTAGATAATTTTAATGATAAGAAAATATTGATATTGGCACCTGTAGTACGAGGGAGAAAAGGTCATTATAGAGAATTATTTCAGGAAATCATACGCGATGGATTTTTAAGAGTAAGAGTCGATGGAAATGTTTATGAGTTAATCGACGATTTTAAGGTAGAAAGATATAAGATTCATGATATTGAAATAGTGGTCGATAGAATGCAGGTTAATCAAAGCTCAAGATATAGAATAAGACAATCTGTAGAAGTAGCCTTAAACTATGGGAATGGGAATGTAATAGTAAACGATGGAAAGGAAGATTATTGGTATAGTAGAAATTTTGCCTGTCCACATTGTGGTATAAGTTTTCAGGAATTAGCTCCAAATTCATTTTCATTTAACTCTCCATACGGGGCATGTCCAGATTGTGATGGTTTAGGAGAGAAAAAAGAATTGGATGTTAATTTAATCATACCCGATCGAAATAAATCTATTAACGAAGGAGGATTAATCCCTCTCGGGAAACCTCGAAACATATGGATATTTAGTCAACTGAGTAGTGTTGCAAACCATTTTGGATTTTCTCTTGATACTCCATTGAATCAATTATCAAAAGAACAACTTGATATAATTCTTTGGGGTACGAAAGATAAAATACCTTTTACTTATACTTATGGTGGAGGTAGAGAAGTAACTTACATGCACAAATTCAGTGGCGTGGTGAATTATATAAAACATTATTATGATAACACATCATCAAATAAAATTAGAGAGTGGGCAGAATCCTACATGAATACTTTGACCTGTTCAACCTGTAATGGTGGGAGATTAAAAAAGGAATCTCTTTCTGTTAAAATTAATGGTTTGAATATTGCAGATATATCTTCATTATCTATAGAAAAAACACTTAAGTTTTTTAGAGAACTTAAGTTAACTGAGAGGGAAGCTATAATTGCAAAACAGATTTTAAAAGAAATAAAAACACGACTAGAATTTTTAATGAATGTAGGACTCGATTATTTAACATTAAACAGGTCTGCTCGAACACTTTCCGGCGGGGAAGCTCAGAGAATCAGGCTTGCTACACAAATTGGCTCGCAACTTTCTGGTGTATTATATGTACTTGATGAACCAAGTATTGGTTTACATCAAGCTGATAATATTAAATTAATTAACTCTCTAAAAAATCTAAGGGATTTAGGAAATACTGTAATTGTTGTTGAACACGATAGAGAAACGATTGAAAATTCCGATTATATTATTGATTTAGGGCCGCTTGCAGGTGAGCACGGTGGCGAAGTTTGTTTACATGGTAAAACAAAAGAAATTTTAAATTCTTCTAATGGAAAAAATTCACTTACTGTTCAATATCTTAAAGATCAAAAAAGAATTGAAATACCAGATCAAAGAAGAATGGGAAATGGAAAATTTATTGAGTTAATTGGTGCCTCAGGTAATAATCTCAAGAATGTAAACCTGAAAATACCCTTAGGTACTTTTGTGGCTATTACAGGAGTTAGCGGTTCCGGAAAATCTTCGTTAATAAATGAAACTCTTGTACCAATTTTATTTAAAGAAATTTATAATTCTAAAGTTGTACCACTCCCTTATAATGATATAAAAGGACTTGAAAACATTGATAAGATAATAGAAATTGATCAAACACCTATTGGACGAACACCTCGTTCAAATCCAGCAACGTATACAGGTATTTTTACACACATCAGGGATTTATTTGCACAACTTCCTGAATCAAAAATGCGTAGTTACAATGCAGGTAGATTTAGCTTTAATGTTAGTGGTGGAAGGTGTGAAGAATGTAATGGTGATGGCTTGAAAAAAATTGAAATGAATTTTTTACCAGATGTCTATGTAACATGCGAAGCATGCAATGGAAAAAGATACAACAGGGAAACACTTGAAATACTTTATAAAACTAAATCTATATCTGATATTTTAGAAATGAGAGTAGAGGAAGCGTTGAATTTCTTTGAGGATTATCCCGCCCTGCACCGCAAGATTAAAGCTTTACATGACGTTGGATTGGGTTACATTAAATTAGGACAGCAAGCTACAACATTATCAGGTGGCGAAGCTCAACGAGTAAAATTAGCAGCTGAATTAAGTAAAGTTAGCACCGGAAAAACTTTATATGTCCTCGACGAACCAACCACAGGTTTACATTTTGAAGATGTATGTATACTTTTGAAGGTATTAAATCAATTGGTGGATAAAGGGAATACTGTTATTGTTGTTGAGCACAATATTGATGTTATTAAAGTAGCTGATTATATAATAGATTTGGGACCAGGAGGCGGTGAACATGGCGGAGAAATTATAGCAGAAGGAACACCAGAACAAATAATAGAAAATAAATTTAGTTTGACCGGTAAATTTCTTAAAAAAGAATTAACAAGAATTAAATTATAGGATTAATTATGAAAACAACATTAAAAGAATTTAAAGAATATAGAGCGCAGATGAATGAAAGAATTATAAATTCCGGTTTTAATGACTTTAAAAAATTCTTCGCACTCGATAATAAAGCTTACATAGATGGTGCTTTACCTGCAAAAATTAAGGAATTAATGGGTCTTGTTGCCTCTATGGTTTTAAGATGTAATGAATGTATACTATATCATATCGATAGAGCAATTGAAGAAGGAGCTAAAAAGGAAGAATTTTATGAAACATTTAATATCGCACTAATTGTTGGTGGTTCAATTGTAATACCACACCTAAGATTTGCAATTGAAAAAATGGATGAAATTTTTGAAGAAAAAAATTCGGAGAAAAATTGAATATTATTTTTGCAAGTCATAATAAAGGAAAGATCAGAGAAGTAAAGTCAATATTTAAAGACTCCCCTTTTGAAATTGTATCTTTATATGATCTTAAGAATAATATTAAAATTGAAGAAACAGGTTCTACATTTAGCGAAAATGCATTTCTAAAAGCCAAGTCTATTTTTGAATTTTATAGAGAGCCAGTAATAGCTGATGATTCTGGTTTAATAGTAGAGCAACTTGATGGCAGACCTGGGGTATATTCGGCGCGTTATGCAGGTGAAAATTGTAGTTATGAAGATAATAACTTTAAAATTATAAATGAATTAAAGGGATTTCCTGAACCTCACAGGGCAAAATTTGTGTGCACAGCGGTCTTCTATGATGGTAAAATTATGATTGAAAAAATTGGAGAACTTGAAGGTAAGATAATTAAGGAACAGAGAGGAACTGAAGGTTTTGGTTATGATCCAATTTTTATCCCGAATGGTTATAATAAAACTATAGCAGAGTTAAGTTTAGAAGAAAAAAATAAAATAAGTCACAGAGCAAAAGCATTCAAAATGTTACTTGAGGAATTAAAGAATTTATTTAAAGTCTGAAAGAGAATTCATAAATTCAATTTATGATATCATCCTTTTATTACACCTACAGGTTTTAACTTTGCAACTTTTGTACTTATCCCTGCAAAATGCATAACATCAACAACTTCAGATACATCTTTATATGCTTCAGGCATTTCTTCCGCAATAGTTTTGTAGCCCTTGGCTTGAATGATAATGCCGCTATTAGTTAATTCTTTAATTAAATCTTTTCCTTTAGCTGATTTCATTGCCTGGTGGCGACTTTTAACTCTTCCAGCACCGTGACAGGAACTACCGAAAGTTTCATCCATTGCTCTTTCAGTTCCAACTGCAATAAATGAATATCTTCCCATGTCTCCAGGTATTAAAACTGGTTGACCTACATTCCGATATTTTTCTGGTATTAAAGAACTTCTAGCAGGATAAGCTCTAGTAGCCCCTTTTCTATGAACACAAACTTTTTTTGTTTTTACTTTACCATCAGGTTCTACTATTTTATGTTCTTCAATTTTTGCTATATTGTGGCAAACGTCATAAATTAAACGAAATCCAAGTTCTTCATCTGAAATCGAAAAAGTTTCTTTAAAACTTTTTTTTGCAAGATTCATAATTATTTGTCGATTATTCCAGGCAAAATTGGCTGCACATCTCATCGCACTTAAATAATCTTGTCCTTCCTGAGATTTTATTGGTGCACAGGCCAGTTGTTTGTCGGGTAGTGTAAAGCCAAATTTTTTTTCAGATTGTACAAGTAGCTTTAAATAATCATCGCAAATTTGATAACCCAGGCCACGCGAACCTGTATGAATAAGAACTACAATTTGTCCTTTAAATAACCCAAAAACATCAGCAACTTTTTCATCGTATATATCCTCAACCATATCAACTTCAAGAAAGTGATTCCCCGAGCCCAATGTCCCAGCCTGATCCAGACCTCTTTCAATTGCTTTTTGGCTAACTGTTTCTGGGTAAGCATCTTTTAATTTCCCATTCTCCTCAGTATACAATAAATCCTCTTTAGAACCAAAACCATTTTCAATAGCCCATTCTGCCCCAATTGTTAATATTCTTTTTACTTCCGATGAAGATAATTTTCTAATTGCTCCACTTGCACCTACTCCAGTAGGAATATTTTTAAAGAGTACCTCAATTAATCTTTGGATTTTATTTTTTATGTTTTCATAAGATAGTGATGTACGAGCAAGACGAACTCCACAATTAATATCATATCCAACACCGCCCGGTGATATTACTCCTTCATTTAAATCTGTAGCTGCAACGCCACCAATTGGAAATCCATATCCCCAATGAATATCCGGCATTGCTAAACTATACATTTGAATGCCAGGTAGATATGCTACATTAATTACCTGCTTTAATGCTTCATCATTTTTAATAGCTTCTTCTAACATTCTTTTGGTTGCATATATTCTTCCAGGAACAAACATTCCCCCTTGAACAGGTATTTCCCAGAGGTAATCATGTATTTTTTCTATTTCAATTCCATTTATTTCCATTTTATCATCCTCTTTTCCTTTAAATATCAAAAATAATTTTTGTAGAAAAGTATCCATCAGATTCTTCTATTTTCATTTGATGAAATGTTACTGCTTTTATTTCTTCTTTTATTGTGTGATTTTTATTTTTTAATTTTTCCCCAAACACCTCAATCTCAAGATGAAATATTTCATTGGGTTTTTGTATTAATATTTTTTTTATTGAATTTACAACCCATTTCTTAGTGTATAATTGATAGTTTAGTTCACTTAGGAATTCAATTAGTAATTCTTCGAGTGTCCTGGACTCAAATAAAAATTTTTTTGAGTGTTCATAACTCGGTATGTTTGTTTCTAAAACGATATCTTTCCAGGCAACGAAAGCAGTCTTAAAAAGGTCTTCCATTGATTTTTCTGTCACTTCAATGGCAATATCAGCTGTATGTTCAATAAATTTATAAGGCATAAAATTATAGTTTTATTTTGTAATAATTTAATTGTTTTAATTAAGTGTAACAAATTTCTTATGGGGAAAAATGCATCAATTGATTTTACACTTAACAGTTATTAAGTTCTTTTTGAAATGATTTTTAAATTATGATAC